>LNFM01005374.1_pt1 | contig 22274 bp, 24 predicted proteins | sample 596031 | NCBI WGS metagenome assembly LNFM01 (sample SAMN04254537, study PRJNA301005) | activated carbon metagenome | isolation source: dual media filters at the Ann Arbor, Michigan drinking water treatment plant | place: USA: Ann Arbor
GAGAGGGAGGGATTCGAACCCCCGATAGGCTTGCACCTATGCCGCATTTCGAGTGCGGTGCATTCGACCACTCTGCCACCTCTCCAGGCGCCATGACGGGTGATTCCTCAGGCCCGCGGTCGGGCCGTGTTCTAGGCGAGGATGGCGGGCCGGGCAAGGCGCGGGGGCCAAGAAATCCGCAGCCGCGCCGAGAGGCAGAAAAGGGAAGCGAAAATGGAGCATTTGACGGTTCAGGCCAACGGCGCGGCGCTTCATGTGGCCCGCATCGGCACCGGGCGACCGCTGCTGTTGCTGCATGGCTGGCCCGAATTCTGGCTGACCTGGGAGCCGGTCATGACGCGGCTCGCCGATCGCTTCACGCTTTACGCGCCCGACCTGCGCGGCTTCGGCGACAGCGACAAGCCCGAAGGGCTGTTCGGACCCGACCAGCAGGCCGCCGACATGCTGGCGCTGATGGATGCGCTTAGGCTGCCGCAGGCCGGCATCGTCGGTCACGATGTCGGCGGTGCCTTGATGCAGCCGCTGGCGCGGCTGGCGCCGGATCGCATCGCCGGGCTGTTCTTCTTCGATTTTGTCTACCCGGGGATAGGCCCGCGGATGGCGGAGCCGGAGCGCCTCAACAACATCTGGTATCAATCCTTTCACCAGATGGAGATGGCGCCTACCCTCGTCGGCGCGAGCCGTGAAAGCTGCCGGCGCTATATCGGGCATTTCCTGAAAGCCTGGTCGCATCGCAAGCACGTCTTTGACGATCAACTCGATGCCTTCACCGACAATTTCCTGAAAGTGGGAAACCTCGCCGGTGGCTTTGCGCACTACCGCGCAGCGCATGCCGGAAGGGTCACGATGATGCAGGGCAAGGCGCCGGCGCTACCGCCGATCGGCGTGCCGACCTGCGTTCGCTGGGCCGAGCATGATCCGCTGTTTCCCTACGAATGGACCGACCGGCTCGGCGAGACCTTTACAGATCTCGATCTCGCGATGTTTCCCGATGTCGGCCACTTTCCCCATCGCGAGGATCCCGATCGCGCAGCATCCGAGATCGCGGCGTTCTTTGCGCGCATCGGCTGGAGCTGAGGAAATAAGGGGTGGGACCGCCAGACGCGACAAAAAACTGGCGGCCCCGTGCCGCTGCTTTGAAATTCCGGCCGGGAAGTGCGGCTTCGCCGGCCAGGCGGAGCGACAAAATGACGGTAGCAACAGGAGCGGAAACGGCAACGCCAACCCGGTTTTAACCTAACCGATCAACCTTACCACGGGGAAGAGAGCCTCATTCCTTAACCTTCTTCGCCTTCTTCTCGTCCCTCACCTTCTTCTCGTCCTTGCCACTTTCCTTGCCGTTGTCCTTGCGACGGTTGGTGAAACGCGCATTGCCAAGGCCGGTGCCGATCGTCAGCACGCCCCAATGCTCGACGTCCTGCATGAAGGGAACTTCGGAGAGTCCCTGCACCACGCCGTCATTATGCATCAGCACTGCCGTATCGTGATCGCCGATCTGCGGGATCGCCTCCACCAGGCTTGCCGGCAGGTTGAACCTGCTGCTTTCCCAATTGCCCGGCAGGTTCTGCGCGCCCTTTTCGATCGAGCCGTCCGCGTCGATCACGCCGGGACAAGCGATGCCGATGAAGGGCGCGAGCTTGAGGCCCTCGGCCTCGGCATCGGCGATCAGATCCTTCAGCATCTTGACCAGCCGCTTCACCGCGCCTTCGCGCGTCGGCTCATCGTCGGCGTGCCGCCACAGTTCGGACTTCCATACGGATGCCTTGGAGAGATCGGGAGTTTTCTTCCAGCGTGTCTCCACCACACCGCAGCGGATGTTGGTGCCACCGATATCGACCGCCAGAATGCTGTCATGGCCCTCGAATATCCATGACGGCGCCAGATGCAGTGCGCCGATCAGCCCCGCGTCGTCGGAATGGAAACGGATCGGCACCAGATCGACGTCGAAATCCCCTGCCTTGAGGATGAGGTTGGTACGCGCGATGGCGATCTCGCCGACCCGGCTCTGCCGAAAGCCGCCGCCGACCACGATACGCTCGGTGTCCGCCCACGCCTTTGTCTTCAGGAACCTGCCGGTCACATAGGCCAGTTCCTGCGCGAACTCCTCGATCGCGCCATGCACCAGGGCGACGGCGGCGACATCGTCGCCCATCAGCATTTCATCCAGGTCGCCCTTGGGAATGTCGTCGGTGGATTTTTTGCCGAGCGGATCGTCGCCATTCTTTTTCAGCGGCTTGCGCAGGCCGTCGAGGATCTCGCGGAAGGCGCCCTTGCTGGCCCGATCGCCGAGAAACCCGTCGTCGTCCTTCAGTTCGATATTGAAGCTGTCGACGTCTACCGACGGCAGCCGCGGAGCGCCGTGACGCGCGATGCCGGTGGTCGTTACGATATCTTCTGCCATATTGTCCAAAGCCCCCTGCCGGATTTCGCTGGCTACAACGGGCAGGGAACCCATTGGTTTCACGATGGGGGCGAATGGCGAGTGGCGAATAACGAATGGGGCAGCAAATTGAGACCCCCTATTCGCTGCCCGCCACTCGCCATTCGCCCTTTTCTACCCATTTTGGCGGCTTTTCAGGCCATTCCACCTTGACTCACGGCATTCTGCGGCTATAAGTCCCGGCATCCGGCGCGGGATTTCTCGCGCCGCTTGTTTTTGCGCGATTTCCATGAGGCCTGCCCTTGTTTGAACGGGCTCGTTTCTGGCCGCGCGAAAATCGTACCCATAGCGACTGACCAAAAAGCCGACCCGGACGTGCCCTTCATCAGGGAATGCGCCCGAGGCCGGGATCGAACACGAAGGAATATAACGATGTTCGCAGTCATCAAAACCGGCGGCCGGCAGTATCGCGTCGTTCCGGATGATGTGCTCGAGATAGGCAAGATCGCCGGCGAAGTCGGCACGATCGTGCAGCTTGGTGAAGTCCTCGTCGTCGGCGGTGACACGCCGGTGCTGGGCATGCCGACGGTGGCTGGTGCTTCCGTTGCGGCCGAAGTGCTGCAGCACAAGCGCGGCCCCAAGGTGATCGCTTTCAAGAAGCGTCGCCGCAAGAATTCGCGCCGCAAGCGCGGCTATCGCGACGAGATCACGGTGCTTCGCGTTACCGAGATCCTGACCGATAACGGCAAGCCCTCGATCGGCCCGCGGCCGAAGCGGGAAAAGGCTGTGGCGCCCGCCGCTGACGAACACGAGGCGGCGTAAGCCGCCGCGAAGGGCTAAAGCGACAAGAAGTGATAAGCCTCGATCAAGATTTGAGGCGCGATAAAAAGTGAAATGATTCCGTCAAGGAATCGATTTAGATATCCTAGAGAAGCTGGAGACGGGCCATGGCTCACAAAAAAGCAGGCGGTTCATCGCGAAACGGACGTGATTCAGCGGGCAAGCGCCTCGGGATCAAGGCCTATGGCGGCGAGCGTGTGATCCCCGGCAACATTATCGCGCGTCAGCGCGGCACCACCTGGCATCCCGGCCTTAATGTCGGCATGGGCACCGATCATACTCTCTTCGCCAAGGTCGAGGGTCATGTCGAATTCCGTGCAAAAGGCAATGGTCGCACTTTCGTATCGGTTGTTCCGATGACGGAGGCCGCTGAATAGACGGTGGACACAATCGAGTCCGCCGGGTCCTGTTGAACCGGCGGAGTCGAAAAGGGCTCCGAGGGGAGGCGGGAAACCGGCCTCCCCTTTTCATTTTGCGCATTCCCGCACCCAGGAGCCCGACATGTTGCAGGACATCCCGATTCCGACCTCAACATTGCGTGAAGCGAGTAGCTGCGTCCTCGAGACCGAACGGCTGACGCTGCGGCGGCCGACCCTCGCGGACGTAAGAGCGATTGCGCATCTCGCCAACGATCGCCGCATTGCCGAGAACACCCGCCGCCTGCCGCACCCCTATCAGCAGGACCACGCGGTCGAGTTCGTGCGCGCGACTGCGGCCGCCAGTACCGAGGCGGTTTTTCTGATCGAGCAGAACTTTTCGCCCGTCGGCATGGTCGGCATCGACCGCAGCGAGCCGGAAGCACCGGAGCTTGGCTACTGGCTCGGCGTCGAACATTGGGGCCAGGGTTTCGGCACCGAGGCCGCGCGCGCGGTGATCGACTTCTTCTTCGAGGCGTCCGATGCCGAACACCTGATATCGGGTGCCCGCGTGGCCAACCCGGCGTCGCGGAACATCCTGGAGAAATGCGGCTTCCAGTGGAGCGGCGTCGAACTGCACCGCTTCGAGGCGCTGGGATCCTCCACCCCGGTCGACCGCTTCCGCCTGACGCGCAGCGTCTGGTCGTCGCTGAAGAACTGGGCGAGTTCGACGCGGCGGGAGGGGTAGCTCGCGCTACAACAAAACTGTCGTCCCGGCCCAAATGCGCAATTGCGCATCAGGAGCCGGGACCATAATGACAGAATCAGGTTTTCGGCCGAGCCGTCGCTCCAGCCTTCGCAGCAACTGACGGCGGTGGATATGGGTCCCGGCTCAAGGCCGGGACGACAGCAAGCAACCCGCTCACGCCGGCGGATTGACCACCGTTTCGTCGCGGCCGAGCTGCTGCTCGCGCATAAAGATGTAGAATCCCGCGCCGATGATGATGGCCGCCCCGACGAGCGTCGATATCGACGGCACGTCACCCCACACCACGAAGCCGAATATCACCGCCCAGACGATCATCGAATATTGATAGGGCACCACGACGCTCGCCGGCGCCAGCTTCAGCGAACGGTTGATGCATAGCAGCGCTACGACGGAAGTAACGCCCGCTATCGCAAACAGTGCCAGGCTTCCGGGCGTCGGTGTTACCCAGCCGATTGGCGACAGCAGCGCGCCGAGCAGAAACGTGCCGCCGAACTGGGTCGTGGTCAGCACGATATCCGGTGTCGTGCGCAGCGAACGCGTGATCAGCATCAGGAACGCAAACGACAGGCTGCCGCCGAGCGCGATCATCGCAGGCCAGCTTACGGTTTGCGTGGACGGGCGCAGCGCGATCAGGACGCCGCAGAACCCGATCAGGATCGCGGTCCAGCGCCGCCAGCCGACCCGCTCGCCGAGCACGATACCGGAAAGCGCGGTGACGAAGATCGGCGAGGCCAGATAGTAGGTGATGACGTCGGCTAGCGGCAGATAGACGGTGGCGAGAAAGAAAGCGGCAACTTCGAGCGTTGAAAGCAGGACGCGAAGCAACTGCAGCCACGGACGTTCGATGCGCCTGAATTCGGCGCGCTGGCTCCAGATGATCGGCAGAAGCACAAGCAACGCCGCGCAGGCGCGCAGCCACATCAACTGCCCGACCGAATAGGTCGCGACCATGTACTTTCCGAGCGCATCGCCGAACGAGAACATGAAGATCGACAGCAGCATCAGTCCGATGCCGGCAAGCCGCGCGGAGCGCTCGTCATAGCTGGAGATTTTTGCGAACAGGCTCATGAGCGGATGCGGCGTTCCCTGCAGTTTTTTCGTCATGGCCGGACGGCTTCAGACTGGTTCCGGCCATCCACGTCTTTTGTGCAGCACGTTTTAAAGGCGTGGGTGCCCGGGACAAGCCCGGCAACGACGAATTGAGACGTATCGATTGCCGCAGTCACGCCGCTGCGATACCGCTATTCCACGGAAACGGCAGGAAACCGACATGACCGACTTCGATCCCGCCCGGCATCGCATGGTAAGCGAACAGCGCTGGTTCGAGGATTTCGTCCTTGGCGAGCGTTTCGTGATCCCGAGCCGAACCCAGACCTCGGCGGTATTCGCCGCGTTCCAGACCGCGAGCGGCGACACCCATCCGATCCACTACGACGTCGAGTTTTGCCGCGCCCGCGGCATGCCCGACCTGCTCGCACATGGCTTCCAGACCCTGGTCCATACCGCGCCCGGCGCCGGGCTGTTTCCCTATATCGTCGAGGATTCGCTGGTCGGATTTCTCGAACAATCGAGCAAGTTCTTAAAGCCGGTCTATGCCGGCGACACGATCTATCCGGCACTTGAGGTGGTCGAGCTGGTCCCGGGCCGCACCACCGGTGTCGTGACGCTGCGTTCGACCATCTTCAACCAGCGCAAGGAACTGGTGCTGGAAGGAATGCAGAAATTCCTGGTTCGCAGGCGCCCGGCCTAGCAACAAAAGGCCAGAAATTAAGGCTTTCAGTCAATGTTGCGGGCCTTGAGGGTTGCCGCACGGCCCCCCCTGCCCTAACTAGTGCAGATCATGAAATTCCTGGACGAGGCAAAGGTCTATATCCGCTCCGGCGACGGCGGTAACGGCTGCGTGGCGTTCCGCCGCGAAAAATTCATCGAGTTCGGCGGACCTTCCGGCGGCAATGGCGGTCGCGGCGGCGATGTCATCATCGAGGTGGTCGACGGGCTGAACACGCTGATCGACTATCGCTACCAGCAGCACTTCAAGGCGCAGAAGGGCACCAATGGCATGGGCAAGGACCGCCATGGCGCCAATGGCAAGTCGATCGTGCTGAAGGTGCCGGTCGGCACGCAGATCTTCGACGAGGATCGCGAAACGCTGATCCACGACTTCACCGACCTCGGCGAAAAATTCGTCCTCGCCGAAGGCGGCAATGGCGGCTTCGGCAACGCGCATTTCAAATCCTCCACCAACCGCGCGCCGCGCAACGCCAATCCCGGTCAGGAAGGCGAGGAGCGCTGGATCTGGCTGCGGCTGAAACTGATCGCGGACGCCGGTCTCGTCGGCCTGCCCAATGCCGGCAAGTCGACCTTCCTTTCCGTCGTCAGTGCGGCCAAGCCGAAGATCGCGGACTATCCTTTTACCACGCTGCATCCGCAACTCGGCGTGGTGAGCGCGCAGGGCCGCGAATTCGTGCTCGCCGATATTCCCGGCCTGATCGAGGGCGCGCATGAGGGCGCGGGACTCGGCGACCGGTTTCTCGGCCATGTCGAGCGCTGCCGCGTGCTGCTGCACCTGATTGATGCGACCTGCGAACATGCCGGCCAGGCTTACAAGACGGTACGAACCGAACTCGAAGCCTATGAAGGTCATCTCGCCGACAAGATCGAGATCGTGGCGCTGAACAAGATCGACGCGGTCGCGCCGGATGAACTGAAGAAGCAGAGGGACCGGCTGAAGCGCGCCGCGAAGAAGACGCCTCTCCTGCTCTCCGCCGCGACCGGCGAAGGCGTGCCGGAAGCGCTCAAGGCGCTGGTCGAGGTGATCGGCGAGGCCCCGGTTTCGCTCAAGGCCAAGGGTGGCCAGGCGGAGCCGTGGGCGCCGGTAACGCCGCAGGGCTGATGCAAACTTAGCTTCCGCCGGCCGCGCCACTTCCAAAACCGGGAACTGGCGCGTATTGCTTCTCGACCATCCGCATCATTCGACCGCATCCATGAAACGCCCCGCGCTCAAAAACTTCCGCCGCATCGTCGTCAAGGTCGGCTCCTCGCTGCTGATCGATTCCAATGCGGGCGAGGTGCGTTCGGCGTGGCTCTCGGCGCTTGCCGCTGATCTCGCCAAGCTGCATGGCGAAGGCCGCGACGTGCTGGTCGTCTCGTCAGGCTCGATCGCGCTCGGCCGCAGCCGTCTGAAATTACCGCGCGGCCCGCTGAAGCTCGAGGAGAGCCAGGGCGCCGCTGCGGTTGGACAGATCGCGCTGGCACGGATCTGGTCGGAAGTGCTGGGGTCTCACGGCATCGGCGCCGGACAGATTTTGGTGACGCTGCAGGATACCGAGGAGCGCCGCCGCTATCTCAACGCCCGCTCGACCATCGCAAAGCTTCTCGAGTGGCGCGCGGTGCCCGTGATCAACGAGAACGACACGGTCGCGACCAACGAAATCCGCTATGGCGACAATGACCGCCTCGCCGCCCGCGTCGCCACCATGACGAGCGCCGACCTGCTGATCCTGCTGTCGGATATCGACGGCCTCTACGACGCGCCGCCCGGCGCCAATCCGAACGCAAAACTGATTCCGGTCGTCGAGTCCGTAACCTCCGAAATCGAGGCGATGGCGGGCGCGGCCGAATCCGAACTGTCGCGCGGCGGCATGTTCACCAAGATCGAAGCGGCGAAGATCGCGACCACGTCGGGCACGCACATGCTGATCGCGTCGGGCAAGATCGAGCATCCGCTGCAGGCGATATCGGACGGCGGACGCTGCACCTGGTTCCTGACGCCCGCCAATCCCGTCACCGCGCGAAAACGCTGGATCGCGGGTTCGCTGGAGCCGAAGGGCACGCTGACCATAGACGCCGGCGCGGTTGCCGCGCTGCGCGCGGGGAAAAGCCTGCTGCCGGCCGGGGTGATCCGGGTCGACGGCCAGTTCGCCCGCGGCGACGCCGTGGTGGTGCGCGGTCCCGATACCCACGAAATCGGCCGCGGCCTCGTCGCCTACGACGCCGAGGATGCCGAAAAGATCAAGGGCCGCTCCTCGCCGGACGTGATGGTGATCCTGGGAATCTCAGGCCGGGCGGAAATGATCCACCGCGACGATCTGGTAGTAGGCGGGCCGAGGCAGACCGATCCGGCTTGAGCGCTACGCCATATCGTCAGAGTCGATGTCCTGGCGGCCGTTCATCACACGAATGACTTCGATACCGTCAGAAACGGGAATGTAGAAAATGACATAGCTGCGGACAGGGAAGCTGCGCACGTTCATGGCCAGATCATTTCTGGCTCGGCCCGCCAGCGGCGTCTCTGCCAACATGTCAAAGGTAGCTTCGATGCGCCCCAGCCAAGCGTCCGCAGCTTTCACGCTGTCGTCGGCAATGAAATTATAGATCGAGGTGAGATCGATCTCGGTTTGTGGACTCTTGCGCGCCCTATTTGGCATTCTTTTCCGCCAGGCGCTTTCGCCCCTGCGCCTTGATCCGTTCAAACATGTCGCCGACCTCTTCCGCCGGACCGCTGTCGAAGCCTTTCTGAATCTCCGCCCGCAAGGCCTCAAGCTTTGCCTTGCGCCGCTCTTCGCGCTCTTCGACCAGTCGCAGGCCTTCGCGCATGACCTCGCTGGCCGTGGAGTAGCGGCCACTCTCGATCAAGCTTTCGATCATCCCTTCAAAATGTTTGCCGATGCTGTAGCTGGACGCCATGATGAGTTCCTCATATCATAAAGTGATATTTAATGATATTCGGTTTAGGCGCAAGTCAGCTTCGCTGGATGCGTTATTCACCCGCGGCTGGGCCAATGGCCGAGCTTGGCCGTCAGCCATGCCGGTTCCGGACCTCGCAAGAGCGGGATTTCCGTGCTAGGTCATGCCCTTAACTCAGGACCCGAGCCCCACGATGACCGCGCCGCTCAAGGCAATCGACGGCAACGCCGATCTGCCCGCGTTGATGACTGGCCTCGCTGCCCGCGCACGCGCCGCCGCGCGGGTGCTGGCGCTCGCCTCACCGGAACAGAAGAACAGCGCGCTTGACGCCATCGCCCACGCTATCCGCAGTCATGCGGCGGCCATTCTCGCCGCCAACGCCGAGGATGTCGCCGAGGTTCGCGCCGGCGCTGCAACGTCGGCCTTTATCGACCGCCTGACGCTGACACCGGCGCGCATCGAGGCGATGGCCGAGGGCGTCACGACCGTGCGCGCGATCTCCGATCCGGTCGGCACCGTCACCGAGCGCTGGCAGCGCCCCAATGGGATGACGATCGAGCGCGTGCGCGTGCCGCTCGGGGTGATCGGCGTTATTTTCGAGAGCCGTCCCAACGTCGCTGCCGATGCCGGCGTTCTGTGCCTGAAGTCCGGCAATGCCGTGATCCTGCGCGGCGGCTCCGACAGTTTCCGATCCTGCCGCGCGATCCATGACTGCCTGGTGCAGGGACTTCGCGAGGCGGGTCTTCCCGAAGCCGCAATCACGCTGGTACCTACGCGCGACCGAGCTGCCGTAGGCTTGCTGTTGAGCGGATTGAACGGGGGCATCGACGTGATCGTGCCGCGCGGCGGCAAGAGCCTCGTCGCGCGGGTCGAGGCAGAAGCGCGTGTGCCGGTGTTTGCGCATCTCGAAGGCGTCAACCATGTCTATGTCGATCGCACCGCCAAGCTCGACATGGCGAAATCGATCTTGCTGAACGCCAAGATGCGCCGGACCGGCGTCTGCGGTGCGGCCGAAACCCTGCTGGTCGATCGCGCCGGCGCCGCGACCAGCCTGCAGCCGCTGGTGAGCATGCTGATCGATGCCGGCTGCGAGGTGCGCGGCGACGCGACCGTGCAGAAGATCGACGCGCGCGTGAAGCCCGCCTCGGACGAGGACTGGGACACCGAATATCTCGACGCGATCATCGCGGCGCGGGTCGTCGACGGCGTCGATGAGGCGATCGCCCATATCCACGACCACGGTTCGCACCACACCGACGCGATCGTGACGGAAGACGCCGGGGCCGCCGAGAAATTCCTCAACGAGGTCGATTCGGCGATCGTGCTGCACAACGCCTCGACGCAGTTCGCCGATGGCGGCGAGTTCGGCTTCGGCGCCGAGATCGGAATTGCCACCGGCAAATTCCACGCCCGCGGCCCCGTCGGCGCCGAGCAGCTCACGACCTTCAAGTATCGTGTTCGCGGCACCGGGCAGACGCGACCGTGAACACAACCCGGCGCGCGCGGTGATCCGGCTGATGCAACCCCAATCCGCCGCGCAGGCCATCCCCTTCCATACCCACGGCATGCGCGTCGGCCTGCTCGGCGGCTCGTTCAATCCGCCGCACGCGGCGCATCGCGCGATCAGCCAGTTTGCCCTCAAGCGCCTGAAGCTCGATCGCGTCTGGTGGCTGCTGACGCCGGGCAATCCGCTCAAGGATACGGGTGAATTGCGGACGCTCGGCGAGCGCGCCGATGCAGCGCGCGAGGTCGCCGACGATCCGCGCATTGATATCAGCTGTCTCGAAGCTGTCATCGGTACCCGCTACACTGTGGATACGGTCATTCATCTGCGCCGCCGCGTTTCCGGTGTGCGCTTCGTCTGGATCATGGGCGCTGACAATCTCGCGCAGTTCCATCGCTGGAAGGACTGGCGGCGCATCGCGGCAGAGGTCCCGATCGCCGTGATCGACCGTCCGCCACAGAGTTTTCGGGCGCTCGCCGCGCCTGCCGCCCAAGCGTTGGCGCGCTACCGTTTGCCTGAGAATCAGGCGGCCCGGCTGACCGATCAGCAGGCCCCCGCATGGGTTTTCCTCACGGGCATGAAACTGAACCTGTCATCGACCGGCCTTCGGAACTCGGACGGCAGCTGGAAGGCAAAGAAGTGACAGTTTTGGTGCGAAGCGGCAGGTGGATTAACTGGAATATTGAAACCGTTAACCCCACATGCCTAATATAGTCAGTGGACGCCGGGATTCGGCGTTCGCGATACAGTGAAAGGAATGGTCCCTGGCCACATCTGTATTGTCCAAGTCTGTTTTACCCAAGGCCCCTGGCAAGGCTCCCAGTAAGTCTGCAAAGACCCCGCGTAAGACATCGACCCAAGCTGCGGCCTTGAAGGCGCAACCCGACGCCGACAAGACGCTGAATATGATCCTCTCCCGCCTCGACGATATGAAGGCGGAAGAAACGGTCACCATCGACCTTCGCGGCAAATCGGCATTTTCCGACTACATGATCGTCACCACGGGCCGGGCCAACCGGCACGTCGGCGCGATTGCGGAAAACGTCACGAAAGCGCTGAAGGAAAACGGCATCAAGAGCATCCACGTCGAGGGCTTGCCCAATTGCGACTGGGTGCTGATCGATTCCGGCGATGTGGTCGTGCACGTATTCAGACCCGAGGTGCGCGAATTCTACAATCTGGAAAGGTTGTGGACGCAAAGCCCGGCGGCCGCCGCGATCTGAGTTTTAGGCCGATGCGAATCGGCTGGAGCGCATGTAGGCTGCGTGCGCGCGCCGGAGCGCGCATGCCAGTAATTGCACTCCTGAAACATTGTTCATGCGCCTTGTGGTGGTCTCCATCGGCCGGCTGAAGCAGGGTCCCGAACGGGAACTGGCCGATCGCTATCGCGAGCGATTCGACGACATCGGCCGCAAGCTCGGCTTTCGCGGCCTCGAGATTCATGAAATTTCGGAAAGCCGCGCGCGCGATGCCGCGACCCGGATCTCGGAAGAAGCCGCGGCCATTGCGGCGGTAATTCCGGAAAAAGCCGTGCTGGTAGCGCTGGATGAGCGCGGCAACAGCATCGATAGCGTGGGCTTCGCCCAGCATCTCGGCCGCTGGCGGGACGAAGGAATTGCTGCGACCATTTTCACAATCGGCGGCGCGGACGGACTTTCGCCCGAATTGCAGCGCAAGGCAAAACTACGCATTGCGTTCGGCTCGGCGACCTGGCCGCATCAAATGGTTCGCGTCATGCTTCTTGAACAGATCTACCGGGCCGCCACCATTCTGGCTGGCCACCCCTATCACCGTGCCTAGGCACGGCAACGGGACGACAGAGAACGCCGAATAGACCGGATGCATTCAACGCAGAACATTCACGCGCACCCCGACACCGCTGCCCGCGGTGTGCGCCTGATCCCTGCCGTCTCGATTCCATGGATGCTGCTTGGGATGCTGCTTGCCGCAAGCTTCGTGGCTTTCCCGCTTGCGCCGGCGGCCTCACAGCAGGCCGCGCCGACGCAGCAGGCGACCGCCGCCTCTCCTGACATCATCAAGCAGCGCGAGCAGGAACTCGAGGCCGCGCGCGAGGAGCAACGCAAGGCCGCCGAACTGCAGCAGAAGCTGAAGGCCGACATCGCCGCGATCGGACAGGATAGATCCAAGCTCAACCAGCAACTGATCGACATCGCCGCCCTGGTGCGCGGCGTCGAGACGCGGATCAGCCAGACCGAGGGCCGCCTGCGCCCGCTCGACATTCGTGAGCAGGAGATCAAGACCACGCTCGATTCGCGTCGCTCTGAAATCGTCGAGGTGCTGGCGGCACTGCAGCGTGCCGGCAGGCGAACGCCGCCGGCGCTACTGGTGCGGCCCGAGGACGCGCTGCAATCGCTGCGCACGGCGATGCTGCTCGGATCGGTGGTGCCCGAATTGCGCGGACGCGCGGAGAAGCTCGCCGCCGATCTCGGCGAGCTGGTGAGTGTGCGTCAGCGCATCGCCACCCAGCGCGACGTGCTGGCACACGACCGCGACAAGTTGAAGGACGATCAGGTCAGGCTCGCCGCGCTGGTGGAAGAACGGCAGCGCAAGCAGAGCGCCGTCGAAAAGGACATGGAGGCGGAAGGCGCGCGCGCCATCAACCTCTCGAAGCAGGTCGACAGCCTGCAGGGCCTGATTGCGAAAATGGAGCAGGACCTCAAGAGCGCCGCCAAGGCGGCCACGACCGCCAGCCTGCAAGGCGCGCCGCCGGCTCCCAATGGCAAGCCCAATCTCGGGGCGCTGAAGGACTCTGCCCGGCTCACCCCCGCCATTGCGTTTGCCTCCGCCAAGGGGCTTTTCGCCTTACCGGTTAACGGCCGGAAAATACGCGATTTTGGCGGTTCCGACGGCGCAGGTGGCGCGGAAAAAGGCATTTCTTTGGCAACCCGCGCCAAGGCGCAGGTCACAACCCCGTGTGACGGCTGGGTTGTTTACGCTGGACCCTTCCGGAGCTACGGACAACTCTTGATCCTCAATGCCGGTGGCGGGTATCATGTCCTGATCGCCGGGATGGAGCGCATTTCGGTAAACATCGGCCAGTTTGTACTTACGGGTGAGCCGGTCGCGACGATGGGGACGACATCCCAGGTCGCATCCATACTCGCAACGACTGCGAGTCAGCCGGTGCTATATGTCGAGTTCCGTAAGGACGGCACTCCAATAGATTCAGGCCCATGGTGGGCCACCAACGAAGGCGAAAAGGTTCGCGGATGATGCGCAAGACTTCTGTAATTCTTCTCAGCGCCGCCACCGGTGCGGCTTTGACGCTATTCGTCACCCAGCCCCGTACTGTGCTGATGATGGGTTCGAGTGCGCGTGCGGCAACCTCGGACACCTATCGCCAGCTCAACTTGTTCGGCGACGTGTTCGAGCGCGTACGCAGCGACTATGTCGAGAAGCCCGACGACAGCAAGCTGGTCGAATCCGCCATATCGGGCATGCTCACCGGCCTCGATCCGCACTCCAGCTACATGGATGCGAAGAGCTTCCGCGACATGCAGGTGCAGACCCGCGGAGAGTTCGGCGGGCTCGGCATCGAAGTCACGATGGAAGACGGCCTGATCAAGGTAGTCTCGCCGATCGACGACACCCCGGCGTCGAAGGCAGGCATCATGGCCAACGACATCATCACCAATCTCGACGACGAAGCCGTCCAGGGTCTTACCCTCAATCAGGCGGTCGAGAAGATGCGCGGGCCGGTCAACACCAAGATCCGCCTCAAGATCATCCGCAAGGGCTCGGACAATCCGATCGACGTCACCCTGGTGCGCGACAACATCCGCGTCCGCTCGGTTCGCGCACGTGTCGAACAGGACGACATCGCCTATATCCGCGTCACCACCTTCAACGAGCAGACCACCGAGGGCCTCAAGCGCGAGATCACCAATCTCTCGAACCAGATCGGCGACAAGCTGAAGGGCTACATCATCGACCTGCGCAACAATCCCGGCGGCTTGCTCGAGGAAGCGGTCACCGTCTCCGACGCCTTCCTGGAGCGCGGCGAGATCGTCTCGACCCGCGGCCGCAATGCCGAGGAAACCCAGCGCCGCGCCGCCCATTCGGGCGACCTGACCAAGGGCAAGCCGATCATCGTTCTGGTCAACGGCGGCTCGGCCTCGGCGTCGGAAATCGTCGCCGGCGCGTTGCAGGACCACAAGCGCGCCACGCTGGTCGGTACGCGCTCGTTCGGCAAGGGTTCGGTGCAAACCATAATCCCGCTTGGCAGCGGCAATGGTGCGCTTCGCCTCACCACCGCGCGCTACTACACGCCGTCGGGCAAGTCGATCCAGGCCAAGGGCATCGTACCCGACATCGAGGTGCTGCAGGACGTGCCGGACGAGTTGAAATCGCGCACCGACACCAAGGGTGAGGCCTCGTTGCGCGGCCACCTGAAATCGGACGGCGACGAGAAGACCGGTTCGCAGTCCTACGTGCCGCCGGACGCCAAGGACGACAAGGCGCTGAAGACGGCGGCCGACCTGTTGCACGGCATCAAGTCGACCGCGACCGCGCCGGCAACCGGCGACAAGGCGGCGATCGACAAGCCGGCCACCAAGGCGGCGAACTGATCCTGATCCTCTGGAGGTTTTGAAAAGGGCGGCCCTCGGGCCGCCCTTTTTGCTGCGGCCTCCCCTCCATCCGACAGCAACGGCACCTGCCGCTTTTGCCCGTCGTGGAGGCGCTCGATCCGGTCCGTCGTGCTATCGTCGGCGGGTTGATTCGGGGAGGTTCATGACTGAGGCGGCCGACGAACTGAGCGCACCGCTCGGACAGAAAACGCAGCGCAGCAAGCGCCGGTTTCGGCTGCCGTTCACCGCAATGCAGGCGCTGGCCGTCCTGCTCGGGCTGTTCCTGGTCGCCTTCACGACCGTCGCTCTTTTCACCGACAACCCGCTCGGCGGCGAACCGCTTGCGCAGGTCGCCCTGCGCAACCCGATGGCGGGAGAAAAGCAGCCGGCCACCGGCCAGCCCGATCCGGCTACGAAGTCGACCGCCAGGCAGGCGCCGGCCGGCGACAACAAGACCGTCACCATCATCGACGGCTCCAGCGGCAAGCGTCAGGACGTCGTGATTGGTACCGAGGACGCCGACAAGGCCGGCGGAGAGGCTGCGCCCGGGATGGCGATGGCCGGCATCGATGCCCGGCTGCTGGAAAAGTCCCGCTACGGCATGATCCCGATGGTCGCCGACGGACTCAAGCCCTTCACGGTCTATGCGGCGGACGCCGACCGCACCAAGGCCGCCAAGATGCCCGTGGTCGCCATTGTCATAGGCGGCCTCGGCGTCGGCGCCGCCAAGACGGCGGATGCGATCATGAAACTGCCGGCGGCGGTAACGCTGGCGTTCACACCTTACGGCGCGGACCCTGCCAAGCTGGCCGAGCGGGCCCGGGCGCAGCGTCACGAGATCCTGCTGCAGATCCCGATGGAGCCGTTCGATTATCCCGACAACGATCCCGGCCCGCAGACCCTCCTGACGTCGCAGACCGCAGAGCAGAATATCGACCGCCTGCACTGGCACCTCAGCCGGTTCCAGGGCTATGCGGGTATAGCCAACTTCATGGGAGCGCGCTTCGTCGCCACCGAGAACGTGATGCAGCCGATCATCCGCGAGGCGGCCAAGCGCGGCCTCGGCTACCTCGATGACGGCTCCATATCGCGCAGCGCCGCCCCGTCCCTGACGGCGGCCCAGGCAATGCCGTTCGCCAAGGCCGATTTCACCATCGACGCGGTTCCGACCTCGGCGGAGATCGACCGCACGCTGGTCAAGCTGGAAACGCTTGCCAAGGAACGGGGGCTCGCCGTCGGCGTTGCATCCGCCCTGCCGATTTCAATCGAGCGGATTGCGGCCTGGACCAAGACGCTTGACAGCCGCGGTATCATGCTTGTGCCATTGACAACCGCGATGCTGAAATCAAAATCAGGCTAGAGATCAACCTGATGGCGCCAATCCGGAGTTCCGGACTACGCCCGCCCGATCGATTGTGGCCGAAGGAGCCCTAACGGAATGGCGCGCTACGAAGACCTGCCCTACCGGACCTGCGTCGGCATGATGCTGATCAACGCGGCGGGGCTTGTCTTCATCGGCCGCCGTGCCGGCGGCATCGAGCATGTCGACGAGACCCATGTCTGGCAGATGCCGCAAGGCGGGGTCGATCCCGGCGAGGATACCTGGGAAGCCGCCAAGCGCGAGCTTTACGAGGAAACCAGCGTCCGCTCGGTGGAGAAGCTCGGCGAAGTCGCGGACTGGCTGATCTACGACATTCCGCGCACCGTGGCCGGCCGCACCTGGAAGGGCCGTTATCGCGGGCAGCGCCAGAAGTGGTACGCCGTGCGCTTCACCGGCAAGGATGCCGAGATCAACGTCGCGAGCCCGGGTGGCGGCCATAAGGCCGAATTCATCGGCTGGCGCTGGGAGCCGATGAAGAATCTCCCGAATCTGATCGTCCCGTTCAAGCGGCCGGTCTATGAGCGCGTGGTGAAGGAATTCTCCAGCCTCGCGGGCGCCTAGCTTGGCAGTCCATTCCTCCCCTTGGTCATTCCGGGGCGCGAAGCGAACCCGGAATCTCGAGATTCTCAGGTGCGCAATTGCGCGCCGTAGTTCGACGCTTCGCGCCGCCCCGGAATGACAGCAGCGATGTCAGAGAAACCCTATCGTCCCAATGTCGGGATCGCGCTGTTCAACAGCTCGGGTCGGGTGCTGATCGGCCGCCGCTTCCGCGACGACGGGCCGGAGATCATCCTTCCCGGTCTCGAATGGCAGATGCCGCAAGGCGGCATCGATGCCGATGAGAATCCGCGCGATGCCGTGGTGCGCGAACTGTGGGAGGAGACCGGGGCGGTCAGCGCCGAGCATCTCGGCGAAACCGACTGGATGAGTTACGAGTTTCCGCCCTATGACGGACCGCCTGACCATCGGCTGGCGAAGTTTCGTGGCCAGCGGCAGAAATGGTTCGCGCTGCGCTTCACCGGCCTCGACGAAGAGATCGACCCGCTGACGCCGCGCAACGGACAACCGGCCGAGTTCGATTCCTGGCGCTGGGAGCGGCTCGACCGGGTGGCTGACCTTGTGGTGCCGTTCCGCCGCCAGGTGTACCGGAGCGTGGCGCAGCAGTTTGCGGCGTTCGCCCGCTAGACCGCACAGACTTTCGGGGACTTTGAAGGCACTTGAGGGCGCGTCGCTGCCAATATCTTTGGCCAACGAGTTCCCCGAAAGCACCGGATACCTCCGGCGGTTCAGCGTTGCCGAACCTTTTCGATTGGCCGCCGACAGACTAACGGGACCCCCGTTGAAATAATCCGAGTTGCACGATGCTGTGCCTCACATGATGGAAGTGATCGTAACCAAGCGCCGCCGGAGTTGGGAGTGGCGCCTGCAGGACCAGAATGGCACGACGATCATGAGCGGGCGCGAGCGAACCCGTCCGGCTGCCCGCTATCAGGGTTACCGGAGCCTGTTCATGCTGCTGGCCATCGGCCGAAGGTCCACGGTCGTCGGGAGTCCTGCGATTTCCCCAACACCAGATGGACCTAATTCAAGCCCAGGCAGGCCGTCGTTTAATTCGGTCCGACCGAAAACGGGCCTATCGCAATAAGCTGGCAATTGCTGTCGCGCCTGGTGCAGTCGGCGAGCGCGGCACTGGCCGCGGCCTATTCGGTCGCCGCCTTCAATCCCAGTCCCGGCCGGCCCCGGTCGTTCCGACCGCAACAGCGTTCCAGCCGCCCTGCGCGTCCGCGATCCGTCGCGCGACGTCCTCGCGCACGTCGGCCGATATCGTGTTACCGGCAGCCCTGAAGAAACCGGTCGCCTTCAGCGTCGCCGGGATCGGAACCACGAAACTGTCATGCCGCCAGAAGTTCCCCGGCGCAACCATCGCGGTTCCGGGCAACGCCCGGAAAGCGCAACGCGAGCGAGAATGCTCGCCGCAAAAAGCTCAGCGCCCGTCAACCTGGTGACGAGCGCTGATGTCAACAGCAGCCTTCACGGGCCCCCGCGGGCTTAGTGCATGGCCGTCGAGCTGAGTTCGTGCTGGATGCTCTTGAAGTGATCGAGCCGCGCGATAGCGCTATCTAGTTCGACGCCTTCCTTCTCGGAAAGCTTTTCCTGCATCTGGGCGATGGCGTCGGCGAACTGTGCGCGATCGAGATCCTCGACCGACGTGGCGACGTCGGCGAGCACCGTGAGACCCTTGTCCGACATTTCGGCAATGCCACCGAGCACGATGACTCTTTGACGCTCCCCACCAGCGATGATGGTGAGGATGCCGGGACGAATCGCCGCGACGACCGGGGCGTGCCCGGCCAGCACGCCGAAATCGCCTTCCACGCCAGGGATATCAACTTGATCGACCTCGCCGGAGAAGGCGAGCTTTTCAGGCGAAACCAGATCGAATTGGAAGGTGGCCATGATCTTTCCGTGCTTTCCGCTGTCACCCGCGGGCTTGACCCGCGGGCCCATCAAGAGAAATTTTCTTCGCGATGGATTGCCGGGTCAAGCCCGGCAATGACGGAGTAATTTAAGCCGCTTCAGCCGCGAGCTTCTTGCCCTTCTCGACGGCTTCTTCGATCGTGCCGACCATATAGAAGGCAGATTCCGGCAAGTGATCGTACTTGCCTTCGCAGATCGCACGGAAACCCTTGATGGTGTCGGCGAGATCGACGAACTTGCCGGGCGAGCCGGTGAAGATTTCGGCGACGTGGAACGGCTGCGACAGGAAGCGCTCGATCTTGCGCGCGCGCGCCACCGCGATCTTGTCCTCTTCCGACAACTCGTCCATGCCGAGGATGGCGATGATGTCCTGCAGCGACTTGTACTTCTGCAGCACCTGCTGAACCATGCGCGCGGTGTTGTAGTGATCCTCGCCGACGACCAGCGGGGAGAGCATGCGCGAGGTCGAGTCGAGCGGGTCCACCGCCGGATAGATGCCCTTTTCCGAGATCGCGCGGCTCAGCACCGTGGTCGCGTCCAGATGGGCGAACGAGGTCGCAGGCGCCGGATCGGTCAAGTCGTCGGCCGGCACGTAGATCGCCTGCACCGACGTGATCGAGCCCTTGTGCGTCGTGGTGATGCGCTCCTGCAGCGCGCCCATGTCGGTGGCGAGCGTCGGCTGATAACCCACGGCCGAAGGAATGCGTCCCAACAGCGCCGACACTTCGGAGCCTGCCTGGGTGAAGCGGAAGATGTTGTCGACAAAGAACAGCACGTCCTGGCCCTGGTCACGGAAGTGCTCGGCGACCGTCAGGCCGGTGAGGCCGACGCGGGCACGGGCGCCCGGGGGTTCGTTCATCTGGCCGAACACGAGAGCGCATTTCGATTTGACGCTCGGATCGGGATTCTTCGGATCGGCGTTGACCTTGGATTCGATGAACTCGTGATAGAGGTCGTTGCCTTCGCGGGTACGCTCACCGACGCCGGCGAACACCGAGTAGCCACCATGGGCCTTGGCGACGTTATTGATCAGTTCCTGAATCAGCACCGTCTTGCCGACGCCGGCGCCGCCGAACAGGCCGATCTTGCCGCCCTTGGCGTAAGGCGCCAGCAGGTCGACGACCTTGATGCCGGTGACGAGAATTTCGGCTTCGGTGGACTGGTCGGTATAGGTCGGGGCTTCCTGGTGGATGGCGCGCAGGTCGTCGCCCTTGACCGGACCGGCTTCATCGATCGGCTCGCCGATCACGTTCATGATGCGGCCGAGCGTGCCGTCGCCGACCGGAACGCGGATCGGAGAACCGGTGTCGGTCACTTCCTGGCCGCGGACAAGACCCTCGGTGGTGTCCATCGCGATGGTGCGCACCGTGGATTCACCGAGATGCTGGGCGACTTCGAGCACCAAGCGATTGCCACCGTTCTTGGTTTCGATTGCGTTCAGAATGGCGGGCAGATGTCCCTCGAACTGCACGTCGACGACGGCGCCAATGACTTGCGTGATGCGTCCGTTCTGGTTGGCGGGTGTGGCCATAAACTCTCTCCTTCGAATTCTATTTCTAGACAACCGTCAGTTTGATCGTGCCTGCCGCCGCTACATCGCCTCGGCGCCGGAGATGATTTCAATCAGCTCCTTGGTGATCATGGCCTGACGAGTTCGGTTGTAAATCAAGGTCTGCTTGCGGATCATGTCGCCGGCGTTGCGGGTGGCGTTATCCATCGCGCTCATCTGCGCGCCGTAGAACGAAGCATTGTTTTCGAGCAGCGCACGGAAGATCTGAACCGCGAGGTTGCGCGGCAGCAGCCCCGTCAGGATCTCGTCTTCTTCCGGCTCATATTCGTAGGACGTGGCCGGCCCGGCCTTGGCTGCCGGCTCTTCCACCACCAGCGGAATGATCTGCTGGGCGGTCGGGATCTGCGAGATCACGGACCTGAAGCGCGAATAGAACAACGTGCAGACGTCAAACTCGCCGGCCTCGAAGAGAGCCAGGACCTTTTTGGCGATGTCTTCGGCGTTGACGAAGCCGATCTGGCGAACGCTGCGCAGGTCAACATGCTCGATGATCTGCTTCTCGAAGGTACGGCGGAGCTGCTCGTAGCCCTTGCGGCCGACACAGAAAATCTTGACCTCTTTGCCCTGGCCGACCAGCAACTGCGCGCGCTCGCGTGCCAGGCGCACGATCGACGAATTGAAAGCTCCGGAAAGTCCGCGCTCGCCCGTGCACACCAGCAAGAGATGCACCTGATCCCTGCCGGTACCGGCCAGCAGCGCCGGTCCACCGGGCGAGGCCGCCGCGGCCGACGCGATATTGGAGATCACAGCGTCCATCTTTTCGGCGTAAGGCCGCGCCGCCTCGGCAGCGGTCTGCGCGCGGCGCAGCTTCGAGGCCGCGACCATCTGCATCGCCTTGGTGATCTTCTGCGTCGCCTTGGTCGAGGCGATGCGGACCCGCATGTCTTTAAGTGAAGCCATTCTCAGTTCACCCCGGCGACCAGCCTATCAGCCCGGTCGCGAACCCCTCGTTCGTCATACCCGGCCTTGTGCCGGGTATCATTGCTTCATCGACGCAGAAGACGTGGATGGCCGGGACAGGCCCGGCCTAGACAGTTAGGAAAACGTCTTCGCGTAACCTTCGACCACGCTCTTCAGCTTGCCGGCGAGATCGTCGGACAGATCGCGGCTGTCACGGATGCCGTTGAGGATGTCGGCGTTCTTGCCACGCAGCAGCGACAGCAGACCGTCCTCGAACGCACGAATCTTGCCGAGTGGAAGCGTGTCGAGATAGCCGTTGGTGCCGGCCCAGATCACGCAAACCTGCTCTTCCATCTTAAGCGGCGAGAACTGCGGCTGCTTCAGGAGTTCGGTCAGACGCGAGCCGCGGTTGAGCAGGCGCTGCGTCGAGGCGTCGAGGTCGGAGCCGAACTGCGCGAACGCCGCCATTTCGCGGTACTGCGCCAGTTCGCCCTTGATCTTGCCGGCGACCTTCTTCATCGCCTTGGTCTGCGCCGACGAACCGACGCGCGACACCGACAGACCGACGTTCACCGCCGGGCGGATGCCCTGGAAGAACAGATCGGTTTCGAGGAAGATCTGGCCGTCGGTGATCGAAATCACGTTGGTCGGGATGTAGGCCGACACGTCGTTGGCCTGGGTTTCGATGATCGGCAGTGCGGTGAGCGAACCCGAACCGTGGTCCTTGCTGAGCTTCGCCGCGCGCTCGAGCAGGCGGGAATGCAGATAGAACACGTCGCCGGGATAGGCTTCGCGGCCCGGCGGGCGGCGCAGCAACAGCG
>LNFM01005375.1_pt1 | contig 22268 bp, 19 predicted proteins | sample 596031 | NCBI WGS metagenome assembly LNFM01 (sample SAMN04254537, study PRJNA301005) | activated carbon metagenome | isolation source: dual media filters at the Ann Arbor, Michigan drinking water treatment plant | place: USA: Ann Arbor
CTATCTGAAGGGCGCCGCAATGGTTCAGCGGGCGATAGACGATCGGGGCGTGGAGTTCCTGAGCGCTCTAGCCACAAAAGGGGAAGGCTTTCGGTTACCATTGGTCATTACTGGCGCAGCCTCTGACTCCGCCCCGAAGTGACCCGCACCTGGACGTTGGCGGCAGGAGCCCATCATTCACATGACCGTAATCCGCGCGCCGCGAACGTCTGCATTAATATCCATCCACGTTCAGCCGCCACTGCTTTCAGTGCAGACGGGATTGGGGCCTCGTCGACTTCCAAGCTGAACGCCTTTTTCCGTATTTCAAGTTCCTGACGATCGTCGCCTTCCTGTTGCTCGCGATCCTGCCCCGCACCCAGTTGGTAAGCTTGCTGGACCGAACCGCTGGCTGGCGATCGCGGGTTGGCTTCGGGTTGGAAATCGCCGCAGCACTGGCCATCGTCACCCTTGGAGCCTGGCCGCTGCTGCGGTAAACCGCTCGGGCGAGCTCCTTGCAGAGCGGCGCGCTAAGGGTTCGGATTTCACCCCCGCAACCGCTGCGGCAATGCCCGCCAGGGAAGAGTCTATGCGCAGCCCCGATGGCGTCACGTCCTTCGAACCGCGATTACGCCAGAACCAGCCAAGCCAGTCGGCCTCGCAAGCAGGATGATTCGAGGTCAATGGCGGCAACCGAAATCTAAATTGAGCGGCTAGGGCTGCCGCTCAAGCCATGCCGTCACAATTTCCGGTTCAACACCTGCCACTTCAATTAGCCTATCGGGATCAAGGATCCGAAGCCGACGATAATGGAACTCGACGATGCGTTCCTTCCGCAGCCCGCTGAGGACCCGATTGACGTGAACCGACGTCAGCCCCGTCGCGTCGCCGATCTGCTCCTGCGTGAGCGGGAGCGGCATTTCCTCAATGCGATTGCCCGGCCATTGAGCGCGGTAGCGGGCAAATAGCTCCAATATGAGGTGGGCGACCCGCTCTCGCGCGGACCGGCGCCCGATGCTCGTCAGGTGATCAAACGCCAGGCTGCAATCGCGGGCCAGCGAGCGCGCCAGACGCATGGTCAGCTCCGGCTCATCGCGGGACAGTGTCGCAAGCATCGAGGTCGGGATCACGGACGCCACCACGTCGGTCAGCGCCAGCGCCCCGAACGTTGCCTGCGACCGATTTGATGGCAAGACGCCCAGTATGGCGCCGGGCAATGCGAACTGGACGATCTGGCGCCTGCCATCCTCAAGCTGGGTATAGAGAGCCACCCAGCCATCGATCAGGTTGAAGATGGCGTTGCCCGTCGACCCAACGCTGAAGAGGTCGCGGCCCGCTTCGATTTTTCGATCGCCCGATCGGTAGCGCGGCAACAACCGATACCCCTCGGTTGACGAAGGTGCATCGGCAGCGGGCCGCGGTGCACCGTCAGCGCCCGTCAGGCTACGGCGCGGACGTCTGCTCAAGTCGTGAACCGACGCACTCGCCCCGTCGGCCAGTTCACGCAATGCCAATTCACGAAAGGTCGGCCCATTCCGCTCGCACTTGATATTTTCCCAATCGTTGCGAGGGAGCGACCGGGCCATCTCCTCAGAAATAGACGCTCGATCCAAATTCATATTGCACCTCCCGGGCGCACCTGGCCCGTTGCGGCGGCTGCCTTGGCAGCCCATCAGCATTCTGGATGAAATCCCGAGCTCGCCGGCTCAGCGCGTCCGACACCCTCGGTCGGCACGACACGGCTCACGATCGTGTGCTGGCCGACCTATGTCGGCAGGGGACGCATCGAAGGCGAGCGCAGCGGCCTAATAGAGATAGGCTTTGGGGACGGGCGGATCGCGACCGACAATAACCGAGTGTACGTGATCTTCGCGAGAAACCACGATTACCGCAGACGTGAGCGACGCTCGAATGATGTCACAGCGATATGGATGCTGAGATACCTGACATTGCGCGCAGACTGTCCGGCAGCAAGCGTGCCGGGGCAGACAACCGTCTTCGCCCGCGGACGTCACGATGACGGTCGAATGTATCGCCGGACTGGCCTGCTCTCGTGCCGCACGGTTCTCGTGCGCCCACGATGCTTCCCCCAGCCACAGTAGGGAAACCATGCAGACGACAACCAATGCAATGAACCTGAACATCCGCACCATAGCCGTCGAAAGTTCGTTTGCGCTGAACGTCAGCCGCGGATCCGGGGGTCGAGTGATCCAGATACGCGATGCGTGCAAGCCCGCGTATCCATTCCACTACGACAGGATGCCGTTTGCTTTGATCGAGGTCAAAAGCGCTGCTTACACGTGGCCACGTCGAAATCGCTGCCCGGATGCGCGATTGATCGAAATTAAGGTGTCGCGCAGAAAGCTGTGCTGATCTCTTGCGGTGTAGAAGATTTCTCGCGCGGGCCAAGATGGCACCAATAGCCCTGCCCCGAATTGATCGAAGGCACCGGATAGCAGTGCTCGTCGCGCGGGGACGACGCAAGGCGATGCTCAGTCCGTTCTTCGCCAAATGCGATGGGGTGCTACTGATCGACCCTGACGAAGCACAGGAACATGAGTTCCGCGCGAACTGCGAACGAACCGGCGAAGCCATCTGTGACCTGGTGCTCGCAACCGGCATCACTAAGCTCATATGCGGGTTCATCGACGAAGCCGATCGCAACCGCCTTTCAGCGTTCGGGGTGGATATCCGGCTAGGCTCCTGTTCACGGCCTGTGACCCTGCTGGCACGCGAATTTGACGTCCTGCCGAAGGCTTGAGGCTTCGCCGGGCGCAGGATCGACTCGAACATCCCGCCCGAGCACGCCATATCCGGGCTTCCAGAAAGCTGGGTCACTTCGCCGCGTCAGCTTAACCGAGATCAAGGATTTGCGTCCCGGTTCGCCTCATCTGTTGAGCCAGGATCACGCCACCGCACGTCGAAGGCTCCCGTGGCCCGCCAGATTCGGGACCCTACGGTGATCCGCAGAGGCAGCTCCTACCATCGATGGCCTCCAGCGGACGCGACCTCATGGAACACAGTGCAGACCACCCCAACGCCCAGGATCAGAAGCGCCGATCCACGTCGTTCAAGATCGCTCTCGTCGGGTTTCTGGCAGTCGCGGCCTTCTATCTGATTGCGGAGCACCGCGCCCATCTCCTCGGCTGGCTCCCGTTGCTAATATTCCTCGCATGCCCGCTGCTTCATGTGTTCATGCATGGAAGACATGGAGGCCACGGCAACCAATCAATCCAGCCGTCCTCAGGTTGGCGGCAGCCTCCGCACGAACACTGATCAGGCTCTCGGAGCGCTCCCATGCACGACAACGTTCCCGCCTACGGGCTTTGGTCCCTTGTTCTTCTGAACTCCGCAGTCTTCATCTTTTTTGCTTTCAGCTTCTTCAAGCCGAAGTCACCGCGCGACTGGCGCTCATTCGGAGCCTTCAGCGCCTTCATCCTGGCCCTCTTTACGGAAATGTACGGCTTCCCGCTGACGATCTACCTCCTATCCGGTTGGTTGCAGTCCAGATATCCGGACGTCAACTGGCTCTCCCACGACGCAGGGCATCTTCTCGAGGAACTCTTCGGCTGGCGAGCGAACCCGCATTTCGGCCCCTTTCACCTGCTGAGCTTCCTGTTCATCGGCGGCGGCTTCATGTTGATCGCGGCCGGTTGGAGGGTGCTCTACGAGGCTCAGCGACGCGGCACGCTCGCCACCACTGGCATCTACGCCCGGATCAGGCATCCGCAATACGTCGGCTTCGTCCTCGTGATGTTCGGCTTCCTGCTGCAATGGCCGACGCTGCTGACGGTCGCGATGTTCCCCGTCCTGGCCTTCATGTACTGGCGGCTCGCGCGGCACGAGGAGCAGGAAGCACTAGCCGAGCACGGCGAGGCCTATGCGCGATACATGCAGGACGTGCCCGGCTACTTTCCGCGACTTTCGTCCCATCCGACCGAAACGACGAGCCGCTAGCCAAATCGAGTTCCCGGCGTGGTTTGATCTGAGGGTCTAACGGCGAGCAATGCTTCGACCTTGATAGCCCGGCACGCCGCCGCACCCGGAGTTGCCCGACGCGGATTTCACGGGATGCAGCCGTTCGTCAGCGCTGGCGGCATCACCGTGCATGCGTTAGCATTCATACTGAATCTGCCTAGGGGGCTGATCGGTTCCAGCACAGGAGAGCTTGTGGGCCAATCCGTTCATCCAGCCGCAGCCTCCACGCACTTGCCGGCATTCATTACGGCCCCCGGCGAGACAGACTGGCTCATGATTGCAATGGGCATGTTTCTGCTTCTTTTCGTCCTCGCGGTTGGCATCCTCTATCTTCGACTGCATGCGCTGCCCGATCGCCTCGCGCACAATAAAGTGCAGTTAGAAGTCACTTGCGTGTTGGGTCTGCTGGCCATGTTCACCCACATGCACATATTCTGGATCGCAGGTTTGCTTCTTGCACTGATCGATATCCCCGATGTGATCACGCCGATTAAGCGGATCGCAGGTGCAACGGAAAAGATCGCTGATCGCGCGGAAGTCGAGCGTGAAGAGCTAGGCGAGCGGCCCTCCGGTCCCGTTATCGAACCTCGGAATTCCGCCGCTGCCTAAGAATTTCGAGCTGTCTGTATCCAAGTCTAAGTGAGCAACGGAACGCCAACCGATACTCGGTCGGCGGACACAACGAACTGCGGACTCCGCTCGAGCGATAGAGGGACCGCTTTCGAGGAGCGTCTCCGCACAGGACGGGTTCGGAGAGTTGCATAGTGGTCGGTGGCCCCGGATTTGCGGTCCAAGCGCAGGTAGGCGCCCCGCGACCTCCACGTACAAAGGGAGCAAGGTTGCGAGAAAACGATATCGTGCATCCGCAACGCTTCCCATCGCAGCATGACGGAAGGAGGACCACCCGACGCCGGCGGTTGCTCCTCACCAATCCCTGCGGCGGCAGCGACAGTGCGAGAAAGCCCCCCGGCACTGGACCTTAATCTCGATCAAAGATTTCCGGTCGCGAAATGGCGACCCTCGCGGCCTCCGAAATGCTCGCCGCTGTAGCGCTGTCCTGCGTTATCCTCCGCAGCCGTGCCAAGGAACAGACTATGAGTTCGCCGCATTCTGACCATGGCCATCACGGGCATCGCGGCCATGAGGGTCACCAGGCGAGCGGGCACTCGGTCCACGACCGTCACGACAGCCCGAAGGTGGTCATGGCAGCCGGATCGAGCCATTCCGAGCATGCTGGACATGGCGGACACGACCATGGCGCCATGGTCGCCGATTTTCGCCGACGTTTCTGGGTAACGTTAGTCCTGACACCGCCGGTTCTGCTGCTGTCGCCGATGATCCAGCACTGGCTCGGCATTACCAGCGCCCTCGCTTTTCCGGGTGACGGCTATGTTCTCTTTGCGCTGTCCACGGCCGCCTATCTCTACGGCGGCTGGCCGTTCCTGACAGGCTTCGCCTCCGAGCTGCGTAAGGGGCAGCCCGGAATGATGACCCTGATCGCGCTGGCGATCTCGGCAGCCTATTTCTTCTCCGCCGCCGTCACCTTCGGCTTTCCCGGAGAGGCCTTCTACTGGGAGCTGGTGACGCTCATCGTCATCATGCTGCTCGGGCACTGGGTGGAGATGCGCTCCGTCATGGGCGCCTCACGCGCCCTCGAGGAGTTGGTGCGGCTCCTGCCGGACAGCGCAACGAGGATCGAGGCCGACGGCAGCACGCGCGAGGTTCCGATCTCGGCGCTGAAGCCGGGCGATCGCGTGATCGTCCGGCCGGGCGCCAAGGTCCCCGTCGACGGCAGGATCCTGGAGGGTTCCTCAGGCTTCAACGAGGCCATGCTTACGGGCGAGTCCAGGCCCGTCACCAAGACGGTCGGCGCGACGGCGATCGGTGGCGCGATCAACGGCGCCAACGCGGTGACGATCGAGGTGACCGCGACGGGCGACTCGACCTATCTCGCTCAGGTCATCGATCTCGTGAAGAAGGCCCAGGCGACACGCTCGCGCACGCAGGACGTCGCCAACCGGGCTGCGGCCTGGCTGACCTACATCGCCCTCATCGTCGGCTTCGGAACGCTCTTCGTCTGGTGGTTCCTGCTGTCCGCCCCTCTCGAATTCGCGCTCGAGCGGATGGTCACGGTGATGGTCGTGGCCTGCCCGCATGCGCTCGGCCTGGCCGTCCCGCTCGTTGTCGCCGTCAGTACCTCGCTCAGCGCCAGCAATGGCCTGCTGATCCGCGACCGCGCCGCCTTCGAACGCGCGCGCAATCTCAATGCTGCTGTCTTCGACAAGACGGGCACCCTGACCGAGGGCCGCTTCGGGGTCAGCGACATCGTGTTGCTCGGCGAGGGCAAGGTCGATGACGAGCTGGCCTTCGCGGCCGCAGCCGAAAGCCAGTCCGAGCACCCGATCGCCCACGGGATCGTTGCCGAGGCGAAGGCGCGGAACATCGTGCTGCCGAAGGCGACCGAGGTCAGCAACATCACCGGCGAAGGCATCGTCGCCAAGGTCGGCGACCAGGGCGTGCGCATCGTCAGTCCCGGCCATCTCGCCCGGCAGGGCCAGCCCGTCGAGCACCCGGAGCTCAAGCGACTCGAGGCCGAGGGCAAGACGGTCGTCGTGCTTGTCAGGGAGGGCACACCCCGGGCCCTGTTCGCACTCGCCGACATCGTCAGGCCGGAATCGAGGGAGGCGATAGCCGAGCTCACCCGCCTCGGCATCAGGTCGGTGATGCTGACGGGCGATGCCAGGGGTGTTGCAGAGACCGTCTCCAAGGAACTCGGCATCACCGAGTTCTTCGCCGAGGTGCTCCCCGACCAGAAGTCCGAGAAGATCAAGGAGCTTCAGGCGCGCGGGCTCTCGGTCGCCATGGTCGGCGACGGCGTCAACGACGCACCGGCCCTCGTCCAGGCCGATCTGGGCGTCGCCATCGGCGCCGGGACTGACGTCGCCGTGGAATCGGCCGACGTGGTTCTTGTCAGAAGCGATCCGCGCGATGTCGGGGCGATCCTGGGCCTGTCGCGCGCGACCTATCGCAAGATGGTTCAGAACCTGATCTGGGCGACCGGGTACAACACCATCGCCATCCCGATGGCCGCCGGCATTTCCTTTGGCACAGGCTTCCTGATGACCCCGGCCGTGGCTGCCGTCTTCATGTCCGCCAGCACCGTGATCGTCGCTATCAACGCGCAGTTCCTGCGCTTCTACAGGCGCCAGGCATGACTTCGACGAACCGACAGGAAAGCGTTCCGCGATGCGGCTGATCCTTCCCCTGCCCGGCAACGAGGCCTTCGCGCAACGGCTGGCGGATGCCGGAGGATGGGAGTTCGGCGCGCTCGAAACGCGCCGCTTTCCCGATGGTGAGAGCTATGTGCGCCTCCTGTCGGATGTCGCAGGCAGGCCGGTCGATCTCGTTGGCACGCTGGCCAGGCCCGACGAGGGCTTCCTGCGCCTGGTCTTCGCTGCGGATGCGGCTCGCTCGCTCGGAGCGCGGACGGTGACGCTGATTGCGCCTTACCTCTCCTATATGCGGCAGGATCGGCGTTTCAGGGCCGGAGAGGCCGTGACCTCGAGAAGCTTTGCGCGGCTCATCTCGTCGAGCTTCGACAGGCTGGTTACCGTCGACCCGCACCTGCACCGATATCCGGCGCTTTCCTCCCTCTATTCCATCGCCACGAGCACGCTGCATGCGGCCCCGCTTCTCGCCGACTGGATCGCGGCGGAAGTCCATTCGCCCCTCGTCATCGGCCCGGACGAGGAAAGCGAGCAATGGGTTTCGGCGATTGCCGAACGAGCCCGCGCTCCCTGGACGGTGCTTCGCAAGGTGAGGCATGGGGATCGCAGCGTCGATGTCGATGTGCCCGACCTGTCCGCATGGCAGGGGCGCCAACCCGTTCTCGTCGACGATATCGCCTCGTCCGGCCACACCCTGATCGAGGCGGCGCGCAAGCTCCCGCTGCAAGCATTTCCCAAGCCCGTCATTGCGGTCGTCCATGCCATCTTCGCCGACGATTCCTATGCTCGCCTGCGCACGCTATCCGAAAGGATCGTCTCCACGGACGCAGTCGAGCACGAGAGCAATGCCATCGGTCTTTCCTCACTGATTGCAGGCGAGTTGTCGGTCGCGGAAGATGCAGCGGAACAACTCGTGCGGCGGCGCAGGCCGCCCGAACCGCGCGACGAGGTTGAGCAAGCCGGATATGACTCCTTTCCGGCCAGTGACCCGCCACCCTGGACGTCCGGCCGATGAAGCCTCGCACGCAAATCGAGGTCCCGGGCGGGCAGAATGCGGTGACGAGCGCGAGGCTCAAGCGATCCGAATTGGCCTCGACTTTCGGCGCCGCTCTGTTCGGCGGCGGCCTCGGATTGCTGGTCGCCCGCTACGTTGCCGACCTTACGGTTCCCTTACTGCTGGCGGGAGCGCTCATGCATGCTTGGGGAATGTACGACAAGCACGCAATCGAGCGGGACCTGGGACGGCCCGAGGCGCCGTGGATGAGGGCGTTGTACTGGCTGTGCTGGCTGGTTCTGGCGGGCGTGGCTCTCACGATCATTCTGAGAGCGCTCCTCTATGCGGCTTCGGTCCAGGTATCCGCTCGCGCAGCAGCAGGCGCACTTCTCTCCTGAGAGCAATCCGCGCAGAAAGGTCCAGCGAGTGAACCACGATCCATCTCCCGAATTTCTGCGTTGGGCCAATGGCTATGGCGTCATCGAGCACTCGTCCGAAACCAGGGATCGCGTCCGGGCCCTGGGGGCGCGGCTGATCGCGGCCGGCAGAACGACCGAAGTGGATGCGTATTACCGCTTGCTCGCGGCGGCGGACCGCCTCGCGTCGGCCGCCATGTGGGCCGTCGTCCACATGACCTATGCCCGAAGGATGGACCTCTCCGGCGCGCCTTTGCCGCCGGAGGCCTTCAAGGCCACACCGGAGGGACATACCGGCGGCTCGCTCAATATGGTTCCCGCATTCGTCGGCTATCTCGTCGCCAACGCGATCACCGCGACGACGCGCTCCTGGCTCATGGGACAGGGGCATTGCGTCGCCTCCATAGAGGCGATCAACGCCCTTACCGGCGACGTGTCCGCCGTCCAAAAGGGCCGCTACGATCGTAGCGAAGCCGGGCTTTCGAGGCTTGCCACCGACTTCTATTCCTATGCGATCGACGGAAACGGACACGCCTCGGTTCCGCTCGGAAGCCACGCCGGCCCCAACACGGCCGGTGCGATCTCGGAGGGAGGGTACCTCGGCTTTGCCGAGGTACAATACGTTCACATGCCGCTCCCCGGCGAGCGGCTGGTCGCGTTCTTGAGCGACGGCGCCTTCGAGGAACAACGAGGTTCCGATTGGACGCCGCGCTGGTGGCGCGCCGAGGATTCCGGCATCGCGGTCCCGGTGATGATCCTCAACGGTCGCAGGATCGAGGAGCGAGCCCAAATCGCACAGCAGGGTGGCTCAGACTGGCTCGCCTCCCATCTGCGCCATAATGGGTTCGACCCTTTCACGATCGACGGGCGGGATCCAGCAGCCTTTGCCTGGGCGATCCTCACGGCGGAGGAGCGGCTCGAACGCTTCGCGGCCCGCCCGGACCGCCGCTATCCCGCGCCGATCCCCTACGTCATCGCCGAGACGGTCAAGGGCTTCGGGTTCCCTGGAGCGGGCACCAACGCCGCGCATAACCTGCCGCTCGGCGGCAACCCGTCGAACGACGAGGTCGCGCGCCAAGCGTTCAACGATGCCGCGCGGTCCCTCTTCGTGCCGTCGGACGAGCTCGATCGTGCCATCGGCGCGCTGGCGGTTCACGGGAAACAGAACCGCCCGCCCGAGAGCCGGCACCCGCTGGCGTTCCGGCACCCGCCCTCCCCTCGACTTCCTGAGCCCGATTGGACGAGGGCCGGCAGCCCGGCAGATTGCGCTATGCATGCGCTCGACCGGTGGTTCGTGCGCCTGGTCGACCACAACCCGGAACTGAGGCCGCGCGTCGGAAACCCCGACGAACTGCGATCCAATCACATGGGCGCTACGCTCGATCGCCTGCGCCATCGCGTGAACGTCTGCGAACCCGGGACCGCGGAGGCCGTGGACGGAGCGGTCATCACCGCTCTAAACGAGGAAGCGGTGGCGGGCGCGGCGCTTGCCAACAAAGGTGGCCTCAACCTGATCGTCAGTTACGAGGCCTTCGCCATGAAGATGCTCGGCGGCCTGCGACAGGAAATCGTCTTCGCCCGGCGACAGCGCGAGATCGGACGGCAGCCAGGCTGGATATCCGTGCCGCTCGTCGTCACCTCCCACACCTGGGAGAATTCCAAGAACGAGCAGTCGCATCAGGATCCCACGATCGGCGAGGCACTACTCGGCGAGATGTCGGACACCGCACGCGTCCTGTTCCCGGTCGACGCCAACACCGCCATGGCCGCCTTGCGCTCGGTCTATGGCGGCCGCGGACAGGTGGCCTGCCTGATCGTCTCCAAGCGCGACATGCCGCATCGGCTCGACGCCGAGACGGCCACCCGGTTCGTGGAGGACGGCGCGGCCCATTTCGAGGGCGTGCCGGACGCAGCCGACCTACAGATCGTCGCGATCGGCGCCTATCAGTTGGAAGAGGCGCTGAAGGCCGCCAGCCGACTTGGACGGCACGGTCATCGAGTCCTGGTCACAGGAATCTGCGAACCCGGACGCTTTCGTCAGCCGCGCGATCCTATCGAGGCGGCCTTTACGGCAGGCGACGATGCAGTCGCGGCGTTGTTCCCGCCGGATCTGCCGCGCGTGATCGTGACCCATACGAGGCCTGAACCCATGCTTGGCCTGTTGCGGCGGCTGGACGGCGGACCACGGCGGACCACGGCGCTCGGCTATATCAGCCGCGGCGGCACGTTCGACGTGCCCGGGATGCTCTTCGCCAATCGTTGCTCGTGGGCGCATCTGGTGGATGCGGCGGCGCCGCTCGCTGGCTGGTCCCAAGTCGACTTGCTCACACCCGCCGAGCGCGACGCCATCAATGGACGCGGCGACCCGGCCCACCTCCTAATCTCAACGACCTGAAGGGCCGTCACGCTCATGCTCACGCTCACCTCCCTCGGCGGCGCCGGTACGGTTACCGGCTCCAAGCATCTCCTTGCCCACAACGACACCCGCATCCTGATCGATTGCGGCCTGTTCCAGGGTCTCAAGAACCTGCGCGATCTGAACTGGGAACCGCTGCCCATCGACCCGTCGAGCATCGATGCGGTGGTGCTAACGCACGCCCACCTCGATCATTCCGGCTATCTGCCGAGGCTGGTTCGAGAGGGCTTTCGCGGCAAGATCTTCGCGACCGCCGCCACGAGCGACATCGCCGAATTGATCCTGATGGACAGCGCCCACCTCAACGAGAAGGACGCCGAATACGCCAACAGGAAGGGATTTTCTAAGCACAAGCCAGCCCTGCCGCTGTACGGAAGCCATGATGCCGAGCGCGCTCTCGAATTCTTCACATCGGTTCCATTCGGCGAGGTCGTTCGGCTTCCCGGTGGCGCCACGCTGAGGTTCCGGCACGCCGGGCACATCCTGGGTGCCGCCACCGCCGATATCGAATGGGGCGGACGCCGTATCGCCTTCTCCGGCGACATAGGGCGCTATGACGACCCGGTTCTCCCCGACCCCGAAGCCGTGCCCGAAGCGGACTATGTTCTCGTGGAATCGACCTACGGCAACCGCGTCCATGACCCGGCCGATCCCACCGAAGCGCTCGGTGCGATCGTCAAGAGAACGGTCGAGCGGGGCGGAACGCTGGTGATCCCGGCCTTCGCGGTCGGGCGCGCCCAATCGCTGCTCTACCATCTGTGGAAGCTCAAGACGAATGGGCAGCTTGCCAACGTCCCGATCTACCTGGACAGCCCCATGGCGATCGATGCAACCAATCTGCTGCACGCCCATCGCGCCGACCATCGGCTGCCTGTGGAGGTGTGCACCGCCGTCTGTGCGGTCGCGACCTATACTCGGGACGTCGAGGGTTCCAAGGCGATCACGGCCAGCCCCTATCCCAAGGTGGTGATCTCGGCGAGCGGGATGGCGACCGGCGGGCGCGTCCTCCACCATCTCAAGGCGTTTGCCCCCGACTCGAAGAATACGATCCTGTTCTCCGGCTTCCAGTCTGCGGGCACTCGCGGCCGCGCCATGCTGCAAGGCGCACACGAGACCAAGATCCATGGCGAGTGGATCCCCGTCCAGGCGGAAGTCGCCGAGTTGTCGATGCTCTCCGCGCACGCTGACGCGAACGAATTGATGCGCTGGTTGTCGGGCTTTCGGCGCGCGCCAAGCCGCGCCTTCATCGTTCACGGTGAGGATGATGCTTCGGAAGCCTTGCGCGTGCGAATCGACCGCGAGCTCGGCTGGAACGCCACCATCCCTCGCATGAACCAGTCCTTCGACCTATGACGATGCCCAACGATCCCGCCGTCACCCAACCGACGTTGCGAGCCAGGCGGCTACACCTGCACTCGCAGCACCAGGCGGTCGTCGTCATGCGGACCGACTGCCACGTCTGTCGCTCCGAGGGATTGGCCGCCCGATCACAGGTTCTGCTTTCCAATGGCGAGCGGCATGTCCAGGCGACGCTGTTCCAGGTCGAAGGGGACTCGCTCCTCGCCCTCGATGAGGCCGGGCTTTCCGAGACGGCCTGGGACCTTCTCGGCATCACGGAGGGCGAGGCGATCACCGTCAGCCATCCGCCCGCCATCTCGTCGTTGGCAAGCGTGCGCCGGCGCATCTACGGCAACCGGCTCGATGCGCAGGCGTTCTCCGCTATCGTCGGGGACGTGGTCGCCGGGCGCTACACCGACGTCCATCTCGCAGCCTTCCTGACGGCCAGTGCCGCGTTGCCGCTGAACGAGGGCGAGACGGCCGATCTGACGGATGCGATGGTCAAGGTCGGTGACCATCTGCGATGGGATGCACCGATCGTGGTCGACAAGCACTGCGTCGGCGGCCTTCCCGGCAACCGAACGACCCCGATCGTCGTCGCCATCGTTGCGGCGAACGGCTTGGTCATGCCCAAGACCTCCTCCCGCGCCATCACCTCTCCGGCTGGAACGGCCGATACCATGGAGACGCTCGCGCCGGTCGATCTCGACATGGCGAAGCTACGGCGAGTGGTCGAGGCCGAGGGCGGATGCGTGGCATGGGGCGGCGCCGTGCACCTCAGCCCCGCGGACGACATCTTCGTTCGCGTCGAGCGTGAACTCGACGTCGACACCGAAGGTCAGCTCATCGCATCGGTCCTCTCGAAGAAGATCGCCGCGGGCTCGACCCATGTCGTCATCGACATCCCCGTCGGGCCGACCGCCAAGGTCCGCAGCGGCGAGGCCGCCGATCATCTCGCGGATCGCATGAGCGCGGTCGCGGCACGTTTCGGCCTCAGCGCGACATGTCTCCAGACCGACGGGGCACAGCCCGTGGGGCGAGGTATCGGCCCGGCCCTCGAGGCTTTCGATGTCCTCGCCGTGCTCCAGAACGCGCCCGATGCCCCCGACGATCTGCGCCAGCGTGCCGCCCTGCTCGCGGGCGCGGCCCTTGAGATCGGTGGCAAGGCCGAACAAGGACGCGGCACCGTGATGGCCCTTGAAACGTTGAGCAGCGGCAAGGCCTGGACGAAGTTCGAGGCAATCTGCCGGGCGCAGGGCGGGTTGCGCGCACCGCCAAAGGCATCGAGCGTCCACGCGCTCGTCGCCCCAAGCGCTGGTCGCGTGGTTCATATCGACAACCGCAAGGTCGCCAGGCTTGCCAAGCTGGCGGGAGCGCCGGAGGCCAAGGCCGCGGGCGTCCATATGGAGGTCCGGTTGGGCGCGACGATCGACAGGGGCCAGCCCCTCCTGCATGTCCACGCCGAAACGGCTTCGGAATTATCCTACGCGCTCGACTACGCCTCGCGTGCCGGAGACATCGTCAAGGTCGAGCCGTGAGGCTCGAGCTATGGCCTTCCACGCTGGCTTGTCCCGGGACGCAGGCGTTCAACGTCTACCAACGAACCATGCATTGGATCGTGCCGCTCCTTTGCATCATCCAGGTGCCGACGGCCTGGGCGATCCAGCGCACGCACCTGGCGCACGGCTTCCTCAAGCCTGCTCCCATCGACTTGTTCCTGCATCAGGTTCACGCCTGGAGCGGATGGCTGATCCTGCTGATGGCGCTGCTACAGCTTGCGATCCGGCTCGTCCGCGGCAAGCCCCTTCCTCCCGATGGCACCTCGCGATTGGAAGCTCGGGTAGCTTCAGCCACACACATAGCGCTGTACGGCCTCTTGATCGCGCTGCCGGTGACCGGAACGATCGCGATGTATCTCACCTTCCGGGTCGCGCCTCTCCATAGATACCTGAGCTGGTTGCTCCTGGCATTGGTCCTCATCCACATCGTCGCTGCGCTCTGGCATCACCTCTATCGCCGCGACGACGTCTTGCGCAGGATGATCAAGGGCTGATGAGGCGTGCCGTCGCCAGGAACCGGGCGTCGGAGATCGGCTCCGGAGCGGACGCACAATGGACTCGTTGATCCCGCAGCTCGGCCTTGCTCTGGCCATCGGCTTGCTCGTCGGACTGGAGCGTGGGTGGCGAGAACGCGACACGCCCGATGGCGGCCGGACGGCGGGTATACGCACCTTTGGGATCTCTGGACTGCTGGGCGGCGTCGCCGCGGCCCTCAGCCTCAGCCTGAACACGCCCGCGGTCCTCATCGCCACGTTCCTGGCCTTCACCGCCGTCTTTGCGTGGTACCAGGCGCGCGAATCCATGCACGACGAGAGCTTCAGCGTGACCGGTGTCATCGCCGCTCTCGGCGTGTTCGCGCTCGGCGCCCTCGCGGTCACGGGCGATCAACGCGTCGCGGCGGCGGGCGGAGCCGCGCTCGCGGCCGTTCTTGCCAGTCGCGATCTCCTGCACGGGCTGCTCAGGAGGATTTCCTGGATCGAACTGCGCTCGGCACTCGTGCTCGCCGTGATGACCGCGATCGTCCTGCCCCTCCTGCCTGCGCGTACGATCGATCCATGGGGAGGCTTCAACCCCCGGCAAGTGTGGCTGTTCACGGTGCTGACGGCCGCGATTTCCTATCTCGGCTATATCGCCGTCCGGGCCCTCGGTACCGCTCGCGGCGTCCTGGTAGGCGGCCTGGCAGGCGCGATCGTCTCCTCGACCGCCGTCACCGTCGCGCTGGCGCGAACGGCGGCAGCGGGAGGAAGTCCCTGGCCGCTCGCCGGAGCGGCTGCGCTCGCCGCGGGCGTTTCCGTGCTGCGCGTGGCGGGGATCGTGACCATCGTCGCGCCATCGCTGCTCGGCGTTTCCGGCACCGCGATGCTTGCCGCGATTGTCGGCTTCGGGGCATCCGGCGCCCTCTTTCTGTCGCGGGGACGGGTGGACGGAGACGGTACGGAACCGCCCCGAAATCCCTTCGAGCTCGGACCGCTCCTGGCCTTCGCCGTGCTCTTCGGCGTCGTCTCGACGATCAGCGCCGTGCTGTCGATCGGAAGCAGCCGCGGAATGATCGCGACCTCCGCGATCTCGGGGCTTTTCGACGTGGACGTCGCCGTGCTCAGCGCCTTGCGGCTTCTCGGGCAGTCGGCATCGCCCGAGGCCGTCGGCCACGCTGTCCTGCTGGCGCTCGCGAGCAATGCTGTCGGGCGCATCTCGGTCGCGATCGCAACCGGACCTGTCCGCTTCTGGTTGCCATACATCGGCGCCACGATCGTCGCGGCTGCGTTGGGTTACGCGGCATTCGTCACCTTGCCGCATTTCGAGTGGGCGGGCCTCCTGGGCACTCCGAATCCTTGATCGGGGTTAATTCGCGACGTCGGGCATTGCGCTAGCTTTGGGTCCGAGGATCCACCGTTGAGCGGATGCGGACTTTGGCGAAGACCATTGCCGGACTGAGAAGAGCGCTGATCGTGGCGCTCGCGTTCGTGCTGATCGCGGTACCGACGATCAGCGCCCATCCCGTCCATTGCCTGGAGGAGCCGACGGCTGGGTTCTCCCAGGTCGACGCATCGAAAATCACAGCGAGCCAACACCAACATGGGCACGGCAACCCGGAGGCCGGAAGGCCGTCAGGTCCATGCTGCGCGGCGGCGTGCAACGCCTGCGGCATTACCATTGCAGCAGCCCCGAGATCCTCAAGCACCACCGTTGAGGCGGTCGCGTATCGCCGACAGGAGGAGCAACCCGGTGGCCTCGTGGCCCGTCCACCCCATGGCCCTCCTCGATACCGATCCGAGCGGTCCGTCTGACATCCAGGTCGTCCAGCTCAACGCATGTCTGCCAACAAACCGGATCAACGACCCTGCCGTCGCAGGCCGAAACAGGACATTCATCATGAACCGTCGCAGATTCCTCACTGCCGCAATGACCGGGGCCGCGGCGCTCGGCGCGAACGCCTTGATGCGCCCCGCCGCCAGTCTCGCCCAGGGAGCGAGCAGCCCATCACCGATCGACCTCCGGGTCGTCAGCCGGACCATCGAAGTCCACGGGAGGAGCGCCCGCGTGTTCGGCCTTCTGCAACCCGATGGCCGCCATGGGCTCATCCTGGAAGCGGGATCGAACTTCGACGTCCGCCTTGCCAACGAAATCGGCGAGGCCACGATGATCCACTGGCATGGCCTGACCCCTCCTTGGCACCAGGACGGCGTGCCGGACAATCCGAAGCCACTGCTCAAGCCGGGCGATGTCGCCCGCTACACCTTCCCCGTAGGCGCTGGCGGCACACATTGGATGCACGCTCATACGCTTCAGGAACAGAACCTGCTGGCGGCCCCCCTCATCGTCAGGACGGCCTCCGATCTCGCGCGCGACGAGCAGGAGGTGGTCGTCCTGCTGCACGACTTCTCCTTCAAGCCCGCCGAGGAATTGCTCGCGAAGCTGAAGGGCGGCGGAGGTCACGCCGCGCCGATGGACCATTCCGCGATGGGCCACGGGGGCAACACTCACCAGCCTGCGACGACAAGCCAAGCGACGGCCAGCGACCTCAACGACATCGACTACGATGCCTATCTCGCCAATGATCGCGCTCTCGATGATCCCGACGTGATCCGGGTGGAGCGTGGCGGCCGGGTCCGCCTACGCATCATCAACGGCGCCACCGCGACGGCCTTCACCATCGAGACTGGATCGGTTCCCGGCACGCTCTTTGCGGTGGATGGCAGGGACGTCGAGCCGATCGTCGGCACGGCCTTCCCGCTCAGCATGGGCCAGCGGCTCGACATCCGGCTGTCCTTGCCTGTGGGTCCGGGCGCCTATCCCGTTCTCGCGCTGCGTGAAGGGGCCAGCGAACGCACCGGGGTGATCCTCGCCACGCAGGGAGCCTCGGTGCAACGCGTCGCCGGAAGCGCCGAGCACGCCGGTCCGATCGTCGAACTCGGACTCGAGCGGAAGCTGCGGGCCCTGCATTCGCTTCCCGTCCGGGCTCCCGATCGCCGCTTCGCGCTGACCCTCACCGGCCGGATGCAGGACTACACGTGGGGGATCGGCGGCGCGGACGATCTCCGGATCCGGAAAGGCGAGAGGATCGAGGTCACGATGCGAAACGCATCGATGATGTCGCATCCGATGCACCTGCACGGTCATCATTTCCAGGTCACCGCCATCGACGGGGTATCGCTCCCGGGAGCCGTGCGCGATACGGTCCTCGTGCCGCCGGACGCAGCCGTGACGATCACGTTCGATGCCGACAATCCCGGCCGCTGGCCGTTGCATTGTCACCACCTCTACCACATGGCGACGGGCATGATGGCCCAGCTTGCCTATGAAGGGATCGGCTAGCCTCGGCCGGCGCGTCACCGCATCTGGACTCAGCTTTCGGCGCCCGGACCCGTGCACATGGCCTGTCCGGGCGCTCGCCTGAACTGAAGCGTCCATTCGTGGGGCGTTCTCGTCGATCTCGACTACCCTGGCTCCCGCGTCCGGTGGACGAAAGTTTCCATGCCGCGGTCCCTCAGAAATCCAATCTTGTGGTATAATATACGAGGCACGGTTCCTTGATCCAAGGAGGCGAGAATGGGTCTCCAGGGTGTCCTTTTCGCAGCGGCGGGACTGCTGCCCTTCCTCGTCGCTTCCCCTGAGATCGCTCAAGCTCATCCCTCGGGATTGCGATTGGGCGCCCAAGAGATCACGCAAGCGGTTCACGGCAAGCTATGCACTACGCCGGGAGGCGCGAGGTTCGCGTTCGGAGCCGACGGACACTTCGCGTATGACGGGCTATGGCAGACCACTGGCAGCTATGTGGTCGCCGACAATTCGATCGTAGTCACGTTCGACAGCGGCCTCCGTCGACCTTTCGCGATGTCCGTCAGGGATGGCGTACTCTACATGGAACAGACACGCGTATCGTGCGCCAACGGTGGATGATAGGCGGTTCGTCTTGCGCCCACTGCGGCAAAGGGGCGATGCCGTCGCGGACAACGACTTCAACGGTGCTGCTTCAGATGGTGGCCGCTCGGCGCCGCCGGCGATGGATTGCGGTAGCCACGCAGAACATCATATCGCGCGATCTGATCCGAGGTGAGCAGGCCAGCCGTCTCGATATGGGCCTGCAAATGTACCGCCCGCAATGAGCCCTGCCTGGTGCCGATTTGGGCCGTCAGTTCACGCAGGCGCAATGGCTCGATCGTGCGCCGTGCGAAGGCCACATCGAGCTTGAGCTCCAAGTCCAGGATTTCGGCGCCCAACGCCATCGCGCCCGCTTTCATGCGCGCCTCGGATTTCTTCAAGCCGCTGCGCTGTTCGGCCGAAAGCTGGAGTTCGGACGCCAGTTCGAGCGCGTGAAGTGGACCGGGATATCGGTTGAGTTCCGCGGGCTTGGCCAAACCCATGCCGCGCCCCAAAGACAGGTCATCGATCTCATTTCGTGAGAGAGCCTTGATCTCGCGCGCCTCCTGGCCAGCGTAAGGACTCACGGATTGAGCCGAGACGGGAGCGACCCATCCGGAGATCGCCAGGATGAGCAGGCTGAACGCGATTGCTTTGATCATGGAACGGTCTCCTCGATCATTCCGATAAGGGTGTCGGAAGCGCCGCAACATGATTGAAATCATGTCAGCTCGATAATGCCGTTTCCTCTCCGAATGATCCGTTCGGATTCCAACAGCGCGAGCGTCCGGTACAGAACCTCAGGCGCCAGACCGATCATCGCCGCGATGTCCTTCAGCGGCCCGCCGATGGTAATGGTGCGGCCGTCGACGCCGGTTCGCGCCACGAGGTAGCCGAGCACCCGCTCTCGCGCCGAGCGAACATCGCGCAGGGTCAAGGCGGACCGGAGTTCCATCACCTGCCGAGCAAGGTCCGCCGTTAGCTCCAACCGTGCGGTCGCATCGCCCTCCAACAGGGCGAGCGCCGCTGACTTGGGAAAGCAGGCGACCGAGCTCTCCGCCACGGCCCGCGCATCGCAATGATATGTCTCGACGAACAACGAGGCTTCGGCGAAACGCTCTCCCGGTCCGGCGACGAAGAGGAGGGTCTCGCACCCACTGGCGCTGAAGCGCGCAAGGCGAATCTGCCCTCTGCGGACCAGGAAGAAGCCCCGCGTCGCATCCCCGCTCGCGAATAGAGTCTCGCCCGCCGCGAGTTCCCGAATGACCGGCTTCAATCCGGCGAGGATGGACGCCATTGCCATCAGATCTGTTGCAGCCCCCGATAGCGCGCGAAAACATGCTGCCTGCTGGCGGAAAAGATGACGACGTCATAATCCTCGGGCGCCTGCCCGGGCACCTGCATTCCTGGTGAACCGACCGGCATCCCTGCAACCGCGAGGCCCGTCACCTTCGGGCGCTCGATCAGAAGCCGCTTGATCGCCTCGGCCGGAACGTGGCCTTCGACGACATAGCCACCGATTTCGGCGGTGTGGCAGGACATCAGACTATCGGGCACACCCAGCCGGGTCTTAAGCGGCGTGACGTCGGCAACCTCAACAATCTCAACCGGAAAGCCTGCTTTCCGCATATGCGTGACCCAGCCGCGGCAACAGCCGCAATTGGGATCCCGGGTCACGACCATCTTCGGAGGCGTCTCGGCGGCCGAAACAGGGCGCCGCAGCGCGAACGCTGAAACCGCCTGTGCGGCGCCGATCAACAGCGCGCGGCGGGATAGGGAAAGCTCGATCGGCACGATTGTCTCCTTTGCCTTGGTTAGGTCCTTCTCCAGTCGCGCGTCCAGCACCTTCACCGGAAGAAGACGTATTTTACGAGCGCGGCGATCACGAGCAGCAGAACCGCGATTCCGAGCAGGCCCGCGAGACCCATGCCCCAGCCCATTTCACCCATCATGTCGTGCATGCCTGGTCCCTCCATCATTCGACAGCAGCAACAAGGGGCGCTGAGGCGGCTTCCGATGCTGCCTTCTCAGGCGCCAGGGTCGACGGCAGCCGCCAGCCCTTGACCAGGCCGTAGATCGCCGGGATCACCAGCAGCGTCAGCACGGTCGAGGAGACCATTCCGCCGATCATCGGCACGGCGATCCGCTGCATCACCTCCGAGCCCGTGCCGGTGTTCCAGAGGATGGGGAGCAGTCCCGCCATGATCGCGACCACGGTCATGATCTTCGGCCGCACGCGTTCGACGGCACCGAGCATGATTGCCTCATGCAGGTCCGCGCGGGTGAACGCCCGCCCCTGTGCTTCACAGCGCGCACGCACCTCGCCGAGCGCGTGATCGAGGTAGATCAGCATGATCACGCCGGTCTCGGCAGCGACGCCGGCGAGCGCAATGAAGCCGACCGCAACGGCGACCGACATGTTGAAGCCGAGCCACCAGAGCAGCCAGATGCCGCCGACCAGCGCGAATGGCAGCGAGAGCATGACGATGAACGTCTCGGTCAGCCTGCGGAAATTCAGGTAGAGCAGCAGGAAGATGATCGCGAGCGTCACCGGCACGACCAGCTTGAGGCGTGCCTCGGCCCGTTCGAGATATTCGAACTGACCGCTCCAGGCGATGCGGAAGCCCGCGGGCAGCTTGACGCTCTGCGCGATCGCGTTCTGGGCGTCGCGAACGTAGCCGCCGAGGTCGCGCCCGACCGTATCGACGAAGATGTAGACCGCGAGCTCGCCATTCTCGGTCCGGATCGAGGTGGCGCCACGCTTGCGCTCGACGCTTGCGACCTCGCCGAGCGGCAAGCTGGCGCCGGACGGCGTCGAGACCTGGACCTCGCGCGCGATCGCCTGCGGATCGGAGCGCAGGTCGCGAGGATAGCGGATCGCCACCCCGTAGCGCTCGCGCCCTTCGACCGTCGTCGTCACGGTCTCGCCGCCCATCGCCATCACGACCGCATTCTGGACGTCGCCAACGGAAAGCCCGTAGCGGCCGAGTGCGATCCGGTCCGGCACGATGTCGAGAAAATAGCCGCCGATGACGCGCTCGGCATAGGCACTGCTCGTGCCCGGGACGGCCTTCAGCACCGTCTCGATCTGGCGAGAGATCGCCTCCATCTGGGCGAGATCGGTGCCGAACACCTTGACCCCGATCGGCGTGCGGATGCCGGTCGCGAGCATGTCGATGCGCGCGCGGATGGGCTGCGTCCAGGCGTTGGAGACGCCGGGGAACTGGAGCGCCTTGTCCATCTCCGCCTTGAGGCTGTCGAGCGTGACGCCTTCGCGCCATTCCGCCTTCGGTTTCAGGTTGATGATGGTCTCGAACATCTCGGTCGGGGCCGGATCGGTCGCGGTCTGGGCGCGGCCGGCCTTGCCGTAGACCGAGGCGACCTCCGGGAAGGAGCGGATGATCTGGTTCTGCGTCTGGAGCAGCTCGGCCGCCTTGGTGACGGAGATGCCCGGCAGGGTCGTGGGCATGTACATCAGCGTGCCCTCGTTCAGCGTCGGCATGAACTCCGAGCCGAGCTGTCGCGCCGGCCAGACGCTGACGCCCAGCAACGCGAGCGCCAGCAGGATGGTCAGCACCCTGGCCCTGAGCACGCCCCCGATCAGCGGCCGGTAGAGCCAGATCAGAACCCTGTTGATCGGGTTCTTGTGCTCCGGGATGATCCGGCCCCGGATGAAGACCACCATCAGCGCCGGCACCAAAGTCACCGACAGGAAGGCGGCCGCCGCCATCGCGAAGGTCTTGGTGTAGGCGAGCGGCCCGAACAGGCGACCCTCCTCCCCCTCCAGCGTGAAGATCGGCAGGAAGGAGACGGTGATCACGAGCAGGCTGAAGAACAGCGCCGGCCCGACCTCGCTTGCCGCCTCGATGATGATCTCGATGCGCGGCTTGCCCGGGGTGCTGCGTTCGAGATGCTTGTGCGCGTTCTCGATCATTACGATGGCGGCGTCGATCATCGCGCCGACGGCGATGGCGATGCCGCCGAGGCTCATGATGTTGG
>LNFM01012389.1_pt1 | contig 22266 bp, 22 predicted proteins | sample 596031 | NCBI WGS metagenome assembly LNFM01 (sample SAMN04254537, study PRJNA301005) | activated carbon metagenome | isolation source: dual media filters at the Ann Arbor, Michigan drinking water treatment plant | place: USA: Ann Arbor
GTCTCCGACTGCATCGCCGCCTTGCGTCCGTCCGCCCATTTGATCAGGGCAGCGCGGGGGAAGGCCACGATCCACGAACGGGCCGTGTACTCGCCCGCCTCGATCAGGGCGGCGCGGGTCGGCGACGAGATGGCGGCCCGCTGGGTGTGAATCTCGCCCGGTCCCTGATGCACCATGAAGGCGCCGTGCTTCAGCAGGTTGAGCCGCAGATAGGCCAGACGCGGGCTGATCTGCTCCAGCGGCGGATCGTAGAACCAGCTGGAGCCCAGCATGCCGGCCATCTCCGGGCGGCGCTTGCAGATCTCGGCCGCCGTGGCCCAGGCGCGGTCCCAGCCGGCCTCGTTGAAGTCGGACAGCTCGCGGCTCTCGGTATGGACCTCAAGCCAGGGCTTCCAGGCCTGGGCGGCGGCATAGGCCGGGATCACCGACCAGCCCCAGCCCTCGCGGGCGTGCCGCAGGACCTGGCCCGGGCCCATGGGCGAGCTGAGGTCGATCATCTGGGTCCGGGCCCCGGGCACGCTGAGGACCAGCGAGATGCGCACGTCCTTGGCCCAGAAGTCGCGGTCATAGGGATTGGCGGCGGCGGTCAGGAAGTCGGCGAGCCGCTGGATCCATTCCGGATACAGCTCGTGCACCGCGGCGGGCATGTCAGCGGCCGGAACCCGGGCCGGCATCTCCAGCGCCCACAGGGCGACCAGAGCCCGGCGATGGTCGTCGGTCAGGCCGGCGCCGAAGGCTTCCGTCAGCGCCTCCTCCGCGCGATGGCCCGGCTGGTCGAAATCCCAATGCGGTGCCGAAGCTGTCGCGGCGGCGGCGGCGGCGTCCTTGAGGGCGTGAAGCCGGGCGCGATCCTCGACCGGGACCTTGCTGAGCACGGCTTCGAACGCGGCGATCTGGGCAGGCGAGAGCGTTTCCATACCGCCACTCTGCCAGACACGGGTTTGCCGACGGTTAAGGCCCTGATCGGGCCCTACCGCAGGATGGTCGGCCGGATCCACCAGTCGGGGTGCAGGGCTGACAGGGCTTGTCCCGCGGCCTCGGCGGCGGCGCGGGTGTTGAACAGGGCGAAGGCCGTGGCGCCCGACCCCGACATCCGGGTCAGGCGCGCGCCGGGCAGCGCCTCCGTGGCCGCGAGGGCGTCGCCGATGGCCGGGGCCAGCGCGACTGCCGGAGCCTGCAGGTCGTTTCGCTGCATATGCAGCCAGGCCTCGACCGCCGGCGCCGACCAGTCCAACGGCGGCGGCGGCGTGTCAGCCAGACCCGGCGCGCCGGCGTCGAAAGCCCGATAGACCGCTCCGGTCGACGACGGGACGCCCGGATTGACCAGCAGGGCGGGGAGCGGCGGCAGGGCAGGCTCAATGGTCAGGACGTCCCCCCGCCCCCTGGCCCAGGCCGCGCGGGCATGCAGGCACATGGGGCCGTCCGCGCCCAGGCCGGCGGCGATCTCCGCAAGGGCCTCATCGTCGAAGGACAGCTCCAGCGCGTCGCGGACCAGCTTCAACGCCGCCCCCGCGTCGGACGAGCCGCCGCCCAGCCCCGCGGCGACCGGCAACTGCTTGTCGAGGATGATCCGCAGTCCCGGCTCCCCGATCCCGGCAGCGGCGCCCAGCGCGCGGACCGCCCGCAGGACCAGATTGTCGTCCTCGCCTTCCAGCGCACCGGCGAAAGGCCCGGTGACCGCCAGCGACAGCCGGTCCGCCCGCTCAACCGTCAGCCGGTCGCCGACGTCGGCGAAGGCGACCAGACTGGCCAGCTTGTGGTAGCCGTCGGCCTCAAGCGGCCCGACGTGCAGGAACAGATTGACCTTGGCGGGCGCGAGCCGGGCGATCGCGGCCATGGCTCAGAACTGGCCGGCGGCCACCGGCGGCGCGATCGACAGACCCTTGGCCAGCTTCTGCTCCACCTCGGCGCGACGTTCGGCGTCGGGGTCCAGGGTCAGGACCCGGTTCCACTGCCACCGGGCCTCGCGGGTCCGGCCGACCTGCCAGTAGGCGTCGCCGAGGTGGTCGTTGATCTCGGCATTGGCGGGCTCCTTGCTGACGGCGCCCTCAAGCGTCTCAACAGCGATGTCGTACTGCCCCTGCCGGAACTGGGCCCAGCCGAGCGAGTCCTGGATGTTGCCATTCGCCGGTTCGGCGGCATGCGCGCGGGCCAGCATCTCCGCGCCCTGATCGACGCGCCGGCCGGTATCCACCCACATATAGCCGAGCGTATTAAGGATGGTGGGGTCGTTCGGCGCCGCCGTCAGCGCCGCCCACAGCTCATTCTCGGCTTCGTCCAGCCGCCCGAGCTCCTGCAGCGTGGCGCCACGCAGGAGCCGGAGCTCCGGCGGCTGTCCCGCGACATTGACCGAGGGCCGGTTCAACACGGCCAGGGCTTCCTCGTCCCGGTCCATGGCGATCAGCTGCTGGCTCAGCCGGAAAATCACTTCGATCTGGCCGGGAGCCGAGGCGTCGGCAAGGCGGAATGCCGCAAGCGCCTCCTCCTCCATTTCATCCCGCTGGAAGCTCAGCCCCAGACCGTACTGGGCCCCGGCGTACAGGATCGGATTGTCGGTGGTCACACGCCCGAAAGCCCGACGGGCGGATTCCTCGTGGCCAAGGGACACCAGACCCAGACCCAGACGAAGGGCGACCTCGTCATCCCGGCCCAGGCTGTCGGCGAGACGCAGGAAGATGGTCGAAACATCCCGTTCGCGGCGCTCGGCGGCCTGGATCGCGGCCAGTTTGATGGCGAAGGCGGCGTTCTCGCGGATCGTCGGGATCGGAGGCGCGGCGGCCCGGTCCAGCACCCGTCTGCGGCCGACCAGGGCCTCCGGGTCCGGGGACGGGCCGGTCAGCGAGGATTCATAGAGGGCGAGCGCCTCGTCACGCCGTCCGCGGCGCTCAAGGAACCGGCCGAAGTCGACCATGAACAGCTGGGACCCCAGCGGGGAGGCCGTAATGACCCGGTATTCGGCCTCGGCCTCGGCATGGCGGCGACGGCTTTCCAGCAGCCGGACGCGCTGATGGCGCAGCACCAGACCGTCGATATCGGTCAGCGGCGCCTCGACCGATGCCAAGGCTAGATCCCAGTCGCCCGCCGAAGCCGCGAGAGATGGCAGGATGTATTGGCCGATGGTTTCGAATGGTTCGGTCAGAGGCTGGGACCGCAAGGCGGCGAGACCCGCCGCCGCGTCGCCGTCGTTCAGGGCGTCGACGATCACAACCAGCCGCCCGGCCTCGGCCAGCAGGGGCATGTCCTGAATCGAGGGCGCCAGCTCCGCGAGGGTCTCCAGATCGCCGGCGAACAGGCCGGTTCGAAAGGCTTCCTCGCCAACGACCGGTTGCTCCGGCGTCAGGGCCTGGCTCTGGGCCAGAAGGTCAGCGCCCAGGACGTTGTCGCCCCGGAAGGCGGCCAGACGACCGGACAGATAGAGGCCATAGGCGGTGCGGCCCATCTCGTCGGTCGGAATAGGTGACCACTCGGCCGGAATGGCGACGACCGTAACGGGCGCAGCCGGTGCAACCGCCTCATTCCCGATGATCATCGCCGGGGCTGCAGGGGGCGGAAGGGCGCGCGGCGGCGGTACGACAATCGGCGTGTCCTGCGCCGCGGCGGGGACGGCTAGCGCGGCCAGGGCGCAGGCGGTCAGGAGCAGGGACAGTCGGGAAAGACGCATGACCGCGAACCTTCCCGCTTTATGAGGCGGCGACAAGGCCTCTCGCCCAACCCAAGAAGAATTGGGCGAGTCGCAGATTCGCAGGGTCGCCGCGGAGATGCGACGAACCCTTGCCCCGAATGACCCTGCATGGGAGCGTCGAGGGATCAGGGGGAAATCGATATGCGCATTCTGGCCTCGGTCGTTCTTGCCGCCATTCTGACCGGAGGATCGCCAGCGATGGCGCAGTCCACGGCGGATCCGGACGTGGCGCGTACCGTCGAAGCCATCGCCAGTATCCGGTTTGCGGGCGGACCCAGTTTCTCGCCCGACGGCGCGCGGATCGCCTTCATCTCCTCCGCCAGCGGCATCCCCCAGGTCTGGACCATGGCCGCGGATGGCAGCGATGCCCGCCAGATCACCCACCTGAACGACCCGGTTCAGTCGGTCGAATGGTCGCCGGCCGGGGATCAGATCGCCTGGGACGTCGCGCCCGGCGGCGGTCTGAACGTCCAGATTTATGTCAGCCATCCCGACGGCTCCGGCGCGCGCCGCCTGACCGCCGGGGGGCGCGAGAACAATGCGCTGACGGGCTGGACCGACGACGGACGCAGGCTGATGGCGGCCTCGAACGCGCGCGATCCGGCCCGGTTCGAGCCGGTGCTGATCGATGTCGCCACGGGCGTGGCGACCCCGGTCAGCGACGGCGCCGGCGTCAGCCGACTGTTGGACCTGAGCCCCGACGGTCGCCATGCGGTCATCACCCGGCTGGTCAGCCGCGGCGACAACAACCTGTACCTCGTCGATCTGGCGTCCGGGACCGAGACCCTGCTGACGCCTCATGCGGAGACCGCAACCTTCGGCTGGGGCGAGTTTTCCCCGGACGGGCGGCGCATCCATGTCATGTCAAACGGCGGGCGGGACCGGCAGGCCTTCGGGGTGATCGATCTGACGGCCGACGGAACGCCGGGTCCGATCCGGATCATCGCCGAGCGGGCGGACGCCGAGGCCGAGTCAGCAAGCCTGTCGCATGACGGACGGCGCGCGGCCCTGTTCTGGAACGCTTCGGGCCGTAGCGAACTGTCCTGGCTGGACACGGCGACCGGCGCGGTCACGCCCGGCCCCGCCCTGCCGATGGACATCGTCTCGGGTAGCGTCCTGTCGCGGGACGGCGAGACGCTGGCGCTGTCGGGCTCGGGCGCGAACCGACCGGGCGACATCCACCGGCTGGACATCGGATCGGGTACGCTGGCCCAGTTGACCCGCAGCGCCCATGACGGCGTGGACCTGGCCACGCTGGTGCGGCCGACCCTGGTCACCTATCGGGCCCATGACGGGGAGGAACTGTCTGGCTGGCTGTACCGCCCGGTCGGGGCGACCGGTCCCGGGCCAGTGGTGGCCAACTATCATGGCGGGCCGGAGGGCCAGTCCCGGCCCTCGATGAGCGATGTGACCCAGGCGCTGGTGGCGCGCGGCATCACCGTCTTCGCGCCCAATGTCCGCGGCTCGTCCGGCTTCGGCAAACGGTTCGTCAATCTCGACAACGGCCCCCTGCGCGTCGACGGCGTGCGCGACATCAAGGCCACCACCGATCATCTGGTCGCCGCCGGGATCGCCGACCCGGCGCGGCTGGGGATCATGGGGGGGTCCTACGGCGGATACATGGTGATGGCCGGGGTCACCGAATATCCCGACATGTTCGCCGGCGGCGCCAATCTGTTCGGCGTGGTCAATTTCGAGACCTTCTTCGCCCAGACCGAGCCGTGGATGGCGGCGATCTCGACCGTCGAATACGGCAATCCCGTCACCGAGGCAGACATGCTTCGCGCCCTTTCGCCGATCCACAAGATCGACATCGTGACGACGCCCCTGATCATCCTGCACGGCGCGAATGACACCAATGTGCCGGTGGTCGAGGCGGAGCAGATCGTCAACAGCCTGCGGGCGCGCGATGTGCCGGTCGAATATGTGCTGTTCCCGGACGAGGGTCACGGGTGGCGGAAGCTGCCAAACCGGATCCGCTCAACGACCGCGATCGTGAGCTTCTTCGAACGGACGCTGGCGGCGCGGCCCTGACCTACATGTTCGGATAGTTCGGCCCGCCGCCGCCCTCGGGCGTGGTCCAGACGATGTTCTGCGACGGATCCTTGATGTCGCAGGTTTTGCAGTGGACGCAGTTCTGGGCGTTGATCTGGAAGCGCGGATTGGACTTGCCGTCCTCGTCGTGCAGGACTTCGTAGACGCCCGCCGGGCAATAGAGCCGCGCCGGCTCGCCGTACTCCGGCAGATTGACCCGAATGGGGACCGACGGGTCCAGCAGCTTCAGATGCGCGGGCTGTTCCTCGGCGTGGTTGGTGTTCGAGATGAAGACCGACGAGAGCTTGTCGAACGACAGCTTCCCGTCCGGCTTCGGATAGGCGATCGCCTTGTGTTTCCCGGCCTTTTCGGTCGAGGCGGCGTCGGTCTTTCCGTGCTTCAGCGTCCACGGCAGGTTCACGCGGAACAGGGACGAGAACCACATATCGAACAGGCCCAGCGCCCCGCCGATCGTCGTGCCGAATTTCGACAGATAGGGTTTGGCGTTCCGGACCTGTTTCAGCTCCTTGTAGACCCAGCTCTTCTCATAGGCGGTCTGGTATTCGACCAACTGGTCGCCCGCGCGGCCTGCCTGAACGGCGTCATAGGCGGCGTCAGCGGCCAGCATGCCGGTCTTCATGGCGTTGTGGCTGCCCTTGATGCGCGGGACGTTCACGAAGCCGGCGGAGCAGCCGATCAGGGCACCACCGGGGAAGCTGAGCTTCGGCACGGACTGGAAGCCGCCCTCGGTGATGGCCCGGGCGCCGTAGGAGATGCGGGTCCCGCCCTCCAGGTGCTCGCTGATCGCCGGATGGTGTTTGAAGCGCTGGAACTCGTCGAACGGCGACAGGAAGGGGTTCTTGTAGTTCAGGTGCACGACGTAGCCGATGGCCACGTAGCGGTCCCCGAAATGGTACATGAAGCTGCCGCCGCCGGTGAACTCGTCCAGCGGCCAGCCGGTCGTGTGCTGGGCCAGGCCGGGGCGATGCTGTTCCGCCGGAACCTGCCACAACTCCTTGAGGCCGATGCCGTATTTCTGCGGCTGGGCCTCGTCGCACAGGTTGTGGCGGGCCATGATCGTCTTGGCCAGGGAGCCACGCACGCCCTCGGCGATGAAGACGTATTTGCCGTGCAGCTCGATGCCCGGCTGGAAGTCGTCGGTCGGCTTGCCGTGGCGGTCGATCCCGAAGACGCCGGCGACGACGCCCTTCACCCGGCCTGACGGTTCGTCCCAGACGACATGGCTGGCGGCCATGCCGGGATAGACCTCGACGCCCAGCGCCTCGGCCTGCTCGCCCAGCCAGCGCGCCAGATTGCCCAGCGAGGCGATGTAGCAGCCGTCATTGTGCATGATCGGCGGCAGCAGGGGCATGGGCAGGGAGGCCTGGCCCATGGGCCCCAGAATCATGAACCGGTCCTCGGTGACCGGCGTCTCCAGCGGCGCGCCGCGTTCCTTCCAGTCGGGGAACAGCTCCTTCAGCGCCTTCGGATCGATGACGGCGCCGGACAGGATGTGCCCGCCGACCTCGGCCGACTTCTCAAGCACCGCGACGGTGATTTCCTTGCCGTCCTTTTCCGCCCGCTGCTTCAGGCGGATGGCGGCGGACAGGCCGGCGGGACCGCCGCCGACGATGACGACGTCATACTCCATGACCTCGCGCTCGACCCCGGCCAGGGCCTCGGCCGGCGGCAGCTTGTCGATCACGGCTTCCTGCCAGGCGTTGGTTGCGCCGCCTTCGATGGCGTTGTCGGCCATGACCAGAATCCTCGGTGTCAGTGGGGTCTTGCTGTTTTCCGCTTATCCGAAGGTGACGCAAGGGTGGTCAAGGACTATCCCTGTGCGCATCCACCCGATGACAATGCCGCACCTCGACACCGCCAGCGCCGAAAGCCTGCTCGCCTTCTGGCGCGATGCGGGTGTCGACGCCTGTTTCGAGGACGCCCCGGTCGACCGGACGCATGTGGTCCCGCCGCCCGCCGTCAAGGCGGTGGCCAAGGCCACAGCCTCGGTGACGCCGATGGTCGCGACCGGCGACGCCCTGTCCGAGGCGCGGCGTCTGGCGGCGGGCGCGGACACGCTGGAAGCGCTCGGCGTCGCCATCGCGCGCTTCGAGGGCTGCCCTCTGCGCGGGATGGGTGCCAAACAGGCGGTGTTTTGTCGCGGCAATCCCGAGGCCGAGGTGTTGATCATCGGCGAGGGGCCCGGCGCGGAGGAGGACGAACGCGGCCAGCCCTTCATCGGCAAGGCGGGCAAACTGCTGGACCGGATGCTGGCCGAGGCCGGCCTCGAGGGGCGGGTGTTCATCACCAACACCGTCTTCTGGCGGCCGCCGGGCAACCGCACGCCGACGGCGGCGGAACAGGCGGTCTGCGCCCCCTTCGTCGAACGGGCCTTCGCCCTGCTGAGGCCAAAGGCGGTGCTGTTGCTGGGCGCGGCCTCTGCCAAGTCGGTGCTGGCGACTGACGAAGGCATCATGCGGATGCGCGGACAGTGGCGCGAATGGCGGCTGGCGGAGGGCGCGGTGTCAGCGCCCGCCCTGCCGACGCTTCATCCGGCCTTCCTGCTGCGCCAGCCCATCGCCAAGCGCGAGGTCTGGGCCGATCTGCTGTCGCTGGCGGCGCGGATCGAGGCGGACGGCCAAGCTCGTTCACCCTTCTGACTCAAAACCGCCCCAAAAAGGGGTGAAATCTTGACTTGGGTCGAGGCAGTGGCGCCTTTCTGGCCTGACGACCGAACGAACAGCGTGGACTGACCCGGGTCGAGACGGGTTCTTTGACGCTCTCAGGGGGGCCGCCGTAGTGCGATGTGATTTCCGCCGCGCGATTCTCGCGCCGACGTTGGCCTTGGCGTTGTTTGCCTTCGCCGGCGCCGTGCACGCCGAAGAGGACGACCGTCGCCCGCCCTCGACGCTCAGCGCTGCGGACCGCCTGAACTACACCACCGCCTTCGACGCCCTGCGCCGGGGCGACCTGGAAGCCGCGCGCGCCTCGGCGCGGCGGGCCAATGACCGCGTCCTGCTGGGGCAGGTTGAATTCGAGCGCCTGTTCCACGCGGACTACACCGCCACGTTTGAAGAACTGGCGGCCTGGCTGGAGGAGTACTCTGACCTCCCCGCCGCCGAACGCGCCTGGAATCTGGCCATGCGCCGCCGCCCCGACGGCGCGGCCGAGCCCCGGCAACCCTCGCGGATGGGCGGCGGACGCTACTGGAACCGCATCGAGGCCGCCGGTGGAAATACCGAGGCCGATCCCATGAAGGCGGCCAGGGTCGCCCTGAATCGCGACGACCTGACCGGTGCCGTCACGATCGGCGAGCAGATCGGCGATTGGTGGACGGTCGGGCTGGCCCAGTACCGGCTCGGCGAATTCGCTGCCGCCAAGATCGCTTTCGAACGGGTTCTGGATGATCCGACCGAGGACGGCTGGGTCCGTTCCGGGGCCGCCTTCTGGGCCGCCCGTTCAGCCGGCCGTTCGGGACAGCAGGACCGGGTCCAACCGCTGCTGCGCCGCGCCGGAACCTGGCCGGCCACCTTCTACGGCCAGATCGCCCTGCGTCAGCTGGGCGAGGAGCCGGTGATCGAGAACCTGGGGCCGACGCCCTATTCGGCCGGAAATCTGCGGCCAGTCTCGTATCAGGTCGACGAGCCCATCGGCGTCGGCGCCGACGAACTGGACGAATTCATCCGGTCCGAGCCCCGCGCGCGCCGAACCGTCGCCTTCTTCGAGGTCGGTCGCCGCGCCGATGCCCGCGATGAGTTGCGGACCGGCCTTCGCGCCGCCGTCACCGACCGTGGCCGCCAGCTCTGGGCAGCCCTGGGTCGGGCGCTGGGTCCAAGGGTGACCGGCTCCGGCGACGATGTGCGCCGCATCGACGCCACCCGCTACGCCCAGCCGATCATAGAGCCCGACGGCGGCTTCACCGTTGAACGGTCGCTGGTCTACGCCATCGCCCGCAAGGAAACCGGCTTCAATGCCCGCGCCCGATCCGGCGCCGGTGCCTATGGCCTGATGCAGGTCATGCCAACGACCGCCGTCGAACTGACCGGCGACCGGGCCTTCGTCAGCGATCCCGAGCGGCTGTTCCAGCCGAACGTCAACGCCCGTCTGGGTCAGGCCTATGTGAACCGGGTGCTGGCCCTGCCGGCGATCAACGGCGACCTCCTGCGGGCGGCGGCCTCCTACAACGCCGGACCCGGCCCCATGGTCGCGGCTGTCCGCAAGCTGGGCCATGACGCCGATCCGCTGCTGCTCATTGAGACGATCGACGTGCCGCAGGCGCGCGAATATGTCGAAAAGGTCGTGGCGGCCTACTGGATCTACCAGCGCATGAACGGCCGGCCGGTGAACACGCTGGACGCCGTGGCCTCCGGTGCCACGCTGATCCCGCTCTCGCTCGACTATGTCGCGCCGCCGCCGGTTCCGGTGCAGTCGCTCGAGGTCGCGGCCGCCCCCGCTGTCAGCGCGAACTAGATATTGACCAGCAGCAGGGCCGGCAGGCAGCAGGCGATCACGATCATCAGGCCATAGACCATCAGGCTGGGACGGCTTGCTCCGGGCTGTTCGGCGGGCATGGACATCGGCGGACCCCTGAACGCTTCTGCGCTCCTGAAGACCCGGATATACCGCTGTTGTCTTAAGACCGGGTTCCGCGGGTCGGTTAACGGTCCGACAGTGCCTCGGCCGACCATTCGAGGAAGTCCGGCTGGGCCAGCAGCGCGTCGCGATACGCCGCGGCCGAGCCGTCGTCGCCATAGGCGGCCAGGTCGATCCGGTAATGCCGGAACCGCGTGGCGACGGGAGTGAAGAAGGCGTCGGGCACGGACCATTCGCCGAACAGCCAGGGCCCGCCGGAGCCGAAGCGTCCACGCATCTCCATCCACAGGCTGACAATGCGGCGGATGTCACGCTCGACCGCTTCGCCTGTGGGAGGCGGTGAGCGGTCCGGTCCGACCATGGTGTGGTCGGGTCCCATGCCACAGTCAGTTCGCAGCGCGGAGAAGCCGCCGTGCATCTCGCACGCCGCCGACCGGGCCAGCCAGCGGGCATGGGGATCAGCGGGCCATAGCCGGACTTCGGGATAGCGCTCTGCGCACCAGACCGAGATCGCCATGGAGTCCCAGACTGTGACGCCCTCGACGTTCAGCAGGGGCACGAGGCGGGACGGCGATATCTGTTCCAGTTCGGCCTGACCCGTCGGCGAGTAGATGTCGATCTCACGGACCGTGAAGTCGGCCTTGCACCGCTTCAACACCAGCCAGGGGCGCAGGGACCAGGTCGAATACAGCCTCGGGCCGATGATCAGTTCCATGGTCGCGCTCCTCAGGGATGGGACTCAGGCATAAGGCGCTTCAGGGCATCCCGCCAATCAGTTCGAAGGCCCCTGGCACAAGCCGCGCTTGACTCGACAGCGCCCTCGCCTGACACCCCGCCCCCATGATCAGCCGCTATTCCCGCCCCGCCGCCGTCGCCATCTGGTCCCAGGAGACCAAATACCGGATCTGTGGCTGAACTGGGCGTGATCCCGACCGGGGCCGCAGAGGCGATCTGGGCCAAGGGCAAGGATGTGGTGTTCGACGCCGACCGTATCGACGAGATCGAGCGCACCACCAAACACGACGTCATCGCCTTCCTGACCCATGTGTCCGAGATCGTCGGCGAGGAAGCCCGCTTCCTGCACCAGGGCATGACCTCGTCGGACGTGCTGGACACCTGTTTCGCGGTCCAGCTGGCGCGCGCCTCCGACCTGCTGATCGAGGGTGTCGACCGCGTTCTGACGGCGCTCGAGACGCGGGCGAAGGAGCACAAGCTCACGCCTTGCGTCGGCCGCAGCCACGGCATCCACGCCGAGCCGGTCACCTTCGGGCTCAAGCTGGCCGGCTATCACGCCGAGTTCCAGCGGGCGAAACGCCGCCTGCTGACGGCCAAGGAAGAGATCGCCACCTGCGCCATCTCGGGTGCCGTCGGAACCTTCGCCAACGTCGATCCGGCTGTGGAAGCCTATGTCGCCGAGCAGATGGGTCTGGCCGTCGAGCCGGTCTCCACCCAGGTGATCCCGCGCGACCGACACGCGGCCTTCTTCGCCGCGCTGGGCATCGTCGCCTCTTCGATCGAACGTCTGGCCACCGAAATCCGCCACCTGCAGCGCACCGAGGTGCTGGAAGCCGAGGAGTTCTTCGACAAGGGCCAGAAGGGCTCGTCGGCCATGCCGCACAAGCGCAACCCCATCCTGACCGAGAACCTGACCGGCCTCGCCCGTCTGGTCCGGTCGGCGGTCGTCCCGGCGATGGAGAACGTCGCCCTCTGGCACGAGCGCGACATCAGCCATTCCTCGGTCGAGCGCGGCATCGGTCCGGACGCCACCATCCACCTCGACTTCGCCCTGCACCGGCTGGCCGGCGTGGTCGAGCGGCTGAACGTCTATCCGGCCAATATGGAGAAGAACCTCAATCTGCTGGGCGGGCTGGTCCATTCCCAGCGGGTCATGCTGGCCCTCACCCAGGCGGGTGTCTCACGCGAGGATGCCTATGCCGCGGTTCAGGAGAACGCCATGAAGGTCTGGCGCGGCGAGGGGCGGTTCCTGGACTTCCTCAAGGCCGACGCGCGGGTGACCCTGCCGGCGGAGCAACTCGAGGCGCTGTTCGACCTCGGCTATCACACCAAGCACGTCGACACGGTGTTCGCCCGCGTGTTCGGGCCCGCGTGAGCGTCAAGCGCGCTTTCGACCCTGTCGTCGATGCGCACACGCGGCTGCTGATCCTCGGCAGCCTGCCCGGCGACGCTTCGTTGAAGGCGGGTCAGTACTATGGCCACCCGCAGAACGGCTTCTGGCGACTGGTCGGCGGCGTGATCGGCGTCGACCTCGTGACCCTGCCCTACCCCGACCGGCTGGCGGCGCTGAAGGCGGCCGGCGTGGGTCTCTGGGATGTGATCTCGAGCGCCCATCGACCCGGAAGTCTGGACACCGCTATCCGCGACGTCGAGGCCGCCGATCTGAACCGACTGATTGAAACCCTGCCGGCGCTGCGGGCCATCGCCTTCAATGGCGGAACGGCCGCGCGAATCGGCCGGCGCGGCCTGGGTCTCCGTGCAGGCCTTGCGCTGATCGACCTGCCTTCCTCAAGCCCCGCCTACACCCGGCCTTTGCCGGAGAAGGCCGCGGCCTGGTCAGCACTGGCGACATTTCTCTGACAGGTGGAAGGGGTGCGGTCACGTGTCGCGCCCTGATTGCGGGCGGTGATGCATCCTTTGGGCCGCTGAGCAGTACCTCCCCGCGAACCGCCGACAGGGCGGTCGCTCAGGAGAGTAGCCCATGAAGTTCACCCGCACCGCCACGCTTGCCGGCGTATCGATCGCCGCCCTGCTGGCCCTCGCAGCCTGCAACAACGCCGAGCAAGCCGCTCCGGCAGACGCCGCCGCAACTGACGCGTCCGCAATGGCCCCGGCTCCGGCCGCCACCGGCACTGTCGTCGCCGTGGCCCAGGGCAACGCCGACTTCAGCACGCTGGTCAGCGCCGTGACCGCAGCCGATCTCGCCGGAACCCTCGGCGGCGCAGGCCCCTTCACCGTCTTCGCCCCGACCAACGCCGCCTTTGAAAAGGTCCCCGCCGCGACCCGTGAGACCCTGATGTCGCCGGCCGGCAAGGCCGACCTGACCAAGATCCTGACCTATCACGTGGTCCCGGGTCGGGTGGATGCGGCCACCCTGACGCAGCAGATCCAGGCCGGTGGCGGCAGCGCCGCCCTGACCACGGTCGAAGGCGGCGTGCTGACGGCCCGTGTCGGCGCCGACGGTTCGGTCACCCTGACCGACGAGAACGGTGGCGTCTCGCGCGTCGTCCAGGCCGATGTTGCGGCCTCGAACGGCGTGATCCACGCCATCGATACGGTGGTGATGCCGAACTAACCCCGGCCTCGCCGGATACGAGAAGGGCCGCTCCATCGCTGGAGCGGCCCTTTTTCGTCGGCGATGACGCTCCGACTATGCGTCGTTGCGAATCTGCTCGCGCGCGACCGACGACAGCTCGTCCATCTTGCGGCGGATCTCGCCTTCGGAGACGGTCAGGCCGGCGCCTTCAAGGTCCTGGGCGATCTTGCGGTAGACGTCTTCCTCGCCGGGCTGTTCGAAGTCGGCCTTGACGATGGCGCGGCCGTACTCCTCGGCGCGGTCGGCGTTCAGGCCCATTTTCTCGGCGGCCCAGAGACCCAGCAGCTTGTTGCGCCGGGCGATCGCCTTGAACTCCTGTGCCTGATCGAGGGCGTATTTGGACTCGAAGCCCTTTTCCCGATCGTCGAAGGTGGTCATGGGCGTTGCTAGGCTCCGTTTGGGCGGCCTGAAAGCACGGCCGCAGTCGAGGTGGTCTATAGCCGCCCCATGGCCGAACGCAACCGGAACTCGCCGGGTTGCGACACCGCGACGGCAGGCCCTGCCGCAACGCCGTCGGTTTGTGTCGCGGCGCCGCATCCGCTAAGGGTTCCCGCGACTTTTCCCGCCCGCCCGATTCCGGATTGAGCCGCCCAGATCTCCATCTGGTCGCGCGATAGCCGTTTCCGACGTGCCCCGCCCGGACCAACCATGATGAACGTCAAGCGCAAGAAGATTTACGAGGGCAAGGCCAAGATCCTCTACGAAGGACCCGAGCCCGGCACCCTGATCCAGTATTTCAAGGACGACGCCACCGCCTTCAACGGCGAGAAGAAGGCCCAGCTTGAGGGCAAGGGCGTCATCAACAACCGCATCAGCGAGTTCATCATGTCGCGCCTGAACGGCATCGGCGTGACCAACCACTTCATCAAGCGGCTGAACCTGCGTGAGCAGCTGATCCGCGAGGTCGAGATCATCCCGCTCGAGGTCGTCTGCCGCAACATCGTGGCCGGCTCGATGAGCCAGCGCCTCGGGATTGACGAGGGCACGCCCCTGCCCCGCTCGATCATCGAATTCTATCTGAAGAAGGATGAGCTCAACGACCCGATGGTCACCGAAGAGCACATCACCGCCTTCAACTGGGCCACGACCCAGGAGCTGGATGACATGCTGGCCATGACGGTGCGGGTGAACGACTATCTGTCGGGCATGTTCGGCGCCGTCGGCATCACCCTGGTGGACTTCAAGATCGAGTTCGGCCGGGTGTGGGAGAACGACTTCTCGCGTGTCCTGCTGGCCGACGAGATCAGCCCCGATTCGTGCCGTCTGTGGGACACCAATACGGGCGAGAAGCTGGACAAGGACCGCTTCCGCCGCGATCTGGGCAATGTCATTGAAAGCTACACCGAGGTGGCCCGCCGCCTCGGCATCATGAAGGACATGCCGACCGTGATTCAGGGGGGATTGCACTGATGGCCAGGGTCAAGGTTCACGTCTTTCTCAAGCCCGGCGTGCTGGACGTCCAGGGCAAGGCCGTCGAGGGTGCCCTGCACGGCCTGGGCTGGGCCGATGTCTCCAACGCCCGCGTCGGCAAGATGATCGAGTTCGACCTCGGCGACGGGGTCGAGGACAAGGCCGCTGAGGTCAAACGCATGTGCGAGACCCTGCTGGCCAACACCGTGATCGAAAGCTACCGCATCGAGGTGGCATGAACCGGCTGATCCGCTTTTCGGTCGTCGCGTTTGTCGTCGTCGGCGCACTGATTTTCGCTGCGGCGCTGGCCGGCGGCCTGACCGACGAGCGGGCCTTTACGCCGGCGGCCAAGGCAGCGGCGCACTAGCGACGCGGGCTGCGGTCATGCGTTAGGGTCAGTCCATACGCAGCGAGGAGCGCCCATGACCTTCACCCTCACCTCCACCGGATTTACGGACGGCGGCGCTCTTCCGGACGCCCAGGTTCAGGCCAAGGGCAACCGTTCGCCTCAGTTGAGCTGGTCCGGCGCCCCCGAAGACACGAAGAGTTTCGCCATCACCTGCTACGACCCTGACGCGCCGACCGGCTCGGGTTTCTGGCACTGGACCGTGGCCAACCTCCCCGCCGATGTGACCGAATTGGCCGAGGGTGCCTCGCCGGCCGGACTGCCGAAGGGCGCCGTCGAGGGGCGGACCGATTTCGGAGCGCCGGGCTTCGGCGGCGCCGCGCCGCCGCAGGGCCATGGCCCGCACCGCTACATTTTCACGGTCTTCGCCGTGGACACGGAGCGACTGGACGTGACGCCGGAGAATTCGGGGGCCGTCTTCGGCTTCAACCTGCATTTCCACACCCTGGCCAGGGCCTCGATCACCGGCGTGTACGAGAACCGCGACTGAGCACGACCGGAACCGGAGAGGCGATATGAGACGCATCATCCAGGCGCTTGCGGCAGGCGCGGTTCTTTGCGCCGGAGTGTCGCCTGCCGCCGCCCAGGAAGCGCCGGCGACGACCGCGGCCCCGGCGGCAACGCCCGCCGGCATCCCGCTCGACAACCCGTGGCGACGCGCGGTGTACGAACAGGCGAACACCCATTTCCAGCACCCGAGCTGGGGCGTGCGTCACTCCGAGCGCAACTATCTGCTGGGCATGACTCTGGCGGAGGCTGAGGGACTGCCGGTCGACGCCGACGTCCTGTTCGCCGCCGCCTTCCTGCATGACTGGGGCGGGATCGCGCCCTTCGCGGTCACCGGCGTGGACCATGCCGCCCGGTCGGTCGAACTGGCCGAACCCTTCCTGACCGATGCCGGCTTCCCGATGGAGAAATTCCCGGCGGTCCGCGCCGCCATCCTCGGCCATATGTACGACAAGGAGCCGGAAGGAGCGGAGGCGGTCGTCCTGCACGACGCCGACGCGCTGGACTTCCTCGGGGCCCTCGGCGCGGGTCGGCTGCTGGCGGCGACCGCCGACCGACCGGACTACGACCAGGCGCTGGGGCGGATCGAGCGATTCGCCGTCGATATTCCGCCCCGTCTGAAGACCGGGGCGGCTCGTGATCTGGCCAGGCAACGCGTCGCGGTGATGACGGAATTCCTCGCCCAGCTACGGCGTGAGACGCCCGAGGGCGCCAGACCCTGACATGACCCGCAAACGCTGCTACAGGGCCGCGCCATGAGCGCAGCCGTCATCGTCTTCCCGGGTTCCAACTGCGACCGCGACTGCAAGGTCGCCGTCGAACGCTCCACCGGCGAGCGGGTCGAGATGATCTGGCACCAGGAGACGGAGCTGCCGTCGGGCCTCGATCTGATCGTCCTGCCGGGCGGCTTCTCCTACGGCGACTATCTGCGCTGCGGCGCGATGGCGGCGCAGTCGCCGGTCATGCAGGCCGTGAAGAAGGCCGCGGACGACGGCGTGGCCGTGGTCGGCATCTGCAACGGCTTCCAGATCCTGTGCGAGGCGGGGATGCTCCCCGGTGCCCTGCTGCGCAACGCCGGTCTCAAATACGTCTGCAAGCCGATCGCCCTGACCGTCGCCAATGGCCAGACCCGTTTCACCGCCGGCTACCAGGGCCAGCGCGAGGTCGTGATGACCCAGGGCAATGGCGACGGAAACTATTTCGCCGACCCCGAAACCCTGGCCCGCATCGAGGGCGAGGGGCAGGTGGTCTTCCGCTATGTCGACAATCCCAACGGCTCGGTCGCCGACATCGCCGGCCTCCAGAACACGCGCGGCAATGTGCTGGGGATGATGCCCCATCCCGACCGGGCGTTCGAGGAAGAACTGGGCTCGGCCGACGGCGCGACCCTGTTCCGCAGCATCTTCGCCGCCGCCTGAGGCGGACTGCGGGCTTGACCGGACGCCGCGCGTCGGTCGATCTCCCCGGGGCGCAGTGCGGGGGCCGACCGATGTTCATGAGCGAACGCCAGAAGATGATCTCGGGTCTGCCCTATGATCCGGGCGATTCCGAGCTTCAGGCCGACCAGACCGCCGCCAGACAGTGGATGGCCCGCTACAATGCCGCCATGGCGGCCAGCCCCGCCGAGCGCCGCGACCTGTTGCGTCAGCGGATGGGCGAGGTCGGCGAAGGCGCGATCATCCGGCCGCCGTTTCACTGCGACTACGGTTACAACATCCGCCTGGGCCGCGGCGTCTTCATGAATTTCAACTGCGTCGTGCTGGACGTGTGCGAGGTCGAGGTTGGCGATCAGACGCAGATCGGACCGGGGGTGCAGATCCTCACCGCCGACCATCCGCGCGATCCCGTTCAGCGGGCCGAGGGAATCGAGTTCGGGCGGCCCATCACGATCGGAAGGAACGTCTGGATCGGCGGCGGCGCCATCATCCTGCCGGGCGTGACGATCGGCGATGACGCCATTATCGGCGCCGGATCGGTGGTCACAGGGGACGTGCCCGCCGGGGCGAGCGCCATGGGCAACCCGGCGCGGCTGAAATCGGCCTCAACCTAGAACTGTCCGGTTGTCACAGTTATGGCTGTATGATCGATCACTCTGGCGGAGCAGAGCAATGCAATCCCGGCCATTCATGCTTGCGATCATCGCCATGGCCTGCGCCGGCCCAGTCCGGGCGCAGGAGGCGGCGAGCCAGGACTGGGCGCTCGTCGAGGCGCCGGAGCGGAGCGCCGTCATCGCCATCACCCGGTTCGACAACGGCATCACCCTGGCGGGCCGGTGCGTGAACGGCGCGTTCGATGTGACGGTCGCCGGCCTGCCGCCCGCGCAGGGCTATTCCCGAATCGTCCGCGTCTCCGTCGGCGACGAGGAACTGCGCCAGGAAACCTGGACGGTCGGAGCGGACCCGGCCGTCGCCTTCAGCCGCTTGCCAGCGCCGTTCGCCCGACGCCTGGCGGTCGGTGGGAAGTTGCAGATCGCCATCCCCGGAACCGACGGCCAGCGCGGAACCCGATATGTGATGGACTTGCCTCCTTCGCCGACGACCCTGGAGCGGACGTTGACCGCCTGTGGGCGCTCACTGGTCGATCCCCGGGACACCGGTCTGGATCGGGACGCCCCGGATGGCCTGTCGGGAGGCCTGGACTGGGCGTTGAGGCCGCGAATCGAGTTGCCGGATTCCGTGCGGGGCCGTTACGTCACGCGCGCCACGGTCACCACGTCCTGCCTCGTCGCCGAAACCGGATCCCTGACCGACTGTGTGATCGAAAGCGAACATCCCGGCGGATTCGGGCACGGTCGTGAGGTCGTCCGTTCCCTGCGAACCGCTCGTGTCCGGTCGCTGACGCCTGAGTTGGCGCTCGGTGGCCAGTTCGTCACCTTTACGGTGAATTTCTTGGACGAATGAGGCTGGTCCAGCCCGCGGCCTCAGACACCCCAGGCCTGACCGCCGGCGCCGTAGGTGTCGACCGCCTGGAACAGCGCCGAGACCAGCGCCCGCTCCTCCTCGCTGATCTCCGGCTTCCAGACATCGAAGATCAGGATGGTGCGGTCCTGACCGCTGTCGTTCATGGCCTCATGCTCGATCGTGTCGTCGAACGCCCAGGCCTGGCCTTCGCGCCACTCGCGCGTGTCGTTGCCCACGCGGAAGCGGCTGCCTGCCGGTGCGATCAGCGGCAGATGGCAGATCAGGCGCGTGTTGATCAGACCGTGATGCGGCGGAATGCGCGCGCCGGCCTTCAGCTTCGAAAACAGGATCGACGGCGTCCGGCCGGGGACCCGGCACAGCGGAACCTCGGCGAGCGCCGCGAGGGTGCGCGGACAGCGCCGGGCGATGTCGGGCTGCTCCTCCCCGTCCTTCCACAAAAACAGCGCGCTCCAGTCGGCGTTGGACATCATGCCGAAAGCGTCCCCGTTGGGCCGGTCCGCGCGCGGCTCGACATAGGGACGAAACAGGTCCGGCTCGGCCAGCAGCGCGTCCAGTTCGGCCCGAATCCCGCTGGCCTCCGCCTCGACCGCCGCCAGCCATGGCAGGGATTCGCGGGGCTGGAACTGTATCTGGGGCAGGCATGGGAACAGGTAGAAGTGCGGCTCCTGCTGGTACAACCGTTTGCGGCCGGCCATCAGGTCAAGGGACAAGGCGAACCGGTCGCTTGAGGTCGAGGGGTTGAAGCCTGCCCCGGCGAGGCTGTGCGTCAGATGGTCCTCAAACCGCTGGCTTTGCGCCTGAACAGCGGCCTGGGCGCGGCGCAGCTGGGTGATGACCGCCGGAGCGAGGCCCTTGCCATCGCCGGCGGCGCGCAGGGCGGAGCTGTAAAAGCTGGCGGCCGCACGACTGTCGCCGAGTCCCGCGAGCGCATCACCCTTGGCGATCAGCGCGCCAGGATCGCGCGCGTTGAGGGCGAGCACGCGGTCTGCGGCTTCGAGAGCGGTGCGGTAGCCCTGTTCGGTCGTTGACATGGGGTGATCGGATGCGGGCGAACGACGCTCGTCAAGATAAAAGAGGCCAGCAACCGGGATCTTGCGAACGCATTGAACCTTCACTGTTCCGATGCGTAATCAGGGGCATCGCCCCGCGGAGTCGCCATGTCCATCGTTCGCCCCACCTCCAGCCAGATGACCCGTCGGCTGATCGTTCTGGCCGCCGTCATCTTCGCCGTCGTGATCGGCCAGACGCAGGTCCTGCTTCAATGGGGCCAGAGCCCGGCGGAATTCGCCGCCGACAGCGACGCCACCCTGAAGGTCGCGGGCTACGCCTTCGCCATCTGGGGCGTGATCTATCTCTGGCTGGTGGTCTATGCGGTGAGGCAGGCGCTGCCCCAGACGGGCGAGAGCCTGCTGATTCATCGACTGGGCTGGCCGTCGGTCGCCGCCCTGCTCGGCATCGGCTGGTGGGTCGTAGCGGCGGCGTTCGACCAGGAGATCGCGACGATCGTGCTGATCTTCGGCTCGCTGGCCGTCCTGCTGATTCCCCTGCTGGCCAACGCCGACGCCATCCGCGCCCTGCCGCGCGGTGATCGCGACCGGTGGATGACCGTCTGGCCGCTGGCCATGCTGGCCGGCTGGCTGACTGTCGCGGCGCCGGTCAATCTGATCACCGTGGCCACCGGCAACGGCTGGCTGCCCGAGGTCCTCTCGCCGACCGTCTGGGCGAGTCTGGCCATCGCCGTGGTGGCGGGCGTAGCGCTCGGCGTCACTCAGCGGCTGCGGACCCTGGCCTATGGCCTGCCGATCGCCTGGGGATTGCTCGGCGCGTTCGTCGCCGAGCAGGCGCGCAACCCGATGCTGGCCTATGTGGCGCTGGCCGCCGGCGTGACCGTTCTGGTGGGCACCATCGTGCTGTCATTCCGCCTGCGCTCCGGCGTCGAACGGTCGGCCGCCTGAGCCCTGATCGCGCTCGCGTCCCAAGCAGTGGCTGACACGACTCTGTTCAACGGCTAGAAGGCGCGCCCATGAGCGCTCCGCAAAAGACCATGGCCGAACTGGCCGCCGAATACGGCCTGGCTCCGAACGAATATCAGGTCGTCCTCGACCGGCTGGGGCGCGAGCCCAACAACGTCGAACTCGGCGTCTTCTCGGTGATGTGGTCCGAGCACTGCTCGTACAAGTCCTCGAAGATCCACCTGGGCAAATTCCCGACCAAGGGCCCGCGGGTGATCTGCGGACCGGGCGAGAACGCCGGGGTCATCGACATCGACGATGGCGATGCGTGCATCTTCAAGATGGAGAGCCACAACCACCCGAGCTTCATCGAGCCCTACCAGGGCGCGGCGACGGGCGTGGGCGGCATCATGCGCGACGTCTTCACCATGGGCGCGCGGCCCGTGGCCCTGCTGAACGCCCTGCGCTTCGGCGATCCGTCGCACGAGAAGACGAAGCGGCTGGTCAAGGGCGTGGTCTCCGGAATCGGCGGCTACGGCAACTGCGTCGGCGTGCCGACAGTGGCGGGCGAGACCAATTTCCACGCCGGCTACAACGGCAACATCCTGGTCAACGCCATGTGCGTCGGCGTGGCCAAGGCGGACGCCCTGTTCTATTCCGCCGCCCCGGCACCGGGTCTGTCGGTGGTCTATTTCGGATCGAAGACCGGCCGTGACGGCATCCACGGCGCGACCATGGCCTCGGCCGAGTTCGACGAGGATTCGGACGAGAAGCGCCCGACCGTGCAGGTCGGCGATCCCTTTGCCGAGAAACTGCTGATCGAGGCGACGCTCGAGCTGATGGCCTCGGGCGCCGTCGCCGCCATCCAGGACATGGGCGCGGCGGGCCTGACCTCGTCCTCGGTCGAGATGGCCGGCAAGGGCGCGGTCGGCATCGAACTGAACATGGACGCCGTGCCCCAGCGCGAAGAGGGTATGACGGCCTATGAGATGATGCTGTCGGAAAGCCAGGAACGGATGCTGGCGGTGCTGAAGCCCGGCCGCGAGGAAGACGGCCACCGGATATTCAAGAAATGGGGTCTGGACGCCGCCGTGATCGGCGTGACCACCGACACCGGCCGGCTGGTGCTGAAGCATCACGGCGAGACGGTCTGCGACGTGCCGTTGGCCCCGCTGTTCGACGACGCGCCGTTGTATGACCGGCCCTGGGTGCAGCCCACCCTCCAGCCTCGCCTCGCCCCGGCCGACGTGCCCGCGCCCGAAAGCTGGGTCGATGCAGTGATCAAGGTCGTCTGCTGCCCGGACATGGCCTCCAAACGCTGGATCTGGGAGCAGTATGACCGCCACGTCATGGCCGACACCCTGCACGACTCGGCCACCGCCGCCGACGCCGGCGTGGTGCGGGTGCATGGCACGGACAAGGGTCTGGCC
>LNFM01003416.1_pt1 | contig 22264 bp, 19 predicted proteins | sample 596031 | NCBI WGS metagenome assembly LNFM01 (sample SAMN04254537, study PRJNA301005) | activated carbon metagenome | isolation source: dual media filters at the Ann Arbor, Michigan drinking water treatment plant | place: USA: Ann Arbor
CGCCCTGCGCGTAGCCGGCGTGCCGGCGTCCGGTGGGCTTGGTCCGCACCACCCACGCCATGAGCTCGGCGGTCCCGGCGAGTTCGTCCCGTCGCAGGCGCATCGAGCCGGTCGCTGTCTCCTCCGTGAACGCGAACACCTGGCCGCGACGCACGCGAGTGGTCTCGCAGCGGAGCGTGACGAGGAGCCCCAGCGGGGGCGAGTCTCGCTCGGGCGCCGGGACCAATTTGGCGCGGGCGCCAAGGGCGAGGCGGGCCGTGAAGGTCACCTCGGCGGTTCGCCACGCATCGCCGAGCCGGAGGATCCTGCCGTCCTGCTCGACGCTCGTGGCGTCGTCGCGCGTGCACGCATCGATCTCGAACCCGAGCGCCCGATCGTACGCATAGGGCAGGAATCGCTCGCGCCGCGTCGTCGTGGTGCTCACGGGTCGACCGCCTCTCGACCGAGTGACTCTAGCTCGGCGGCGACGAGCTCGAGCGCCACCTCGCCGGTCCAGGCATGCGCGCCGCGAAGCGGGACCGTCGAGCCGCGGAACGCCACCATCGAGGCTTGCGTCGAGGAGCGCAGCTCCGCGCGGCCGCGATCGAGCCGCGCCTCGCCGCTGTGCTCGAGCGCCTCGATCGCCGCGATCGGGACGTCGTCGCCGAGCGTGCCGTCCTCGCCGACCTGGCGCACGGCGACGTGGGCGGCCCACTGCACGCCCTCGCGGCGCGCCCGTATCTGTCCCTCGAAGTGCCACCGCCCGTCGTGGAGCGCCGCGTCGATCGAGTGGAATGCCACAGGCCCCGGCGCGCTTCGCTTCGTGCCCTTGCCAGTCAGCGCGAGTCGCTTGCGCAAACGCTCGGGTCCGCGGACGCCCGTGCGGCTGCTCGGCGCGAGGAGCTCCCGCAACGTCCCCATCACGCGATCGTGCAGCCGTGCGAACTCGGCCTGCGCACCGCGGACGTACTCGTCCTTCACCGTCGGCGTCGCGATCCAGTCGTCGTGCCCCGGGGGCTCCGCGGCCCGGAGGAACCGCTCGATTGCGTCATCCGACTCGGCGGATCCGTGCGCGAGCCCGCAGCGCAGGATCGCGTGGAACGGGCGGAGCGTCGCCGCGAGGCGCGACGCGTCCCAGCGGCGGACGATCATACCCGCGCCACGGTACGCGGCGATCTTGCCGACGCCCGGTCGATCCGGCGCGTCGGCCAGCCGCACGACCAACTCGACCTTGCCGACGGTCGCATGCTTGTCGCCGCGCCGGCGCGGGACCTCGAATGGGATCTCGCGGATCACGATGTCGCCGTCGTCGCGGGCCTGGTCCACCACCTTCGCCCGGCCGCGGAGACACTCGACGAACGGTGCTGCGGCGGCGTCGAGCAACGGATCGACCCGACGACCGTCGACCTCGACGGCGAGTGGACTCGCTTCGCGCAGCATCGCGGGCCAGAACTCGCCAGCGGCGTGACCGTGGATCCGCGAGAGCATCGCAGCGATCGTCCTGGCGCCGTCCGTGTCGTCGTCGTCGTCGGTGTCCGCGGTCGGGTCGCGCACGCCGATCACCAGGATGCTCGTGCCCGTCGGACCCTCGCGCGCAATGCCGAGCGCACGCGCGAACCCTGCGGCCTCGGCTCCCCACACGGATTCGGCGCGTGCGCGTCCGTCGGGCAGGGTCGCGGGGCGGCCGAACCACCCCGATCCCACGAAGCCCTCGCCGCCGAGCTGATGCGACGGGAGCTCGGCGCGACCGATCACGCGCGGCGACGTCCGCCCTGCGGGGTGTTCGCTGAGGCGCGACGCGAACAACACCGTGCGCAGCCCGGAGAACGCCCACAGCACCGACTTGCCGAGGCCGTAGCTTCCGCCGGCCCCCGCCGCGCGCTTGTGGCTGAACAGGGTGTCCTTGCACAGCGCGCGGAAGTGGGACTGCTCGTCGTCTTCGCCGCCGAGCAACCCGACGGTGTGTCGATCCTCGATGCACAGCAGCGGCAGCTCGTCGCGGCGATCGATCTCCGCCAGCGCCGCACCGATGCGCGCACCCGTGCGGGTCGCCGAGGTCGAGCGCAGGTGCTCGGCGAGCGCGGACCAGTCGATCGCACGGCGGAAGGCCGCGAGCTCGGGGCCGCGGAGCACGAGGCCCCGGAACGCCACGATCGGGGCGCCCAAGGCCTGGTCGTTTGCGTTCTGGATCACCTCGCGCACGAACGTCGCGAGGTCGGGCCGAAACGCGTGCTGTGCCGGGTCGTCGCCACGGCGCGCGCCGGACGGTGGGAGCGCGTCGAAGATCCACCGGGCGGACACGGCGGGAGTGTATCAAGCTCCGCGGGCACCTCGACCGAGGTCGCCGCGCGGCTCCAGGGCTCAGGTCGGCGGTGGTGACGATGCGCCGCCCGTCGGGGCGTCGACGCGTTCGCCCAAGTCCGGCTCGGGCGCCAGCGTGATCACCACGTTGCCGCGCTTGCGGCCGCTGTCGACATAGCGGTGCGCCTCGACGATCTCCTCGAGCGGATAGACGCGGTCGATCACGATCCGCAGCTCGCCGTTCTCGACGAGCCGCGCGATGCACGGGAGCGCCGCGCGCTTGTCGACGGACATCCCGGCCAACACGCGCGGGCCTCCGCGCAGCCGGGTCCACGCGACCCAGAGGTAGTTCGCGAGGCCTGTGGTCGCCATGTAGCAGCCGTGCTCGGTGAGGGCGGCGCGACCGTGGCGGAAGTGGCTGCGACCGACCGTGTCGAAGATGACGTCGTAGCGCACGCCCTGGGCGGCGAAGTCGGCGCGGGTGTAGTCCACCACGTGGTGGGCCCCGAGCGACGTCACGAGCTCGACGTTGGAGGTGCTGCACACGCCGGTCACTTCGGCGCCGAAGTGCCTGGCGAGCTGGATCGCGTAGGTGCCGATGCTCCCGGACGCGCCGATCACCAAGACCTTCTGTCCGGCGTGGAGGCGCGCCTTGTCGCGGAGGAAGTACAACGCCGTCGAGGCACCGTCGACGACGGCGGCGGCCTCGGCGAAGCTCACCGAGACCGGCTTGCGGGCGATCGATCCCTGCGCGGGCATGCGTAGGATCTCGGCGTTCGCCCCGATCGCGAAGCCGGTGAACCCGAAGACCTCGTCGCCCACGGCGAACTCGCGCACGGCCTCGCCCACGTGCGTGACGACGCCTGCGAACTCGATGCCGAGCGTCCGCATGCGCTGGCGCGGGCGGACGAACCCGAGGATGACGCGTCCCCAGATCGGCTCGCCGCGCCGCATCGCCGCCTCGGCCGAGGTCACCGTGGTCGCACGCACTGCGACGAGCACGTCCTTCGGACCCGCGACCGGATCGGGGACCTGCTCGAGCGCGAGCACCTCGGGGGGCCCGAACCTGCGGTAGACGGCCGCTCGCATCGTAACTTCATTACCCTAGTGAACTAGTATAAGTCCAGCGAACGGTTTGCGCGGGGGCGCGCGGCCCCGCGACGGTCGCGATCCCGGGGGCCTCTGGCGGACTGTCGCCGCATCGGCGCCGTCGATACGATCGACGCGTGGACTCCAACCTCGCCCCACACGCGCTCTGTGTCATCGCGTGGTCGCTGCTCGTGTCTTCCTGTGGCGACGCGGACGGCGACGCGGACACCGACGCGGGCACCTCGGGCGTGACCGCGGCTTCGCTCGGCACCACGGCGACGACGCCGAGTACGACCGCGGTGACCGACGCGACCGTCACCGACGCGGCGACGACCGACGATCCCACCGACACCACGGACACCGGCGCGATGACGACCGCGACCGCGGACGAGTCCACCGGCGGCGGGCCGCCGCAGGCCTCGCCCGGGTGCGGGCAGCCAGCGACGCCCGGCGCGAGCGAGCACATGATCGACGTCGGTGGCGTGCTGCGGACGTTCACGGTCACGATCCCCGATCCCTACGATCCCGACGTGCCGCGACCGCTGGTGTTCGGCTTCCACGGCCTCGGGGGCACGGGCGCGGGCTACTACATCCCCGGTGGGTTGAACCCGGCGCCGATCATCGTCGGGCCCAACGCCGAGCCCGCGGGCGGCGCGTGGAACACGGTCGGCGATCTCGACTTCGTCGACGCGATCGTCGGCGAGCTCGGGAATGATCTGTGCGTCGATCTCGGCCGCGTGTTCGCGTCGGGCTACAGCAACGGCGGGTTCATGGCCGACGCGGTCGCGTGCCAGCGCAGCGACGTCTTCCGCGGCGCCGCGGTGATGGAGGGCGGCTCCGCCGGCGGCGTCGGCTGCGGCCAGACGGCGATGTGGATCATGCACAACCAGGACGACATGACCGTGCCGATCGACTACGGCAACACGCTGCGCGATCAGTGGCTGCTCGCCAACGGTTGCGCAGCCACGACGCAGCCGATCGAGCCCGCGCCGTGTGTGCGCTACGAGGGCTGCGCCGCCGGCAATCCTGTCGTGTGGTGCTCTCCCGCGACCGGCGGCCACAACCCCAACTACGACGCGGCGGCGGCGGTGCCGGCGTTCTTCGAGACGTTGTAGCGGCGCCTCCGTGTGCCACACTGCGGCGCATGGACCTGCGCCGCTGCCTCCTCTCCTGCGCGCTCCTCACCGTCGCTGCGTGCTCGGGCGACGACGCGCCCGCCGTCGATACCGACGCCACCTCGGCCGGCGCGTCGACGTCCGACACCTCTTCGTCGACCACCGCGTCGACGGGCGTCGCGGACACCTCCAGCACCACGGACGCCACGGGATCCACCACCGGCGAGGGCTCGTCCACCGGCGAGGGCACCGGATCCACGACCGGTGGCGATCCGGTGTGGACCGCCCCGACGTGCGAGCTCGTGCTCGGGACCGGCGCGGTGACGTTCACCTTCGACGAGGGCGCCACGCTCACGCCGATGGATCAGCAGATCGAGCCGGTCACCTACACGTTCGGCGTGGCCGCGCTCGGCCTGCCCGGGGCGATGCTCGCCGGCACCGGCGGGCGGATCCTCGCCTCCGCCGACGCGGGCTGCTCGTGGGAGGACATCGGTGCGGCCAACGGCGAGGACACCGCGGCGGTGATCCTCCGCGCCGCGGGTGAGCGCCGCGCGTACGGCTTCGGCGACAACCGACGCCTGCTCGTCCGCGTCGACGGCGACGACGACGGCTGGACCATCACCACGCTCGACTCGCCGACCGACGGCGACAACGGCATCGTCGGGCTCGCGGTCGATCCCGACGCTCCCGATCACGTGCGGCTCGGCGACTCGCTCGGGCAGCTGTGGGACTCGACCGACGCCGGCGCCACCTGGGGCGCGCTCGGCCTGCCGGCCGTCGACCCCGGCGGCCTGGCCTATCGCGCCGTGTTCGATCCCCAGGATCTCGAGCACGCGCTGTTCGGCCTCATGGTCGAGGGCGTACGCGTCACGACCGACGCCGGCGACGAGTGGGCCGACGCGAACGGCTTCGGGGCCGGCAACGCGAACGGCTTCAACCTCGCGGTGTCGCCGGCGCAACCGGGCCTCGTCTGGGCCGAGGCCTACGATCTCGCCGAGCCCGACGAGGCCGCCGCGCGGCACATCTATCGCTCCGAGGACGGCGGCGCGAGCTTCACGGCCGTCGTCGACAGCGACGAGGCCACGCTCTACAACGGCAACCCCCTGTTCCCGCACCCGACCGACCCCGACGTGCTGTACTTCGTGTTCGGCAGCAACTACGCCGGCTACGGCACCGACGTGCACCGCTACGACCACGCCACGGGCGAGATCACGATCACGCACAACATGTGGCACGACGTCGCGGCGATCGAGTTCTTGCCGGGCGATCCCGGCGTGATGTACTTCGGCCTGTCCATCGAGCCCTGAACTCGCGCGCGCGATCGCCCCGGCGAAACGGCCGTTCGGTCATCGATCGACGGCCGCGCACGCGTGGTTTCTCGCGTCGTCGGGCGAAGCGGACTACCCTGGTCGCACCCCGATGACTGGCGTGTCCAAGCTCCTCCTCGCCGTGGCCGTGATCCCGACCGTGCTCCTCGCAGCTCCCGGCGCGGCGTGGGCCGACGTCGCGTACCTGCGCTCGGAGGCCGGCGGGCCACCCTGGGGCACCGCCGACAACGAGCAGGCGATGGACATGGTGTTCGGCGCCGGCGGCTGGCAGGACCTGCGCTTCGAGACCGTCGATCCCGCGGTGCTGTTCTCGCCGACGTACACGTTCCTCTACCTCGAGGGCAGCGATGGCGGGGCGATCGATCTGCAGACATTCCTCGGCGCCAACCAAGGCCTGCTCGAGTCGTGGGTCGCCGCCGGCGGGCGGCTGTTCCTCAACGCCGCACCCAACGAGGGCGGCGACATGGCGTGGGGCTTCACCGGCGTCACGCTGGTCAACTCGGCGCCGCTCGATCCAGCGATGCCCGCCGACGACACCCACCCGATCTGGAACGGGCCGTTCCTGCCGATCAACACCACCGTCAGCGGCGGCGGCTATGCCCACGCGCACGTCACCGGCTTCGGCCTCACGCCGCTCATCGTCGACGCCAACGGCCTCACGCCGCTGACCGAGCTGGCCCAGTACGGGACCGGGCACGTGATCTTCGGCGGACTCACCAACTCGTCGTTCTGGGTCATGCCGCAGGACGGCCTCGACCTGCGCGCCAACATCCTCTGGTACGTCGGGCAGGACGACGCCGACGTCGATGGCATCGCCGACAGCGCGGACAACTGCGTCGACGCGGCGAACTACGAGCAGGAGGACGGCGACGGCGACGACCTGGGCGACGCCTGCGATCCCTGCGGCGTGGACCCCGACAACGACGTCGACGGCGACATCGTCTGCGGTGACGTCGACAACTGCCCCGACGTGCTGAACTTCAACCAGGCCGACGTCGACGCCGACACCGTCGGCGACGCGTGCGATGTGTGCCCCGGGGACGCCGAAGACGACGCCGACACCGACGGCGTGTGCGGCGACGTCGACAACTGCCCCGACGACGCGAACGACGATCAGGCCGACGCCGACGACGACGGGATCGGCGACGCCTGCGAGCAGGGTGGGAGCAGCTCGGGCGACTCGGGCGATCCGGTCGATCCCGACTCCAGCGGCAGCGACGGGGCCACGTCGGATCCGACCGCCGACTCCAGCGGCAGCGACGGTGGCATCACCGGGATCGACTCGGCGAGCGCGGGCACCGACGACGGCACCGCGGGGGCCAGTGGCGACGACTCGGGGTGCGGCTGCGCGGCGAGCCCTTCGTCGGGCTCGACGTTCTGGCTCGTCGCGATCGCCGGTGTGGCGCTCCGCCGACGACGACGCGCGCGCGCCCTCGCGGGGTTCACCTGCACCGGCGTGCTCGGCTGCTACTCGCCGGAGGACGCCCAGCCCGTCGCCGAGACCGCGACCAGCCTGACCACCGCCGAGAGCTCGAGCTCGGGCGCGCCCGCGGACACGTCGAGCGAGGGCGGCAGCATGACCACAGACGGCCCGACCACGGGCTCCGTGGACACGACGACCACCGACGCGACGACCACCGACGCGACGACCACCGACGCGTCGTCGTCGAGCAGCGGCGGGGTCCCCGGCGTGTGCGGCGACGGCAACCTCGATGCCGACACCGAGGCCTGCGACGACGGCAACCTCGATCCCGGCGATCTCTGCGATGCGAGCTGCGCCTTCGAGAGCCTGACGTTCGGCTACGTCGGCGCGATCGAAACCCTCGAGATCCCGGCGTGGGTCGACACGCTGCGCATCGAGGCATGGGGCGCCCAGGGCGGCGGCGCGCGCTGCTGCGACGAGGTGGTCCAGGACGACGGCGGGCTCGGCGGCTACGCGGCGGGCACGTTCCCCACGCTCGCCGGCGTGACGCTCGGCATCAGCGTCGGGGGTCAGGGGATCTCCGAGGGTCTCGGCGGGTTCAACGGCGGCGGTGCGGGTGGCGAGTGGGGCGCAGGCGGAGGCGGTGCGTCCGACGTCCGCATCGGCGCGGATCTCTTCGGTCGCATCCTGGTCGCGGGCGGTGGTGGCGGTGGCAACTGCGGCTGCCCGGATCAGGGTGTCGGTGGCGGAGGCGGTGGACTCGATGGCGAGCCCGGCACGAGCGACAGCTTCCCCGTCGGTGGCGGTGGTGGTCAGGGCGCCGGCGGAGCGCCGGGCCAGAACTGCACGCCGGGGACCGCGGGGCAGGGCGGCACCGGTGACGGCGACAGCTATCACGTCGGCGGCGGTGGAGGCGGTTGGTACGGGGGCGGTGGTGGCTATGCGGCGGGCGGCGGCGGCGGATCGTCGTACTACGGCGTCGGCGAGGCGGCCGAGACCACGCCAGCCGTGCGCGTGGGCAACGGAGAAATCGTGATCACGCCGGTCGCGGCGAAATGACTGCGGGCGTTGGCCGCACGGCCGCGCTCGCGCGGAATCGAGACCGACACGCGAGCCGCCGATCGCGAGGCCCGCGTGATACTGTGTCACGGTGCGAGTTCGTCTCGGGATCTTCGCAGCGCTGGTGATGGCGTGCAGCTTCGACGCATCGGGGTCGGGGAGCGACGATGCGGGGAGCACCGGCAGCACCACGGACTCGACGGCGGGCACGGGGACGTCGCCGCCGACGAGCGGCCCCACGAGCGGCCCCACGAGCGGCCCCACGAGCGGCCCCACGACCGCCGACACCGGCAGCAGTGACGACGCGACCACGGGGCCGGTCGTGTACGGACCCTTCGACACGCCCGTGGCGCTCACCGAGCTGAACTCGGATGGCACCGACGACGACCCCTCGCTGCGCGGCGATCTGCTCGAGGCCTATTTCGGGTCGACGCGCGCCGGGACGGAGGATCTCTGGCGGGCGACGCGGGCGAGCGCGACCGATCCCTTCGATGCGCCGGAGCTCGTCGAGTCGCTCAACGTCACCGACGCCGACGAGACGACGCCCGAGCTCTCGAGCGACGGCCTCACGCTGATGTTCTCGAGCAGTCGCGCCGGTGGCCTCGGCGATCTCGACATGTACGTGACGTCGCGTGCGTCGCTCGACGACGACTGGGGGGAGCCCGTCGCGATCCCCGAGCTGAGCTCCGCGTTCGGCGAGGGCGCGGCGGTGTTCACCGAGGACGCCCTGCTCGCGGTGTTCTGCCGCGGTCAGATGCGCGGCCACGCGGCGATCTTCCGGGGCACCCGCGCCTCGGACCGCGCCCCGTGGGAGGTCGAGCGCATCGACGCGCTCGACACCCCGTTCTCCGATTGCTCCCCGTGGATCACCGCGGACGGCTCCGAGCTGTGGTTCGCCTCCGACCGCGACGGCGGCGCGGGCGGCAACGATGTCTGGCTCGTCCCCATGGACGGCGGCGCCCCCGGCCGCCCCGAGCCCGTCGTCGAGCTCAACACCGACGTCGAGGACGACGACCCGTGGCTGTCCCCGGATGGTTCGACGATCGTGTTCGCGAGCGATCGCGACGAGGCGGGGGACATTGATCTGTACATCGCGGTGCGCACCGCGATGTAGGGCGGCGCGGCGCCGTCACTTGTCCAGCCCGTGCTCCTTGCGGATCGCCGCGTTGCGGGCCTCGGCGCGCTGGAGCGCCGGGCGCTCGTTCAGCCGCTCCACGTAGTCCACGAACACGGGCCGCGCCTCGAGCATCCCGAAGCCGAGCATGTAGCGCAGCGTGCCGCCGAAGACGACGTCGGCCATCGAGAACTGCGCGCCCAGCAGGAAGTCGCGGCCGGTGACGGCCGACGCCATCGCGTCGATCATCGCCGCGTACTCGCCCCAGCCGGCCTGACCCGGCTTGAAGTCCCAGCCCGCCGCCTTCGCCATCGAGCCCGGCTCGACCACCGACGGCGCGAAGAACGACCAGCGCAGGTAGGTGCCGCGCGCCGGATCATCGAGGTTCGGCGCGAGCCGACCCGCCGCGTAGCGATCGGCGAGGTACAGACCGATCGCCGCGACCTCGGTGACGACGAGCTCGTCGTCGGTGAGGATCGGCAGCTTGCCCATCGGGTTCTTCGCGACGAGCTCGGGCGACTTCTGCTCGCCCTTCATCATGTCGACCCAGCGCAGCTCGTACGGCACGCCGACCTCCTCCAACATCCAGACGACGGTCGAGGCGCGCGAGAATGGATGGTGGTACAGCGTGATGGACATCGGCGCCCGATCTACCGCGACGCGGGCGCGCGCACCAGCGGCGCGGAGGCCGGCGCTCGCCGACGCCGAGGCCCACCGCTAGACTGATCCCATGACCGGAGCCCGACGGCTGCACCACACCTACGCCGAGTACCTCGAGGTCGAGGCGCTGAGCTCCGTGCGTCACGAATACCTCGAGGGCGAGATCTATGCGATGGCCGGTGGGACGCCGGAGCACGGCATCCTCGCCAGCAGGATCGCCGCGCTGCTGGGCGGCCAGCTCCCCGCGCGATGCCGCGTCGCGAGCTCCGACGTCAAGATCGCGGTCCTCGCGACGGGCTTGGCGACGTACCCCGATCTCTCGGTCAGCTGCGGCCCGCTCGCCCGCGATCCTCGCGACGCGCTGGCCGTCACCAACCCGGTGCTGCTCGTCGAGGTCACGAGCAACTCGACCGAGGACTACGACCGCGGCGACAAGCTCAGCCACTACCGACAGATCGAGGGCCTGCAGGCCGTCCTGTTGGTGTCGCACCGCGGCAAGAGGATCACCGCAGTGACCCGCGACGGGACCCACTGGGTCACGCGAGACTACCGCGGCGGTGAGCGCGTCGTGCTGGCGAGCCCCGCCATCGAGCTCGCGGTGGATGATGTCTACGCGGTGCTCGACGGGCTATAGGCGGGCACGCGGGGTCACTTGCCCGGGAACGCGTAGGCCTTGCCGTCGCCCGACGGTCAGCACGGATCCGACGCGCCGACTCCCTGCCATTGCTCGGCGCAGGGCGTGCTCGCCGGGTTGTAGACGTCCGGCGACCAGTCGCTGCACTCGATGTCGGCCATGCACGCGCCGAAGGCATCGAGGGCGGCGGCCCGGCTCGCGCAGTCGCCCCAGTAGTCGTACGACGCGTCGATGCACGCCTGCTCGTCGGCGTAGTACGTGCCGCCGCACTCGACGTAGCGGCGGCAGAACGCCTCGAGACCGCCTTCGCCGGGCAGCACGCCCGGGCCGCTGGTCGGGCCGCCCGTGCTCTCGGTGCCGGTGTCGGCCGCGCCCGTCGTCGGCGTCGTCGGATCGCCACCGCTCGAGCTGTCGTCGACGCCGGTATCGCTCGGATCGGTCGCGGTCGCGCTCGGATCAGTCGCGGTGTCCGTCACCGTCGCGGTGCTGTCGGTCCCGGTACCGGGGCTCGTGCTGCCGATCGACGCGGTCCCGTCGACCCCCGAGGTCGCGCCCGTGTCGGCGGCAGTGGTGTCACCGTCGTCGGCGGCACACGAGGCGGAGGCGAGCACGAGCAGGATCAGGCGGAGCTTGGTCATGGCGACAGGCAGACGACCCGTCGCGCACACGGTTGCGATCGGCCGATGTGCACGGCCCGACACATCTTGGAGGCGCGCCGCGCGGAGCTCAGCGCGGCCGCTGCAGCAGCGCCACGCGCAGCGTGACGTCGCCGTCGCGTCCGGCCCCGACCCAGTACTCACCGAGGTGTGCGGCCGTCACCATCGTCGGGCTCGGCGCGCGAACCATCGAGGTCGTCGACGGCGGAACCTCCTCGCGGAAGCCCTGCTCGCGCAACCATTGGCGCGCCCACGCCTCCGCCTCACCGCGGTCCATCACGCACCGCAGCGTCACGTCGGATCCGGGCAGCTTGGGGCCGTCGCCCGTGGTCGCGTAGTAGCCGACGACGACGCACTGCGGCGGAGCTTCCAGGTGCCACAGGCGCCCGTCGACCAGGATCCAGGCCAGCGGCGACCACGGCGCCATGGAGGTGTCCTCCTGCACCGCGTGGTAGCCAACATAGCCGCAGGTCGACGCCGCGATCGCGACGCCGACGGGCCAGGACCTCCAACGCAGCGCCATCACCGGACGGACGAGCCGCCCGGCCCGAGGTTGCGCGGCCTACGGCTTGAGGCTGAGGCAGGCCTCCATCACGCACTTCGCGTCGGCCTCGTTGTCCTCGATGCGGGCACACGAGAACTCGGCGTCACCGACCTTCTTGCGCACGTCGACCGCGTACTGGGTCTTGGCGGGGTCGGTCATCGACTCCTTCGTGTAGTAGATGGTCCAGTTCGAGTCGTCGACCTTCTCGTTCTTGATCATCTCCTTCTTCTTGCCCATCTGGCCCTTCTCGATGTCCGCGATCGTGGCGTCGTAGGTCTGGAAGAAGGACATGTCGTCCTTCTTGGAGAGCATGACCGTGCAGCCGCCGTTGGCGTCGCTGATCATCACGCTGGTGCCGGCGCCGTCCATGATCGTCGAGCCCTCGGGCACCTCGATCTGCACGCCCATCTTCTCGACCTTGAGGAACGCCTTCTTGGCCGGGGCCGGGGCAGCCGCCTTCGCGTCGCCGCCCTTCGCGTCGCCGCCCTTCTTGTCGTCGGCGGCCTTCTTGTCGCCGTCCTTCTTGTCGTCCGCCTTCTTGTCGCAGGCGGTCAGGGCGAGGGAGAGTCCGAGGATGGGGAGCAGGGCGCGGCTGATGCGGTGCATGGGTGTTGCCCCAGTGGACGGGGGTCGTCCGGGAGGGTTGCACGACCGCCGTCGATTGGCGCCTCCGGCCCGCCGAACCGGCCGGGGCGGGCCGGCCGGGAAGTGCACGACGGGTCACTTCGTGCGGAAGGCCGTGCGCAGCATCTCGCTGTCGTAGCCGGGCGCCATCGCGCCCTCGGAGGCGTACGCGTACAGCGCGGTGTTGAAGATCATGTGCGCGAGCATGAACACGAACACGACCCCCATGAAGTACGTCACGCCGAGCACGACCACCGCGAGGATCGCGGGGCTGCCCGCGCCCATCGACACGAGGCCGGCGATCGCCGAGCCGAAGGCGAGCATCCCGAAGAACAGGAACACGAACTCGACCAGGCCGAAGCCCAGCGAGCGGACGATGCTCTCGCCCCACGTCTTCTTGAGCACGCGGATCGAGTCCTTGATCGCGTCGATCGGGCCGGTGCCGCGGTAGACCATCGACGGGACCACGAACATCGTGATCGCGCTCCACACCATGCCGAGGATGCCGCGGAGGATCCCGACGACGATCTTGCCGACGCCGCCGGCCCGCTCGGCCGCGTCGTCGATCATGCGGAACACGAGGCCGACCGTCGCCGCCACCGTCGCCCACGCGAGCACTTGGTGGATGCGGCCGAGCGAGAAGCTGACGCTCTCGCCGAACGTCGCGTTGCCCCCTGCGAAGCGGGTCTTGGCGGTGTAGACGATGCACATGTTCGAGAACGTGCCGATGAACGACAGGCCGAGGTAGGCGATGAACGTGACGATGTAATCGGCGACATCCCACTGCATCGAACCATCGCGCGACATCTCGAGCCAGATCGTCGGATACAGCAGCGCGAGGAGGTAGCCGACCGACAGCACCATCCCGATCAGGGGAAAGAGCAGGAGCTCCTTGTCCTGGCCGATGACGCGGAAGCTCACCTTGGTCAGATTCCAGCTACGAGACAGCGCTTGCACCGTGGACCTCCTTGGGCGAACGCCCGCTACCGGGAGCGTACCGGGCTTGTTCCCCGCACGCGGTCAGGGCCGAGGCGCGCGCCAGATCCGGGCCTGGAGGTCGAAGCCCGCGGACGCCAGCGCGCCGCCGTCGGGGGCGAACGCGACCGCCATCACCGGGAACTCGTGGCTGCCCACCGTCGAGACCGTGGCGCCGTCGCGTGGGTCGACGAGACGGACGCGCCCGTCGTCGCTCGCGACTGCGAGCCGCGATCCGTCGGCCACCAGCGCCAGGCCGTGGATCGCCCGGCCGAGCGTGTCGACCCGCCAGCCGCCCTCGCCCAGGCGCGTCAACGCGCCGCGCTCGTCCCCGACGAACGTCTCGCCGCCGCGACCGACCGCCAGCGCGGTGCCGGCCGAAGACGAGACGGTGGTGATCGCCGTCGTGCCGTCGATCCACCGCGCGACGCCGCGATCTCCGACGGCGACCAGCGCGTCGCCGTCCCAGGCGATCGCCCGCACCGGGCCGATGGTCGCGTCCACGCGGGCGATCGCAGCGCCGTCGTCGAGGCGCCAGGTCGCGACGCTGCCGTCCTCGCCCGCGCTCGCGAGCGCGTCGCCGCCCGGGGACGCCGCGAGCGCGTGGATGCGACCGGCGTGGGCGCGCACGCGCAGGCGCGGCGAGAGCCCGACGTCACGCACGACGAGCGTGCCGTCGCGATCGGCCGAGATCACCGAGGTCCCGGCGACGATGACCGCCTCGATGGTCGCCGTGTGATCGCGGACGCGTGCGCGCGCCAGGCCGGTGTCGACCGACCACGCGACCAGCTCGTTCGCGTCGCTGCGATCCCACTCGACGCCGCTGCCGGTGTACAGCGTCGCGCCGTCGGCCGACCACGCCAGCGCGTGGATCTTCTCCGCAGCGCCGACCAGCGCCATGTCGAGCGCGCCGCGTCGCAGGTCCCACAGGCGCAGGCTCTGGTCGGTCGAGCCAGAGATCAGCGCGCCGCCGTCGGGGTCGATCGCGAGCGCGCGCACGCCGAAGTCGTGGCCGCGCAGCTCCGCGACCGTGCGCCCCGCGGTGCGATCCCAAAGGCGGATCACCCCGTCGCCGCCGGCGACCGCGAGGGTCGTGTCATCGACGCGCTCGATGTCGAGGATCGCGGCCGGCAGCACCGGCGCGTCGGGCAGGCGCGCACCGGCGGCGTCGAAGCGCCACGGCGCTCCGTCCCAGCCGCCCATCGCGACGCCGAGGGCGTCGAGCATCACCGCCTCGGGGCGCGCGTCGACGTCGAGCTGGCGCAGCACTGCGCCGGTGGCCGCGTCGCCCAGCACGGCGCCGTCGTCGAGCGCCGCGACCCAGCGCCCGTCGTGCGCTGCGAGCCGACCGAAGCGCCCGCCCTTCCCCTCGCCGTAGCGCAGCTGCGCCCCCGGCAGCGACCACCGCTGCAGCGAGCCGTCCGTACGGGTGACGAGCACGCCGTGGGGCGCCTCGACGATCGCGACGCCCCAGATCGATCGACCGGCGCCGAAGTCCTCGACGAGCGCGCCGTCGTCGAGATCGTAGGCGTGGATCACCCCGCGATCCCCTGCGGCGTACACCCGCCGCAGCGGCGCGTCGACGGCGAGCGTGAGGTAGAGGTCGCCGGTGGCGACGCGCCAGCGCTCGACGAGGCGAGAGGCGGCGAGCTCCGCCTCGAACAGCGCGAGCGTGCCCGCCTCGGTGGCCGCGACGACGCGGTGGCCCGACGCGTCGTAGGCGACCGCGTCGACGGGTGCGTCGAGCGTGGCATGGGCCGCGCTGCCGTCGAGCTGCGCCCGCAGTCGCCACCACTCCCAGCCGCGCTCGCCCGGCGGGCACTCCTGCAGCGCGCGCTTGGCCGCGGCGAGATCGCCCTGATCCCGCGCGCGCTCGGCCACAGCGATGCGGTGGCGATGACGCTCGCGATCCGCAGCGGCGTCCGTCGCTGCCGCGGCCCCGCTCGCGATCGCGGGCTCGGGCGAGGCCGGCGGCGGCTCTCGGCCCAGGGACCACGCGCCGAGGCCGAGCCCGGCCGCGAGCACGCCGATCGGCAGCGCCCGGCGTCCGTGCCACCACGCTCGGCGCCACCGCACGCGCCGACGCGATCGCGTCGCGTGCACCGGCTCGCCCCGCAGCACCCGGCGCAGATCCTCGGCGAACGCCTCGGCCGTGGCGTAGCGATGCCGCGGATCCTTCTCGAGCGCGGTGAGCACGACCGCGTCGAGATCGGGCCAGCGCCGCGCACGATCCCGAAGCGGTGGGGTCGGGACATGGGTGCGCACCAGCTCGGGGACCATCGCGGGGGCCACACCGTCGACCGGGTACGGCAGTCGCCCCGCGAGCAGCTCGTACAGCACGACGCCGAGCGAGTACACGTCCGCGCGCCCGTCGATCTCGGCGCCGTCGAGCGAGCACTGCTCCGGGCTCATGTAGTGCAGGGTGCCGACGAGCTCGCCGACCGCGGTCGCCAGGGTGACGCGGCGCGACTCGTCGTCGGTGGCGCGCGCGACCCCGAAGTCGATCAGCCGCGGTCGACCGTCGCGACCGACCAGGATGTTGCTCGGCTTGATGTCGCGGTGGACGACGTGCGCAGCGTGGGCGTGGCCGATCGCCTCCGCGATCTCGACGATGAGCGGGACGATCGCCGCCGCATCGAGGGCGGCCTCGGTGACCCACGCCCCGAGCGTCCTGGCGTCCTCGATGAACTCGAGCGCGAAGTACGGGATCGGGCCGAGCTCGGAGTCGTAGGTGCCGGCCTCGTAGATCTCGGCGATCGCCGGGTGGCGCAGGCGACCGAGGATCTCCGCCTCCTGTTCGAACCGACGGCGCAGCTCGGGGCTGACGAGGCCGCAGCGCAGGAGCTTGAGCGCGACCCTGCGGCGTGGACGCTGCTGCATCGCCTCGTAGACCGTGCCCATGCCGCCGACGCCGATGCGGCGCACGATCGTGTAGCTGCCGATCGTGCGGCCCTCGAGCCAGCGCCCGCGCTCGTCGGGGATCGCCTCGACGACCGGCGGATCGAGGAACCCCTCGGCGACGCGATCTGCCGCGAGCAGGGCGCGGACCTCGGCCGCGAGGGCGGGTCGCGCCTCGCAGCGCGCGGACAGCCAGGCGTCGCGCGCGTCGTCGTCGACCTCGAGTGCGTCGAGGAAGAGCTCCTGCGCCTCGTCACTCACGGGTCCTCGCTCGGTCCCGCGCTCGGGGCATCCCCGGGCTCGGACAGCGCCTGGTGGAGGTACGCGCGCGCGAACCGGAAGCTGCGCTCGACGGTGCGCAGCGACACGCCACACGCGACCGCGATCTCCTGGTGCGACATCCCGGCGAAGAAGCGCAGCTCGATGATGCGGGCCCCGAGCTCGCTGCGCGCCGCGAGCCGATCGAGGGCGTCGTCGAGCGCGAGCAGGTCGACCGTTTGGCCGTACAGCTCGGCGAGGGTGACGTCCGCCGCGGTGTCGAGCGACACGACCTGGGCCCCGCCGCCGCGCTTGTCCCGGCCACGCGCGCGCGCGTACTCGACCAGGATGCGGCGCATCGCGTGCGCCGCGGCGCCGAGGAAGTGGTGGCGGCTGTCCCACTGCCCGTCCTGGCCCAGGCGCATCCACGCCTCGTGGACGAGGCCGGTCGTCTGCAGCGTGTGACCACCGCGTTCCCTCCGCATCATGCCGTGGGCCAAGCTGCGCAGCTCGGCGTAGAGCGCAGAGACGGCGGGCTCCACCGCGCCAGCATAGGCGGCGGGCCGTCGGATCGGCAACCGCGGCCGGGGATCGTCCAGTGCACGCATCGCGGCATGTCGGCCCATGCGCCGTCGCGCCACGGGACCCGCCACGTCGCGGGCGCGCTTCTTCGCGGCGACGCCCGTCGTCGCGCGCGGGAACCCAACCGGGCCCTCGAACGACAGCATGGACATGACACGCCACGCGACGACCCGACCCTCCCCCTCCACGCGGGCGATCGTCGGACCGCTCGCCGCGATCGCGCTGCTCGCGGCCTGCGGCGACGCGGACGCAGGTCGGGGCGGCGGAGCAGAGGGCAGCGGCATCGCGAGCCTGACGGGCGCGGAGGCCGAGGGCACGGGCGATCCCGCCGGCAGCGAGGGCGTCGCCGAGGGCAGCAGCGGCGTCGACGGCGGCTCGGTCGCGTTCGACCTCGGCGACGGCGCGGCCGAGGGCGCGGCCGAGGGCTCGGCGGAGACCGGCTGCCGCCGCGTCGACTTCCTGTTCGTGATCGACAACTCGGTGTCGATGGAGGACAACCAAGCGTCGCTGGTCGGCGCGTTCCCGGGCTTCATCGCCGCGATCGAGGCCGCCGTGGACGCGGACAGCGATTTCCACATCCTGGTGACCGACACCGACGCGTGGGGCCGCTGCGACACGGTGAACGGGTTCGTGGGGCACGATCCGGGCTCCGAGACCTGCAACCAGTACATCCAGACCACGGAGTTCGAGGCGTGCGACGCCGTGCGCGGCGCGGGCGTCATCCATCCCGCGGGCGAGTACGCGAGCAACACGCTGTGCGCCCTCGAGGGCGGCGCGCGCTACATCGGTGCCGACGAGCCCGACCTCGCGGCTGCGTTCGAATGCGTCGCCACGGTCGGCGTCGCCGGGCATCCGTCCGAGCGCCCGATGGAGTCGATGATCGCCGCGCTGTCACCCGAGCTCGAGGGTCCGCAGGGCTGCAACGCCGGCTTCCTGCGCGACGACGCGCTGCTCGTCATCACCTTCGTGAGCGACGATCCCAACCGCGAGGACGAGGGCGATCCACAGCAGTGGTACGACGCGGTCGTCACCGCGAAGCTCGGCGATCCCGGCGCGGTCGTCGTCCTCGGCCTCACGCCCGCGTGGCCCGACTGCGAGAAGGATCCGGGCGACCTCAACGGCGCGCACTGGGCCGAGTTCGTCGCCGCGTGGGGCGACCACGGGGTCCACGGCGACGTCTGCGGCACCGCGGCGGACTACGTCACGTTCTTCGAGTCCGCGGTCGCGACGATCGACCAGGCGTGCGAGGACTACCAGCCGCCGGGGTGATCTCGGGCCCGCGGGAACCCGGGGGAGGCCCCGCGCAACACACTCCCCGGCTGGCGCCGCGCGCCGCCGATGGGGCCCGTGTCCGACGCACCGACCAGACATCACGCCCTCGCTGCGCCGCGATCGACATCGACGCTCCTCGCCGTGTTGCTCCTCGGCTGCGGCGGCCCGTCCGATCGTGATCCCTTCGGCGGCACGGCGCCGATGGGGACGATCGGCAGCGGACCCGGTGGCGACGTCGAGGATCCCGAGGACGAATCCGCGGGCACGTCGAGCAGCGACACGGGCGTCGGCGAGGTCTCGACGGGCGCGGCCGACGAGGGGGCCGGCGATACGGCGCCCGCGGGCACGACGATGCCCAGCGGCGACGACACCGGCAGCGGCGACCCGGTGCTCGATGGTTGCCTCGACATCGCGGTCGACGAGTGCCAGACGTGCGCGTGCAACCTGTGCCTCGACCCGCTGTACGCGTGCGAGCAGGACGCGGGCTGCGTGGCGATGCGCGACTGCGCCGAGCAGTACGGCTGCGAGGGCGCCGATTGCCTCGAGCCGTGCGGCGCCGTGGTCGACATGTACGGCGGGCCGTTCGGCGCCTCCGGGGCGCTGGCGCTCGCGCTCAGCGACTGCCTCGCGGCGGCGTGCCCGATCTGCTTCTGAACGACCGATCGCGCGCTCGAGTGCGATCACTGCGTCGCGAGTCGCGGCAGCCGCAAGCGCACCACGCGACCGTCGCGACCACGCTCGCAGAGCTCGACGAGCACCGGCGGCGCCGCGACCACGGAGCTCGCGCCGAAGCTCGAGCGCGCGAGCGCGTCGCCGGTGGTGAAGTCGAGCCGACGCACCGCGCCCGCGCCGATCGATCGCGGGGCCCCGGCGCCGTGGGTGGTGAGCTCGCGGCCGCGGGCATCGAAGGCGACCACGTCCCAGTCGGGGTGCACGACGGCGGCGCCCTGCAGCTCGAGCGGCACCGCGGCGCGGTTGGTCAGCTCGAGCGCGAACGTGCAGCGACCGCCCGCGGATCGCCCCGCGGTGGCCTCGAGCCGGGCCATCGCCGCGGGCGCGCAGCTCCCGTCGAGCACGCGCACGCCGAGATCGGTGCCGCCCAGCGTCGCGGGTGCACCGACGACGTCGAGCGCCGCGACGAACGCCGCGAACCGCTCGGCGCAGGCCTGCTGCACCGCGAGCTCGGTCGCGATCGCGGCGTCCTGCCGCGCGAGCGTGCGCGGATCGTCCCAGCCGAGCACCGCCGCGAGCAGGCTGACGCGCTCGCCGACGACCGGCGGCGCCGAGCAGACCGCGGTGCCAGAGCGGACGTCGGGCTCGAGCGCCCGCCACTGCGCCAGCGCGTCGTCGACGTCCCACAGCCGCGCCTGCACCTCGCGCGCCAGCACCTCGCCCTCGACCACGCGACAGACCACCGAGGTGATCGCGGTGCTCGCCACCAGCGGCGTCGATCCAGCCCACGGCAGCGGGACGCGATCGATGAAGTCGCGCGCGAGGAGGCGATCGCGATCGTTGACCAGCACGTCGAGGACGTCGCCCTCGCCCATTCGCGCCGCGGGCACGACGAAGTGGGCGAAGTTGCGTTGGTTGGGCCCGAACGTCGCGAGGCGCCCCTCGGACGTGGCGCCCTCGGGGCCGAAGCCCACGACGATCAGCAGATCGGCGGCAGCCCACTTGTGCGGGCGCAGCGACCAGTTCTTGATCTCCTCGAACTGCACGTCGAGGCGGCATGCGAGCAGGTCGCCGTCGAGCGCGGCGCGGGGCTGGGTCGCGGCCGTGGCCGCGGTGAACAGCGCCGCCGCGTCGGCCTCGGGCAGGATCGGCGCGTAGCCGACGTCGCCGGTGCGCCACGCGGGCCGACGCGCGAGCGATCCGGCAGGGGTCCCGCGCTCGGCCGGGACCGGATCGGTCGGCGCCGGCGCGAGCCGCTGCACGCCCGCGACCGCGACGGGCTGCGGCGCCGACGTCGACGCCGCCCCCGAGGCGAACCAGCTGCAGGCGACGAGCAGCAGCGGGGTCAGCCACATCGGTGAGCCGGGGCGCATGGGCGCCGCGATGCTCGCACGCGGGCGCGCCGCGGACCAGCTCAGCCGACGCACACGTGGTTCTGATCGTCGACGAGCCACGGGAACGTGTCGCCGGCGCAGACGTCGTCCTCGGTGCTCGTCGGCGTCTGACCTTCGCAACCCTCGCCGGCGTAGTCGAGCAGCCAGCAGCCGGGCCCCGGCAGGGGGATCTCGAGGTCCTCGCCGCTGGCGAGCCCAGGCGGCATGATCGGGAACTCGCTGGGGTCCGTGCCGTCGCAGCGCACGAAGTAGACGGTCTCGATCGCGTTGCCGCTGCGGTTCTGGATCTGCACCACCGCCGGCGCGTCGCCGTCGAGGCACGCCCCGCCGTCGTCGCCCGAGCTGCTCTCGTCGGGGAACTGCGTGCAGCGGAAGCCCGCGTCGTCGCAGGTGTCGAGCGACTGGGTGCAGGCGGCCGGGGCGAGCAGGGCGAGGATCAAGGACACGCGAGACATCATGGTGACCCGACAGTGCCCGAGCCCGGCCGAACGATCACCCCTGCGCGACGATTCCCGAGGCGCCCCGCGATTGCCGGACGAACGCACCCGGCGTCAGGCCCACGACCGCCTTGAACTCGCGGGCGAAGTGGGCCTGATCGGTGTAGCCGAGCGCGGCCGCGAGCTCGGCGACGGGCAGCGTCGGGCCCTGGGCGAGGCGGGCCGCAGCCTCCTGCAGGCGGACCCGGCGGATGACCCACTTGGGCGTCACGCCGAGGTACCGCGCGAACAGCCGCTGCAGCGCACGTGGCTCGAGGCCGAGGTGGTCCTCGATCTGCGCGACCCGGATCACGCCCGGCGTCGCGGCGACGTGCTCGACCGCGGCGCGCGCGAGTCGAGCACCATCGTCGAGGGCCCGCAGGAGCGGGGCGAGCGTCGCGCCGATCACCGCGAACGCGTCGGCGTCGGCGGCGTGCGACAGCGCGGCGTCCTCGAGCGCGACCACGTCGATCGCGACGACCTCGGCGAGCGGCACCACGCGATCGGTCCACGCCGACGCCGGCCGCGCGCAGAGCCCGGTCACCGCGCCCGGCCACAGCTGCGTGCCGAGGATCCGCCCCTCGCCCTCGAGCACGCGGGCGAAGCGCTCGCGGTGCGCACCGACCACGCGCGAACGCCCGCGCTCGACGACCACGTGCACCGTGGGATCCGAGAGCATGCGGGCGTGGTGCGGCGCCTGCCCCCGCAGATCCCAGCGCGTCCCCCAGAAGCGCTCGATCCACGGCGTCAGCGGCGGCGGCGGTGCGATGCGCGTGACGTCGACGCGCCGACCGCTGCGGGGATCGGACACGACGACCTGCGCGGGCCGTCGGGTTTTTGCGAGACCAACGGGCCGTCGGGTTTTTACAAGACTCGGCCGGGGGTTCACCGCCATGCTCCGCGCACACCGTCTGGCAGAGGAGTCCACCATGAACGACGTCACCGTGAAACGCATCGACGAGATCCCCGCCTACGAGGGGCCCCACGCCCTGCCGGGCATCGAGTTCCGCTTCGCCGCGAAGGCGCTCGGCGTCACGGCGTGGGGCATGAACATCGGCGTGGTCGCGCCGGGCGGGACCAACTGGCCCGTGCACGATCACCTCGCCGACGGCCAAGAGGAGGTCTACGTCGTGCTGCGCGGCAGCGCCGAGCTGGTCGTCGGCGACGAGCGCACGCCGCTGCCGACCGGCAGCCTCGTGCGCGTCGGCCCG
>LNFM01008623.1_pt1 | contig 22259 bp, 24 predicted proteins | sample 596031 | NCBI WGS metagenome assembly LNFM01 (sample SAMN04254537, study PRJNA301005) | activated carbon metagenome | isolation source: dual media filters at the Ann Arbor, Michigan drinking water treatment plant | place: USA: Ann Arbor
CGGTAGACGTCGGCGACCATCGAGGCCACCCAGCGCATGTTGTAGTCCTTGCCGAGCGGACCAGTCTTGCCGGCGAGACATTCGTCGATATAACGCGTCACCGCCGGGCCCCAGTTGCGGCGGTTCGACATGTTGATCGCGAACTCGGAAGTGTCGGCGGGAATCTCGATTTTCGGCTGGGTCAGGATCCAGCTGCCCATCTCGCGATCGAGCGTGAAGCCGGCGACGCCGTTGCCGACGGTCAGCACGAGGATCGTCGAGGGGCCGTAGACCGCGAAACCGGCGGCGACCTGTTTCGAACCCGGCTGCAGGAAGGCCTGTTCGTCCGGGGTGACGCCTTCGGGGCAGCGCAGCACCGAGAAGATGGTGCCGATCGACACGTTGACGTCGATGTTGGAGGAGCCGTCGAGCGGATCCATCAGCAGCAGGAATTCGCCGCGCGGGTAGCGGTTGGGAATCTGGTGGGGATGCTCCATTTCCTCGGAGGCCATCGCCGCGAGGTGGCCGCCCCATTCGTTGGCCTCGAGCAGCACTTCGTTGGAAATGACATCGAGCTTTTTCTGGGCCTCGCCCTGCACGTTGTCGCTGCCGGCGTTGCCGAGGATGCCGGTCAGCGCGCCCTTGCTCACGGCATTGCTGATCGATTTGCAGGCCCGCGCGACGACTTCGATCAGCAACCGCAGTTCGCCGGAAACGATGCCTTTTTCGCGCTGCTGTTCGACCAGATACTGCGTGAGTGTAATGCGCCGCATGTTTTCTCCACTAATGAACGGGACCCGGTGCGCCGGGTTCGGGAACGCGATTATCCGATATACTGGTTTTGACCGGGAGACAGCCCATGATGTTGATGATTTTGAAAGACATTTCACGGTGTGCCGCACTCGCCTGCGCGCTGCTGATGCCGCTGACGGTGAGCGCGCAGCCGGCGAAACCGGCCGCCCCGGCGACGGCCGTCGCCACCTTCGGCGGCGGCTGCTTCTGGTGCATGGAAGAGGCCTTCGACAAGCTGCCCGGCGTGATCTCGACGGTCTCGGGTTACATGGGCGGGCGCACGCCGAATCCGACCTACCCGCAGGTGTCGACCGGAACCACCGGCCACAACGAGGTCGTCCAGGTCAGCTACGATCCGGCGAAGATCAGCTACGTGCAGCTGCTCGACGCCTTCTGGCGCAACATCGACCCGACCCAGGCCAACGGCCAGTTCTGCGACCAGGGTTCGCAGTACCGCAGCGAAATCTTCTACCACGACGAATCCCAGCGCAAACTCGCCGAGGCTTCGAAAGCGGCGCTGCTGAAGAACAAGCCCTTTGCCGGCGACGTACATACGCTGGTGACCGCGGCCAGCCGCTTCTATCCGGCCGAGGAGTACCACCAGGACTATTACCGCAAGAATCCCGTCCGTTACAGCTATTACAAGACCGGCTGCGGACGCGAGGCGCGGCTGAAAGAGGTCTGGAAAACCCGCTGATGCGCCTGGCGCGCCGCCGATGATCCGGCAATTGTTGCTGATCGGTGGCGGCCACAGCCACATCGAGGTCATCCGGCGTTTCGGCCTCTCACCCGAACCGGGTGTCGCCGTGACGCTGCTCAGCCCGGACCGCCACACGGCGTACTCGGGCATGCTGCCGGGCCATGTCGCCGGCCATTACACCCACGCCGAATGCCATATCGACCTCGGGACGCTGTGCCGTGATGCCGGCGTGCGGCGCATCGCCGGCACGGCCGAAGGGCTCGATCTCGCGCGGCAGCTGGCGCGCTGCGATGACGGGCAGGAGCTGCGCTTCGACCTGCTGTCGATCGACGCCGGTTCGGCGCCGGCGCTGGACGCCGTTCCCGGCGCCCGCGACCACGGCCTGCCGCTGCGGCCGGTCGCACGCTTCCTCGAGGGTTGGCAGGCGCTGCGCGCCGTCGCACGCGGCGGCGGATTGCACATCGCGGTGGTCGGTGCCGGGGCCGCCGGCGTCGAAATCGCGCTGGCCATGCAGCATCGCCTCGCCCTCGACGCCGCACCGGCGCGGTTCACGCTGATCGGCGACGGTCCCGCAATCCTCGCCGGCCATGCGCGCGGCGTGCAGCGGCGTTTCGAGCGCATCCTGCACGAGCGGGGCATCGTGCTGCATCTGGATGTGGCCGTGGAGCGCGCCGAGGCCGGGGCCCTGTGGCTGTGCAGGGGGGAACGCTGCGCGGCGGACGCCGTCGTCTGGGCCACCGGCGCCGCCGCTCCGGCATGGCCGCGCGCGAGCGGATTGCAGACCGACGCCGCCGGCTTCATCGCCGTCGACGAACACCTGCAGTCGCTGTCACATCCGGGGGTGTTCACCGCCGGCGACATCGCATCGATGACCGGCGCTTCGCATCCGAAGTCCGGCGTCTACGCAGTACGCCAGGGCCCGCCGCTGGCGGAAAACCTGCGGCGCGCATTGCGCGGTGAAAAACTGCTGCGATACCGGCCGCAGGCGCGCGCGCTGGCACTGATCAGTACCGGCGACCGCCAGGCCGTGGCTTCATACGGGCCGTTCGCGTTTGGCGGGCGCTGGGTCTGGCGCTGGAAGGATCACATCGACCGCGGCTTCGTGGCGCGTTACCGCGCTACTGCTGGATCAATGTAAATATTTGTTTTAATTGAATATTTTTAGGACACGGTGACGCGCGCATATTTGCGCTTGCCGACCTGCAGCACAACGCTGGCGCCGCGCGCGAGTTTCAGCGACTTGTCGCCGATTTTCTCGCCGTCCATTTTCACGCCGCCCTGCGCCAGCATGCGCAGCGCGTCCGAAGTGCTGGCAGTAAGACCCGCCTGCTTCAGCACCGCGGCGATCGACAGGCCGTCGCCTTCGGCGCTGAGTGTGACTTCGGGCATGTCGGCGGGGATTTCGTCGCGGCGGAAACGCGCCTCGAAATCGGTAAGCGCAGCAGCGGCGGCGGCGGCGCCGTGGAAGCGTGCGACGATTTCCTGGGCGAACGCGACCTTGATGTCGCGAGGATTGCGGCCCGCACGCACTTCGTCGCGCCAGCCGCGGATGGTTTCGAGCGGCTCGAAGGACAGCAGTTCGATGTAGCGCCACATCAGTTCGTCGGACACCGACATCAGCTTGCCGAAGATCTCGTTCGGCGGCTCCTGGATGCCGACGTAGTTGCCGAGCGACTTCGACATCTTGTTGACGCCGTCGAGACCCTCGAGCAGCGGCATCGTCAGGATGCACTGCGGCGCCTGGCCGTGGTGCTTCTGCAGTTCGCGCCCCATCAGCAGGTTGAATTTCTGGTCGGTGCCGCCCAGTTCGACGTCGGCCTTCAGTGCCACCGAGTCGTAGCCCTGGACCAGCGGATAGAGGAACTCGTGGATCGCGATCGGCTGGTTGCCGTGATAGCGCTTGGAGAAATCGTCGCGTTCGAGCATGCGCGCGACGGTGTGCGAGGCTGCCAGCCGGATCATGTCGACCGCGGTCATGCGGTCCATCCAGGTCGAGTTGAACACCACCTCGGTGCGTTCGCGATCAAGGATGCGGAACACCTGCTCGGTGTAGGTCTGGGCGTTGCGGGCGACTTCCTCGCGGGTCAGCGGCGGACGGGTGGCGTTCTTGCCGGTGGGGTCGCCGATCATGCCGGTGAAATCGCCGATCAGGAACAGCACGTGATGCCCCAGTTCCTGAAACTGGCGCAGCTTGTTGATGAGCACGGTGTGCCCGATGTGCAGGTCGGGCGCGGTCGGGTCGAAGCCGGCCTTGATGCGCAGCGGCCGCCCGGCAGCCAGTTTTTCGCGCAGCTCGGCCTCCCGCAGCAATTCGTCGCAGCCGCGGCGGATGATCTCGATCTGGCGATCAATGGGGGTCATGGTGGTCTGGTTTTCGCAATGCGATAAAACGGTTTTCCCGAGGCCGGTACTCTGCTAAGCTTCCGGCTCGAATTCGGCTGTAAATGTCTTGTAAATCAACGGGGAAGCGCATGTTGTCTGCGCGATTCGCGATTCTAGCGCAAAACCTTTCGCACCGGCTCCGCGGCAGCACGCCGCGCAGGGTCGTGCTCGCGCTGGTGCTGCCCTTCGTCGGCATGATGGCTGCTTTCGGCATTGCCCCCGACACCGTGACTGACAACGTGCAGCGTATCCCGGTGGTCGAGCAGCTCGTTCTGCCGCCGCTGACTGCCGCGGCCGCGCCGTCCGGCGAAACCTACTGGCGGGAAGTGCGCATCGAACGCGGCGATTCCATCGCCTCCGTGCTGCAGCGCCTGCAGGTCGACGAGTCGAGCACGGCGCTGCTGCTGCAGCATACGCGCGAGGCGCGCGCCCTCTACCGGCTGATTCCCGGACGCACCGTGCGCGCGCAGGTGACCGACGCCGGCCAGCTGCTGGCGCTGCGCTACCTGAACGGCACGCAGCTGCTCAAGGTCGACCTCGACCGCGCCGTGCTGCAGGTCTGGGAAGGCCCGGCCGACGTGGAGACGCGGGTGCACATGCGCTCGGGCGAAATCGTGTCCTCGCTGTTCGCCGCAACCGACGCCGCCGGCATGTCGGACGCGGTCGCCGTGCAGATCGCCGACATCTTCTCCACCGACATCGACTTCCACCGCGACCTGCGCCGCGGCGACCGTTTCTCCGCGGTCTACGAAGTGCAGTACCACCAGGGCGAACCGATCCGCGCCGGGCGCCTGCTGTCGGCCGAGTTCACCAACCAGGGGAAAACCTTCCATGCCGTGTGGTTCGACAGCGGCGACGGCCAGGGCGGCGGTTACTACACGCTCGACGGCAAGAACATCCGCAAGGCTTTCCTGCGTTCGCCGCTGGAATTCTCGCGGATCAGCTCCGGCTTCACCCAGTCGCGCTTCCATCCGGTCCTGAAGACCTGGCGCGCCCATCGCGGCGTCGACTATGCCGCGCCCACCGGCACCCGGGTCAAAAGCACCGGCAGCGGCATCGTCGAGTTCGCCGGCCGCCAGGGCGGCTACGGCAACCTGGTCGTGATCCGCCACCAGTCGAAATTCACCACCTGGTACGGACATCTCTCGGGATTCGCGCCCGGCATGCGCAAAGGCAAACGCGTCGCCCAGGGCGAAGTCATCGGCTATGTCGGCGCCACCGGCGTGGCCACCGGGCCGCACCTGCATTACGAGTTCCGCATCAATAACGTGCACCAGGATCCGTTGCGCGTCGCGATGCCGCCGGCGCCGCCGCTTGCGCCGCAGCACCGCGCGGCCTTCGAAGAAGTCGCGCAGCCGATGGCCGATCGCCTCGCGCTGCTGCGGCAGATCCGCACCTCCGCAGCCAACTGACACCTCCCCGCGCGATGCCCGGTCTGTTCATCGGGTTGATGTCCGGCACCAGCATGGACGGCATCGACGCCGTGCTGACCGAATTCGGACCGCAACCGGTACTGCGGCAGCATGTCCACCAGCCTTTCCCGCCGCAGCTGCGCGACACGCTGCTCGGACTCAACGAGCCGGGCGCCGACGAACTGCAGCGCGCCGCGCTCGCCGCCAACGCGCTGTCCCTGGGTTACGCCGCGGCGGTGCGCTCGCTGCTGGCGCAGGCCGGCGTTGCGGCACGCGACGTGCTCGCCGTCGGCTGCCACGGCCAGACCGTTCGCCACAATCCGCGCGCCGGTTACACCATCCAGCTCGTCAACGGGGCGCTGCTCGCGGAGCTGTCGGGCATCCGCGTGGTCTGCGATTTCCGCAGCCGCGACATTGCTGCCGGCGGCGAGGGGGCGCCGCTGGTGCCGGCCTTCCATCGCGCGGTATTCGCGAGCCCGAAACAGGCGCGCGCCATCGTCAACATCGGCGGCATCGCCAACATCACCCGCCTGCCGCTGCACGGCCCGGTGACCGGTTTCGACTGCGGACCCGGCAATGTGCTGATGGACGGCTGGATCGCGGCCCACGTCGGGCAGGCCTACGACACCGGCGGCGCCTGGGCGGCGCAGGGCCGGGCGCTGCCGGAACTGCTGGAGCGCCTGCTCGGCCACGAATTTTTCGAGCGCCCGCCGCCGAAAAGCACCGGACGCGACCTGTTCAACCTGCCGGCGCTGCGCAAGATGCTGCGCGGTGACGAACGCCCGCAGGACGTGCAGGCGACGCTGCTCGAACTGACGGCGGCGTCGATCGCGCGCGCGCTCGACGCCCATTGCGCGGATGCGGTGGAGGTCTATCTCTGCGGCGGCGGTGCCCGCAACGGTGCACTGGCGGCGCGCATCGCCGGCCTGCTGCCCGGCCGCCGGGTCGAGAGCACTGACGTGCTCGGCATCGCTGCCGAGGCGGTGGAAGCTGCCGCCTTTGCCTGGCTGGCACAGCGCACGCTGGCCGGCGAGCCGGGCAACCTGCCGGCGGTGACGGGGGCGCAAGGGCCGCGCGTGCTGGGCGCCATCTACCCGGCGTAACTCCTGCCTGATGCTGCAAATGAAAACGGGGGCCACGGCCCCCGTTTCGATGTGCTCCGTTCCGGGTCAGGCGGAGAACGAGGACCCGCAACCGCAGGTGGACGAGGCGTTCGGATTTTTGATGACGAACTGGGCGCCTTCAACGTTTTCCTGGTAATCGATTTCCGCGCCGGTCAGGTACTGCAGGCTCATCGGATCGATCAGCAGCGTCACGCCGCCCTTCTGCAGCGAGGTATCGTCGTCGTTGACGGCTTCATCGAAAGTGAAGCCGTACTGGAAGCCTGAACAACCGCCACCGGTGACGAACACCCGCAGCTTCAGCTCCGGGTTGCCTTCTTCCTCGATCAGCTGGCGGACTTTCGCCGCGGCGTTCTCGGTGAACACCAGCGGGTCGGGCATCATTTCGGTCACTGCATTCATCGCTTGCTCCTGGATCGGTAACGCCTGGTAGGCGGATTATAGCCCCGGCGGCCCGGGATCACTCGGCCGAGGCGGGTTTGAACTTGACGACCTTGTCGGCCTTGGCATCGTCCTGGTAGACCAGCCGGCCCTGCACCACCGCACCAAGCTGCATTTCCAGCGTCCGGTAGTAGACATCCCCTGTGACATTGGCCTTGCCCTGCAGTTCGACATAATCGGCGGCATGCACCGGCCCGACCACGGTGCCGTTGATGACCACGTGGGAAACGCGGATTTCCCCCTCGATGCGGGCGGCTTCCGACAGCACCAGCGTGCCGGGCTTGCCATCAGCCGAAATGACATTGCCGTGCACATGGCCGTCGACGCGCAGTCCGCCCTCGAAGGTCAGGTCGCCGGAAATGACCGTGCCGGCGCCGATCAGGCAGTCGATGCGGTTCTGCGGTTTGCTGGGTTTGTTGCCGAACATGATGGTCTCCTGCTAGGAAAGAGTGACATTATGCGTCAGCCGCGGCGCGTCGGAATTGCCCTCGAACACGCGGACCTGCAGGCCCTTGACCGCCGCATCCGGGGCAATGCGGAACATGCCTTCGACGCGCTGGAACAGCTTGAAATTGACCTGGTATTCCTTGGCCGACCGCGACGAATCGGGCGGCATCATCAGCACCACTTTACGGCCATCCTGCTGCAGATTCAACACGAACTGCAGGCGCCCGCTGAATTCCTTGGCGCGCTCCCCGGTCTGCACCAGCAGCAGCTGGTAGCGGTATTCGCCGGGCACCGTCTCCGGCTGCAGGCGGAAGCGGTTGACGCTGATCGTGCCTTCCTTGCCGGTCGCGGTCAGCGAGTGGAAAAACGCGAGGTCTTCCTTCAGCGTGGCGTTTTCCTGGGCGAGGGATTTCACCTGCTTCGCCAGGTCGGCAAAGGTCGCGCGCTCGATCTGCAGCTGGCGTTCGGCGGCCGCCGTGCGCGCGTTCAGTTCGGCCAGTTCCGCCTGCTGCTTGAGCACCGTCTCGTTGAGCTGGGCGCGCAACCGTGCCGCCTCGCCCTGGCGAAAACCGGCGTATTCGAGGCCGAAGTCGTAGGTAAACCACGCCACTCCGGCGACCAGAGCGCCGCCGGCAGCCAGTGCCGTCCAGCGCCAGTACCAGGGCATGTGCGGACGCACCGAAAGCCGCGGGGCATCGATGCCGAACCGGCGCACGACGGCCTTGAGGACGCGCTTCATTGCGTCAGGGCAGCAGCGCGACCTGGGTCAGGCCGGTGTCTTCGGCAAGGCCGAACAGGATGTTCAAGTTCTGCACGGCCTGTCCGGCAGCACCCTTGACCAGGTTGTCGATCACCGACAGCACGACCACGGTATCGCCGCCCTGCGGCTGGTGCACGGCGATGCGGCAGTGGTTGGCACCGCGCACCGAGCGCGTCTCCGGATGGCTGCCCGCGGGCATCACGTCGACGAAGCTTTCGCCGGCATAACGCTTTTCGTAGAGCGCCTGCAGGTCGACCGCGCGCGTCAGACGCGCGTAGAGCGTGGCGTGGATGCCGCGGATCATCGGCGTCAGGTGCGGCACGAACACCAGTCCCACCGGCCGGCCGGCGGCGCGTGTCAGGCCCTGCACGATTTCCGGCTGGTGGCGGTGGCCCGGCACGCCGTAGGCCTTGAAGTTGTCCGAGGCTTCGGCATGCAGGATATGGGTTTCCGCCTTGCGGCCGGCGCCGGACACCCCAGACTTGGCATCGGCAATCAGGTGCCCGATGTCGACGCAGCCGGATTCCACCAGAGGCAGGAAGCCGAGCTGCACCGCCGTCGGATAACAGCCGGGATTGGCGATGACGCGCGCCTTGCGGATCTCGTCGCGGTTGATTTCGGGCAGCGCATAAACCGCCTCGGCCACGAGTTCCGGGCAGGCGTGCTTCATTTTGTAGTACTGCTCCCACACCGCGACGTCGCGGATGCGGAAATCGGCGGCCAGATCGATGACCTTCACGCCGGCGTCGACCAGCGCGCGCGCCTCCTGCATCGCCACACCGTTGGGCGTCGCGAAGAACACGACGTCGCACTGGTCGAGGCCCGCCGCGGCGGGTTCACTGAATCGCAGGTCGACCCGTCCGCGCAGGTTGGGAAACATCTCGGCCACCGGCATGCCGGCTTCCTTGCGCGACGTGATGGCCTGCAGCGCGCAGTGCGGATGCTGGGCCAGCAGCCGCAGCAGCTCGACACCGGTGTAACCGGTGCCACCGACGATGCCGACCTTGATCGTTTTTGCCGTCATGCCTGAAACATCCTCCTTGAGTCCGGGTTCCTGTCTCCCGGCGGCGACACTCGCGCCAGAGACGACAAAGCCGCCCTCGGGCGGCTTTGTACGAACTGCCTGTCCTGCAAACGCTGCGTTAACGCTTGGAGAACTGCTTGCGGCGCCGCGCCTTGCGCAAGCCGACCTTTTTACGCTCGACCTCTCGGGCGTCGCGGGTCACCAGACCTGCCTTGCGCAGCACCGGTTTCAGCGCCGCATCGTATTCGATCAGCGCGCGGGTGATGCCGTGGCGGACCGCACCGGCCTGGCCGGACTCGCCGCCACCGGTGACGTTGACGCTGATGTCAAAGGTGTCCAGCTTCTCGATCAGGGCGAGCGGCTGGCGCACGACCATGCGACCGGTCTCGCGCGAGAAGAACTCGTCCACCGGCTTGCCGTTGACGACGATGCTGCCCTTGCCGGGTTGCAGGTATACGCGGGCCACTGCGCTCTTGCGGCGGCCGGTGCCGTAGTTTTTTTGGACTGCCATGGTCTGTGATCCTAGATTTCGAGGGTCTTGGGCTGCTGCGCGGTGTGCGGATGGTCCGCGCCGGCATAGGCCTTCATTTTCTTCAGCATCGCGTAGCCGAGGGGGCCCTTGGGCAGCATGCCCTTGACCGCCTTTTCCAGCACGCGCGCCGGAAACTTGGCATGCATCTTTTCGAAGCTGGTGGTGTACAGCCCGCCCGGGTAGCCGGTGTGGCGGTTGTACAGCTTGTCCTTGGCCTTGTTGCCGGTGACGCGCAGCTTGTCGACGTTGACCACGACGATAAAATCGCCGGTGTCGATGTGCCGGGTAAACTCGGGCTTGTGCTTGCCGCGCAGGCGATGGGCGATCTCGGCGGCGAGACGACCCAGCACTTTGCCGGAGGCGTCCACCACGTACCAGTCGCGCTTGATCTCGTGCGGTTTGGCGGAATAGGTCTTCATGCGTGTTCCAGCGTCTGTACTGTTTCAGGGAAACCGCGAATTCTATGGGAAATCAAGCGCCTGTGTCAATCTGCTGTACCGCAGCAAAAACACCTGCCCGGCCGCCCGTCTTCAATAAAAATATATTTAAAAACAAATAGTTAAATAATGCTGTCCTGGCAACTCACCAACGCCCTGTCGTCGCTGCTGATCCCGCCCGGACTGCTGCTGGTCGTGCTCGCGGCCGGCCTGCTGCTCGGCCGGCGCCGGCCGCAGACCGGCAAGGCACTGCTGGTCGCCGGAACTGCCGGGCTCTATCTGCTCTCGCTGCCGGTCACTGCGCATTTCCTGCTCGGCCTGTGGGAATTGCCGGCTGCGGCCGCGGCCGCTGAAGCCGGGGCCATCGTCGTGCTCGGCGGCGGCAAGGCCCACGGTACCCCCGAATACGCCGGCGACACCGTGCGCGGCACGACACTGGTACGGCTGCGTTATGCCGCCCACCTGCAGCGTCGCAGCGGGCTGCCATTACTGGTCAGCGGCGGCAGCCCCGAAGGCAGCCCGCAGAGCGAGGCCATGCTGATGCGGACCGTGCTCGAACGCGAATTTGGTGTCCCCGTACGCTGGGTCGAGGAAGGATCGGCCAACACGCTGGAAAACGCCCGGCTCAGCTACGCGATCCTGTCGGCGCAGGGTATCCGCACGATCCATCTGGTCACCCACGCCTGGCACATGCGGCGCGCCCGGCTGGCATTCGAACAGGCCGGCTTCCAGGTCGTTCCCGCCGCGACCGGCCATGCGACCCGCTACCGGTTCACCCTCCTCGATTTCCTGCCCGACGCCCCGGCGCTGCTCGACAGCGCGCTGTTTTTCCGCGAAGCCCTGGGCATAGTCTGGTATCGTTTGCGCCTCATTTTTCAGGGCTGAGCGCGGGAGCACCCATGAAAGCACGCATCAAGTGGATCGAGAACGTCAGTTTTGTCGCCGAGTCGGGCAGCGGCCACGCGCTGGTCATCGACGGCGCGCCGGAAGGCGGCGGCCGCGACCTGGGGCCGCGGCCGATGGAAGTGGTGCTGATGGGCACCGGCGGCTGCACCGCCTACGACGTCATGCACATCCTGCGCAAGTCGCGGGCACCGGTGACGGACTGCGTGCTGGAGATCGACGCCGAGCGCGCCGAAGAGGATCCCAAGGTGTTCACGAAAATCCATTTCCATTTCGTCGTCACCGGCAAGGGGCTGAAACCGGCGCAGGTCGAACGCGCCGTGCACCTGTCGGCGGAAAAATACTGCTCGGCCTCGATCATGCTGGGCAAGACCGCCGCGATCAGCCACGACTTCGAGATCCGCGAAGCCGAAGCCTGATCCGCGCGGCGCCGGCTACAGCAGGAAGGCGCCGCCGGTCATCACTTTGGAAGAAGCCTGCATCGCCGCCTTGACCGGCGCGGGCAGTTCGGCGCCGCCATGGCGCAGTGCCGTCGTCGCATGGCGCGCTTCGTCGTCCCGCATCTGCTCGACGATGGCGCGGCTTTTAAGGTCTTCCGCCGGCAGCCGCGCCAGATGTCCCTCGAGGTGCTTCACTACCTGGCGCTCGGTTTCGGCGAGGAAGCCGAGGTTCCAGCGGTCGCCCAGCGCACCGGCGGCGGCACCGATCGCGAACGAACCCGCGTAGAACAGCGGATTGAGCAGACTCTTGCGCCCGCCCAGTTCGGCGATGCGCTGCTCGGTCCAGGCGAGGTGCTCGGTTTCCTCCTGCGCGGCCTCCTCCAGCGCGGCGCGGGCATTCGAGTCGCGCGCGGTCATCGCCTGCCCCTGGTACAGCGCCTGGGCGCAGACTTCCCCGGTGTGGTTGACCCGCATCAGCGCCGCCGCCAGCGTGCGCTGCGCCGGACTCATGTCGGCATCCTGGAGAGTCTCTCCGGGAACCGGGCGCATGCTGCGGGCCGGCGCGAACAGCGTGCGCAGCCCGCGATCAAAGCCGATGATCAGGTCGTCGATGCGTAACATGGCCTGCGCCCTCCGCTCTCAGTTCATTGCGCCGAACAGGCGCTCCAGCTCGGCGCCGGGGTCGGCGGCGCGCATGAACGCCTCGCCGACGAGGAAGCCGTGCACCGCGTGACTGCGCATCTTCTGCACGTCCTCGGGTTTCAGTATGCCGCTTTCGGTAATCACCAGCCGCCCCGCCGGCACCCGCGGCAGCAGGCCCAACGTCGTGTCGAGTGTGGTTTCAAAACTGCGCAGGTTGCGGTTGTTGATGCCGAGCAGGGGGGTGCGCAGCTTCAGCGCGGCATCCAGCTCAGCGCCGTCGTGCACTTCGACCAGCACGGCCATGCCCAGTTCATGGGCGACGCCCTCCAGCTCGGCCATGCGCGCCGGTTCCAGCGCGGCAACGATCAGCAGGATGCAGTCGGCGCCCGCGGCACGCGCCTCGTAGACCTGGTAGGGATCGACGATGAAATCCTTGCGTAGTACCGGCAGGCTGCAGGCGCCGCGCGCGGCCTTCAGGTCGTCGAGACTGCCCTGGAAAAACTGGGTGTCGGTGAGCACCGACAGGCAGGCAGCACCATGGCGCCCGTAACTCGCGGCAATCGCCGCAGGATCGAAGGGGTCGCGCAGAACGCCCTTGCTCGGGCTCGCCTTCTTCACCTCGGCAATGACCGCGGGCCTGCCGGCGGCGATCTTGGTGCGCAGCGCGCCGGCAAAATCGCGTGGTGGCGCGGCGGCTCTCGCTGCCGACGTCACCGCCGTCAGCGGCAGCCGCGACTGTGCGGCCGCGATTTCCTGCGCCTTCACCGCAAGGATGCGCTGCAGGATGTCAACCATGGCTTTGCGTGAAGCCGACGAACTGGTCGAGCTTCTTGCGGGCGGCGCCGCTTTCGATGACGGCCAGCGCCCGCTGTACGCCTTCGGCCAGCGTCGGCGCCTTGCCGGCGATGTAGATGCTGGCGCCGGCATTCAGCGCGACGATGTCACGCGCGGCGCCGGGCTTGTTCTCCAGCGCACCGAGCAGCATGTCGCGCGACTGCTCGACGCCGTCAACACGGATGCCGTTGTTGCTGTGTGTTTTCAGCCCGACGTCGGCCGGGGCGATCATGTATTCGCGGACCTGCCCGTCCTTCAGTTCGCCGACCGCGGTCGGGCCGCTGATCGACAGCTCGTCCAGTCCCTCCAGGCCGTGCACGATCATCACCCGGCGGCTGCCGAGGCGCTGCAGCACGCGCGCCTGGATGCCGACGAGGTCGGGATGGAACACGCCCATCACCTGCTGCTTCGCGCCGGCCGGGTTGGTCAACGGGCCGAGGATGTTGAAAATGGTCTTTACGCCCAGCTCGCGGCGCACGGGAGCGGCGTGCTTCATCGCGCTGTGGTGGTTGGGTGCGAACATGAAACCGATTCCGGTCTCGGCGATGGACTGCGCCACCGCTTCCGGCTTCAGGTTGATGTTGACCCCCAGCAGCTCGAGCACGTCGGCGCTGCCCGACTTGCTCGATACCGAGCGGCCGCCGTGCTTGGCGATTTTCGCGCCGGCCGCGGCGGCGACGAACATCGCGGCAGTCGACACGTTGAAGGTGTGCGCCGAGTCGCCGCCGGTGCCGCAGGTGTCGATCAGTTCGGGCGTGTCAGGCACCGGCACGTGGGTCGCAAACTCGCGCATCACCGTCGCTGCGGCGGCGATTTCGCCAATGGTCTCCTTCTTCACCCGCAGCCCGGCGATGATCGCAGCAATCAGCACCGGCGATACCTCGCCGCCCATGATCTGCCGCATCAGCGACAGCATCTCGTCGTGGAAAATCTCGCGGTGCTCGATGATGCGCGCCAGCGCTTCCTGCGGTTTCATCGCGGGGGCTCCTCGATAAAGTTCTTCAACATCTGGTGGCCGTGCTCGGTCGGGATCGATTCGGGATGGAACTGCACGCCTTCGACGGCCAGCGTCCGGTGGCGCACGCCCATGATCTCGCCGTCGTCGGTCCAGGCGGTGATCGCCAGGCAGTCGGGCAGGCTCGCGCGCTCGATCACCAGCGAGTGGTAGCGCGTCGCCGAAAACGGCTGCGGCAGTCCGCGGAACACCCCCGCGCCCTCGTGGCGGATCAGCGAGGTCTTGCCATGCATCAGCTGCCTGGCGTGCACGATCTTCCCGCCGAAAGCCTGGCCGATGCTCTGGTGGCCGAGGCAGACGCCGAGGATCGGGATCTTCCCGGCAAAGGCCTTGATCAGCGGCACCGATACGCCGGCCTCGTTGGGCGTGCACGGCCCCGGCGAGACGACGATGCGTTCGGGTTTCATCTGCGCAATGTCGTCGAGCGTGATCTCGTCGTTGCGGTGCACGGCGACTTCCTCGCCGAGCTCGCCGAAGTACTTCACCAGGTTGTAGGTGAAGGAATCGTAGTTGTCGATCATCAATAACATGGCGGTTCCTTCAGTCGAGGCGGGTATCAAGGCCGGCTTCGGCCATTTCCGCCGCCCGCAGCAGCGCCCGCGCCTTGTTCTGGGTTTCCTGCCATTCGGATTCCGGATCCGAATCGGCGACCACGCCGCCGCCGGCCTGCACATGCAGTCTGCCGTCCTTGACCACTGCGGTGCGCAGCGCGATGGCGACGTCCATGTTGCCGTGGAAGCCGAGGTAGCCCACCGCACCGGCGTAGATGCAGCGCTTGACCGGCTCCAGCTCGTCGATGATTTCCATCGCCCGCACCTTCGGCGCGCCGGACACCGTACCCGCCGGGAACGTCGCGCGCAGCACGTCGATCGCGCCCAGACCCGGCTTCAGCCGCGCTTCGACGTTGGAGACGATGTGCATCACGTGGGAATAACGCTCGATGACCATCTGCTCGGTCACGCGCACGCTGCCGGTCTGGGCGACACGGCCGGCGTCGTTGCGGCCGAGGTCGACCAGCATGATGTGCTCGGCGCGCTCCTTGGCGTCGGCCAGCAGTTCCTCCGCCAGCGCGGCGTCCTCTTCCGGCGTCGCGCCGCGGCGGCGGGTGCCGGCGATCGGCCGCACGGTCACCGTGTCGCCCTCGAGCCGGGCGAGGATCTCGGGCGAGGCGCCGACGACATGGAAATCGCCGCAGTCGAAATAGAACATGTACGGCGACGGATTGAGCGTGCGCAGCGCGCGGTACAGCGACAGCGGCGTCGCATGGAAGGGCTTGCTCATGCGCTGCGACGGCACCACCTGCATGATGTCGCCCTCGAAGATGTATTTTTTCGCGCGCTCCACGGCCTTGTGGTACGCCGCCTGGCCAAAACCGGACACGGCCGGTTCCGATCGGACAGGCGCACTTTCCGGCAGGGCGACAGCGCGCGCGTGCGGCCGCCCAGGCGCCGGGTTTCCCGGGTTCTGCGTACACCACCAGCGAGAGTTTCCCGGACAGGTTGTCGACGATCGCGATTTCCTCGGACACCAGCAGCAGGATGTCGGGCGTGCCCAGCTCGTCGCGCTTCTGCGCATTCGCCAGGCGCTTTTCGATGTAGCGCACCGTGTCGTAGCCGAAGTAGCCGACCAGACCGCCGCAGAACCGCGGCAGCCGCGGATCGGTGGCGACCCGGAAACGCTGCAGGTATTTTTCGACAAAGGCCAGCGGATCGTCGGCATGCTCGCGCAGCGTCTCGCGCCCGCCGCTGATTTCGACGCAGTCATGGCCGCGCACCTCGATGCGCGTGGTGGCGGCCAGGCCGATAAAGGAATAGCGGCCGTGGCGTTCGCCGCCCACCACCGATTCGAGCAGGTAGGTATGCGGGCGGTTGGCGAGCTTCAGATAGACCGACAGCGGCGTGTCGAGGTCGGCGTAGGTTTCGAGCACCAGCGGCGCACGGTTGTAACCGGCGTCGGCAAGGCGATTGAATTCGGATTCGGTCATGTCCTGCTCCACGAAAAAAATGCGAGTACGAACGGGCGCTGCGGCGGCAACACGATCAGCAACGCCAGCGCCAGGCTCCGGTCCGGGTTTCGCACTTCATCGAGAGCAACATGATGGGGGTTGGATTAAGGCTTTTTAATCAACGGGATACACTCCGTCAGCGCGCCTACTATAGCATCAACGTCGAGGCTCTGCACATCGTGCCCTTCGTTATAGCCATAGGGCACGCAGAACACCGGGCAACCGGCGGCGCGCGCCGCGAGCGCATCGTTGCCCGAGTCGCCGATCATCAGCATGCGCTGCGGCGCGATGCCGAACTGCGTGCAGGCGTACAGCAGTTGCATCGGGTCGGGTTTCTTGCGTGGCAGCGTGTCCCCGGACACGGTCAGCTCGAAATAAGCCGCAAGTCCGGTGCGCTCGAGCAGCGGAGTCGTGAAAGCGCCGGCCTTGTTGGTAACGCAGGCCAGGCGGAATCCCGCGGCGCGCATCTGCTCCAGGCCCTCGCGCACGCCGGGATAGATCGTCGTATGGCGGCCGTTGACCTCGGCATAAAAACGCTCGAATACCGGCAGTGCACGCGCCATCGCTTCCGGTGCGGCATGGCCGTCGATATCGCGCGCCAGCGCCCGCTCGACCAGCCGCGGGATGCCCTTGCCGACGAAATTGCGCAGCGTGTCGAGCGGCAGTGCCTCCTCGCCCAGTGCCTCGAGCATCAGGTTGGCGGCGGCAGCCAGGTCGGCAATGGTGTCGAGCAACGTGCCGTCGAGGTCGATCATCACGGCTTCGACGGCAATCGGAAACTGGGGCTTCATGGGATCAAGGCGGCGCCCGGCTAGCGCCGGAAGTGCCGCGGAAAATGTTCAGGAAGCGGCGAGCGCCTTGCGCATCGCCGAAATGACGGCCTGGTAGTCCTTCTGGCCGAAAATCGCCGAGCCGGCGACAAAGGTGTCGGCGCCCGCCCTGGCAATTTCGGCGATGTTGTCGGTTTTCACGCCACCGTCAACCTCCAGCCAGATGTCGCGGCCGCTGCGTGCGATGCGTTCGCGCACGGCGGCGATCTTCGACAACGCACCCGGGATGAACGACTGCCCGCCGAAACCCGGGTTGACCGACATGATCAGCACCAGGTCAAGCTTGTCGAGCACGTGGTCGAGGTAGTGCAGCGGCGTCGCCGGATTGAACACCAGGCCGGCTTTGCAACCGCAGTCCCGGATCAGCCCGATCGTGCGGTCGATGTGCTCCGAGGCCTCGGGATGAAAAGAGATGATGTTGGCGCCGGCCTTGGCAAAATCCGGAATGATGCGGTCCACCGGTTTCACCATCAGGTGTACGTCGATCGGCACCTGCACCAGCGGCCGGATCGCCTGGCATACCAGCGGACCGACGGTCAGGTTGGGCACGTAATGGTTGTCCATCACGTCGAAATGGATCAGGTCGGCGCCGGCGGCGACCACCGACCGCACTTCCTCGCCGAGGCGGGCGAAATCTGCGGACAGGATGCTGGGCGCGATGCGGAAGGTCATGGCGGAATCCGTGATCGGGACGCGCCGATTTTACCCGTTCCCGGTACGGCGGGCATGCGGAACTTCCGCCGCCGCGCCGCGGGTGCGAGAATAGCCACATGAACGAATCCCGATACCACATCACCGTTTCGCCGCGCGCGCGATTCATCCCCGAACAATCCGACGCCGACGCAAACCGTTACGCCTTTGCCTACACCGTCACCATCACCAACACCGGCTCGGTGGCGGCGCAGCTGGTGAGCCGTCACTGGATCATCACCGACGCCAACAACCTCGTGCAGGAAGTCCGGGGCCAGGGCGTGGTCGGCGCCCAGCCGCGCCTGAAACCCGGCGAGAGCTTCGAATACTCCAGCGGATCCATGCTCGCGACCCCGGTCGGCACGATGCGCGGCAGCTACCAGATGGTGGCCGACGACGGCACGCAGTTCGATGCGGCGATCCCGGAATTCACGCTGTCGGTGCCGCGGGTGCTGCACTAGGCCCTGCAGCAGTCTCTGCCGATGACCCTGCGCGCCAGTTACACGCTGCTTGCGCCGCTGTATGACGCGGTGGTCGGTCCGGCATTGCAGCGCATCCGCGCGCGCAGCCTGGAGCGCCTGCCCCGCGACGGCCAGGCTCGCATCCTCCTCAACGGCGTCGGCACCGGCCTCGACCTGCCGCTGCTGCCTGCGACGCACCGCTACACCGCGCTCGATCTGACGCGGGCGATGCTGTGCAAGGCCCTGCCGCGCAGCGGCAAGCTCGATCTCGGCTGGGTGCAGGGCGACAGCCAGCGCCTGCCGTTCCGCGACGGCGCCTTCGACCATGTGCTGCTGCACCTGATCCTCGCGATCGTGCCGGACACCCGCGCCGCACTGCGCGAAGCGGCGCGCGTGGTCAGGCCCGGCGGGCGGCTGTTCGTGCTCGACAAATTCCTGCGCCGCGGAGAACGGGCCTGGCTGCGGCGCCTGCTCAATCCGCTGATGCGGCGCATCGCCACCCGCACCGACGTGGTGTTCGAAGACGCCCTCGCCGGCGTCGCCGGGCTGCGGGTGATTGCCGACGAGCCCGCGCTCGCCGGCGGCTGGTTCCGGATGATTACGCTGGAAAAAACCGCGGGTCAGGATTTCGAAGAATCGTCGGGATCGTCGTCGTCGCGGCGCGGCCAGGTCAGCCAGACAATGCCGCCGAGCAGCAGCACGGCGACTGCCGCTTCGATCAAGTACCACATCAATCCGGTCATTGCGCCTACCCTTCAGGTTGCCGATGCACAGCTTCGACTTTAGCAAATTCCCCCTGCGCGCAGCCGGCATCGCCCTGCTCTTCGCGCTGGCCGCAGCGGCCTGCCGCTCGACGCCCGAAAAACTGCCGCCGCCGCCCGCGGAACCCGTGCCGGTTCCGGCACCCGCAACGCCTGCAGCAAAAGCCCCCGCGGAGCCGGCACCGCCGGCGGCGCAGCCGACACCCGCGCTCTCAGGCAGCCATCTGCGGCGCGGTCAGTGGGCGGAACTGCCGGGCTGGCGCGAAGACGATCCGGCCGCCGCCTGGGATGCCTTTCTCACCAGTTGCAGCACGCTGAAAGTACAGACCGCGTGGCAGGCCGTCTGTGCGGCGGCGCTCGCCCGACCTCGTCCCGACCGCGAAAGCGCACGGCAGTTTTTCGAATCCAACTTCCTGCCGTACCAACTGCTGCAGGCCGACGGCGGCACGGAAGGACTGGCCACCGGTTATTACGAACCGCTGCTGCGCGGCAGCCGCAAACCCACGTCGCGTTACCGCTATCCGGTCTATGGCGTGCCCGACGACCTGATCACGCTCGACCTGCCCGCTTTCGGTATCGATACGCGCGAACCGCGGCTGCGGGCCCGGCTCGACGGCCGGCGCGTCGTACCCTATTACGAACGTGCGCAGATCGAGGCCGGGCTTGCCGCGGTCAAGGGGCGCGAAATCGCCTGGGTCGACGATCCGGTGGAACTCTTTTTCCTGCAGATCCAGGGCTCGGGACGCATCGACCTTGAAGGCGGCGGCGTGCTGCGTGTCGGATTCGCCGACCACAACGGCCATCCCTACCGCTCGATCGGCCGTCTGCTGATCGACCGCGGCGAGCTGCCGGCGGAACGCGCGTCGATGCAGGGCATCAAGGCCTGGGCGCAGCGCAACCCCGACAAGCTGCGCGAAGTACTCGATTACAATCCGCGCTACATTTTTTTCCGCGAGCTGCCCGAAGGCCTCGGCGGCCCGCTCGGCGCGCAAGGCGTGCCGCTGACCGCCAGGCGCTCGATCGCCGCAGACCCGCGTTACGTGCCGCTGGGTGCGCCGGTTTTCCTCGCCACCACCTGGCCGCTCAGCAGCAAACCGCTGCAGCAGCTGATGCTGGCGCAGGACACCGGTTCGGCGATCCGCGGCGCGGTGCGCGCAGATTTTTTCTGGGGCTATGGCGATGATGCCGGACGCGAAGCCGGACGCATGAAGCAGCCGCTGCGCATGTGGCTGCTGCTGCCGCAAGCTTATCCGCTCGCCCCCTGAGACGTAATTCAAGTATTTGTTTTAATTGATTATTTTTAACTCCCCGCAGCGGGTCGCCAGGCCATGAAAGTCATCGTCCTTGGCGCCGGCGTCACTGGCGTGGCCAGCGCCTGGTACCTGCGCCGGGCCGGACACGAAGTCACGGTCATCGAGCGGCGCGAAGCGCCGGGACTCGAAACGTCATACGCCAACGGCGGACAGATCTCGGTTTCGCATGCCGAACCGTGGGCAAATCCGCGGGCGCCGCTGCAGATCCTGCGCTGGCTCGGGCGTGAAGACGCGCCGTTGCTGTTTCGCCTGCGCGCCGACCTCGAGCAATGGCGCTGGGGCTGGGCCTTCCTGCGCGAATGCACGCCGGCGCGGCTGCGCCACAACATCCGCCGACTGGTCGCGCTCGGCAATTACAGCCGCAATGCCTTGCAGCAGCTGCGTGCGGAAACCGGCATCCAGTACGACCAGTTGACCCGCGGCATCCTGCATTTTTATACCAGTCCGGAAGCCTGGCGCGGCGCCCAGCACGCGGTGCGGCTGATGCGCGATGCCGGCTGTGCGCTCGAAACAAAATCTGCCGATGAATGCGTCGCCATCGAACCCGCGCTGGCATCGACGCAGCGCCGGCTTGCGGGCGGCACTTATTCGCCCGCCGACGAATCCGGTGACGCGCACCGCTTCACCCGCGAACTTGCCGCTCTTTGTGCAGCGCGCGGCGTCGCCTTCCGCCACGGAGCGACGGCAGAAGCCGTCATGGTCGGCCGTGACGGCCGGCTGTCCGGGATCCGCGTGCATGGGGCCGGCGGCACTGAAATGCTGGGAGCCGATGCCTGCGTGGTCTGCCTCGGCGTGCGCAGCGCGGCGCTGCTGCGCCCGCTCGGCATCGATCTGCGCATCTATCCGGTCAAGGGTTATTCAGTCACGCTGCCGGTGCTCGATCCGGCGAAGGCCTATTCGGTTTCGCTGACCGACGACGAGCACAAGCTGGTGTTCTCGCGGCTGGGTGAGCGGCTGCGCATTGCGGGCACCGCAGAGTTCAACGGCTACGACACGACGCTCAACGAAATGCGCTGCAAGGTCATCCTGCGGCGGGTCGAGGAACTGTTTCCGGGCGCCGGTGACAGCAGTCAGCCCCTGCTGTGGACGGGACTGCGCCCGGCAACGCCCTCAAACCTGCCCTATATCGGCGGCACGCGCTGCGCCGGACTGTTCCTGAACACCGGGCACGGCACGCTGGGCTGGACCCAGGCCTGCGGTGCCGGCTCCGCCATCGCCGACCTCGTTTCGGGACGCCGGCCAGAAGTCGACTTCAATTTCTGCGGCACGCGGCCCTGAGCACGGCAACCGCCGTGTTCAATGCGACTGCAGGGCCCAAACGCCATCCCAGTCCCCGGGTGGCGGATTGCTGCGGTAAATGGCGCAACGCTCGAGGTAGATCTGCGACGGCCGGTCGCCGGGACAGGCCACCAGCGCCTGGCGGAACAGCTTCTCCGCCCGTTCCCAGGCGCGGTTGCGGTAATGGCCGACCGCCTCGGCAAAAGTGAACAGCACCTCGTCCATGTGCGGAAAACTCTGCGCATTATGGTGCTCCAGCACCTCGCTGATCGAGACCGGCGCCTGGCGGCCGCGGACGCGGATCAGGTCGAGTTCCCGCAGCCGCACCGGCCGCGCCAGCCGGGCCACCGTGGTTTCGCAGATCAGCACGTCGCTGCCGTAATACTTGTTGGCGTTCTGCAGCCGCTCAGCGAGGTTGACCCGGTCGCCGATCACCGTGTACTCGAGCCGCTTCGGCGAACCGATGCTGCCGGCGATCACGCCACCGGTGCTGATGCCGATGCCGACGGCGATCGGCTCGTGTCCGGCCGGCGCGCGGCGGCTGTTCAGTTCGCGCAGCGCCATCATCATGCGGCTCGCCACGGTCACCGCGTTTTCCGCGTCCTGCCGCGACGCGCGCACCGAGCCAAAAACGGCCATGATCATGTCGCCGATGTACTTGTCGAGGATGCCGCCGTGCGCAAACACGATGTCGACCATGTCGGTGAAGTACTCGTTGAGCATGGCCACGGTTTCGCGCGGCCCCAGGCGCTCGGATATCGAAGTGAAGCCGCGGATGTCCGAAAACAGCACGCTGACCTCGCGGCTGGTGCCGCCGAGGGCGGCATCGCCGCCTTCCAGCAGCTCGTCCATGACCGCCTTGCTCATGTAGCGCGACATCGTGTTCCGCAGGCGCTTCTCGCGCGTGATGTCCTCCATGATCAGCATCGAACCCAGCGGTTCGTCGTGGATGTCGTGCAGCGGCACAGCGGTCATGTTGACCGACACCGCGCGCCGCCCGTCCAGCAGCAGGTCGGAATCGACGGTGCTGTCCGTGCGCCCGGTGCGCAGCACCTTTTCC
>LNFM01011171.1_pt1 | contig 22259 bp, 18 predicted proteins | sample 596031 | NCBI WGS metagenome assembly LNFM01 (sample SAMN04254537, study PRJNA301005) | activated carbon metagenome | isolation source: dual media filters at the Ann Arbor, Michigan drinking water treatment plant | place: USA: Ann Arbor
CTCGTCATCGAGAACATCGAGGACAAGGACGCCCATATCCGCGTCGATCTCGCCCGCTCCTTCGACAGCGAGTTCGTCCGCGTCTCGATCGACACCGGACATGCCAACTACGCCCATGGCTCGACCGGCGGGCCGCCGGTCGATTATTTCGTCCATGCCGCGGGCGACATGCTCCACCACGTCCATCTTCAGGACACGGACGGCTATGCCGACCGCCACTGGAATCCGGGCGAGGGCAACATCCGGTGGAACGCCGTCTTCCGCGCGCTCGAGCGGCTGAGCAGCAACCCGCGCCTGATCCTCGAGGTCCGCAACAAGGACACCGTCAGGGCCGGGGCCGATCACCTGATCGCGCTGGGTCTGGCGCAGTAACGGCGCAGCTACCCCACCGCCCTGTCATCCAGCTGTTGCTCTGGCTGACTAGCCTCCGAGGCCATGGCGCTGCGGACCCAGGCTGAGGTCCCGGCGGGCCCCGTTGGCCCGCAGTCGCCCATTTCATCATTGGAGAGACCGTCATGGCCGCTTTCACGCGACGCAAGGCCCTTCAGTTCGGCGCGGCGACGCTCGGTGCATCCGCGCTGCCGCAATTCGCCATCGGCCAGTCGGACAACCGCCCCTCGATCACCATCGCGGTGCAGAAGATCGTCAATTCCAACACGCTCGACGTGCTGCGCGAGCAGTCCAATGTCGGCGAGCGCATCTTCTTCACCTCGCTCTGGGAGCCGCTGATCGGCAAGGACTGGCTCGGCAATCTGATGCCGCGCCCGGGTCTCGCCACCGAGTGGAAGCGCATCGACGACCAGACCGTCGAACTGAAACTGCGACAGGGCGTGAAGTTCCACAACGGTGCCGAACTGACGGCCGAGGACGTCGTCTTCACGTTCTCGCGTGAACGCATGTTCGGCAACACCGAGGCCAAGAAGCGCTCGACCATCAAGGCCTTCGAGACGATCCCGACGCCGCGTCCCGGCAAGGAACTGCCGGCCGAAATTCCTGCCGTGGCGCGTCGGGCCTGGCCCGATCTGCTGCGCGTCGACGCCATCGATAAGTATACCGTCCGCTTCTACAACGCGACGCCGGACGTGACGCTGGAAGGCCGTCTGGCGCGCTACGGCTCCGACATCATGAGCCGCAAGGGCTGGGAAGACGCCGCCAGCTATCTCGACTGGGCACGCAAGCCGATCACGACCGGCCCCTACAAGGTGGTCGAGTTCCGGCCGGACAATTCGCTCACGCTCGAGGCCCATGACGACTACTGGGGCGGTCGCCCGCCGCTGAAGCGGATCCGCTTCGTCGAGGTTCCCGAGGTGCCGAGCCGTATCGCCGGCCTGCTCTCGGGCCAGTACCAGTTCGCCTGCGACATCCCGCCGGACCAGATCAGCGACATCGAGAAGAACGCCGGGTTCGAGGTGCAGGGCGGCACCATCCTCAATCACCGCCTGACGGTGTTCGACAAGAACCATGCCCAGCTGCAGAACCCGCTGGTGCGGCGCGCCTTCACCCATGCCATCGACCGGCAGGCCATCGTCGACTCGCTCTGGGCGGGCCGGACCAAGGTGCCGGCCGGCCTGCAGTGGGAATACTATGGCGACATGTTCCATGCCGACTGGACGGTGCCCGAGTACAACCCGAAGCTGGCGGCCGATCTCCTCAAGCAAGCCGGCTACAAGGGCGACCCGATTCCCTACCGGCTGCTGAACAACTACTACACCAACCAGAACGCCACCGCGCAGGTTCTGACCGAGATGTGGCGCTCGGTCGGCCTCAACGTGCAGATCAACTCGGTCGAGAACTGGTCGCAGATCATGCAGCGCAACGACAGCCGTGCGGTGCGCGACTGGTCGAACTCCGCCCCGTTCAGCGACCCGGTGTCGTCGATCGTCAACCAGCACGGGCCCAACGGCCAGCAGCAGCAGATCGGCGAGTGGACCAACACGGAAATGAACCAGCTCTGCGAGGTGCTGGAGACATCGACCGACCGGGCCCGCCGCCGCACCGCCTTCCGCCGCATGCTGGAAATCTGCGAGCGCGAGGACCCCGCCTATACGGTGCTGCACCAGAACGCGACCTTCACCGCCAAGCCCAGGGCCCTGCAGTGGAAGGCGTCGCCGGCCTTCGCCATGGACTTCCGGCCCGGCAACTATGTTTGAGGCGGGTCGGCAGATGGCCTCCACGCGTCTCACCCTGTCGGGCCTGACGGTCCGCTTCGATGGCGTGACCGTCCTGCACGGCATCGATCTGTCGATCGGCAAGGGCGAGGCGCTCGGCCTCGTCGGCGAGTCGGGATCGGGCAAGTCCGTGACCTGGCTCGCGGCGCTGGGCCTGTTGCCCGGCAAGGCGCGGGTCTCCGGCAGCGCCAGGCTCGATGATCTCGAACTGGTGGGCGCGAGCCCCGCTGCGCTCGACAAGGTGCGCGGCGGTCGCGTCGCCATGATCTTCCAGGACCCGACCAGCGCGCTCAACCCGGTGCTCAAGGTCGGCACGCAGATCGGCGAGGCGTTGTCCCTGCACCGCGGCCTGTCCGGCCGGGCGATCAAGGCCGAGGCCAAGCGGCTGTTCGATCTCGTCGGGATTCCGGATGCGGAGCGGCGCCTCTCGGCCTATCCGCACGAGTTCTCCGGCGGGCAGAACCAGCGCGTCATGATCGCGATGGCGCTGGCCGGCGAGCCCGACATCCTGGTCGCCGACGAGCCGACCACGGCGCTCGACGTGACCATCCAGGCGCAGATCCTCGACCTGATCAACACGGTGCGGCGCGAGATGGGCATGGCGCTGGTGCTGATCAGCCACGATCTCGGCGTCATCGCCGAGACCTGCGACCGGGTCGCGGTGATGTATGCGGGCCGCATCGTCGAGGAAGCGCCGGCCGCCGAGCTGTTCGACGCGCCCCGGCATCCCTACGCTCAGGGTCTGCTGAATTCCCTGCCGCCGCTCGGGGGGCCGCGCCGCAAGCTCGTCTCCATTCCGGGCGTGGTGCCCGATCCCCGCGCGCTGCCCAAGGGCTGCGCCTTCGCCCCGCGTTGCACGCAGGCGGCCGAGATCTGCCGGGAGGTGGTGCCCGCGCTGCGCAACGCCGCGACCGGCCGGCGCGTGGCCTGCGTGTTCGAGCCGGAGGTTCGCGCTCCCGTCGCCGAGCGCGAGCTCGAACTGGCATGAGCGAAGCCCTTCTCACCGCCGCGGATCTGTCGCGGACCTATGGTTCGCGGCGGGGCCTGTTCGGCGCGATCACCCAGGTTCGCGCGGTCAACCGCGTCAGCTTCAGCCTCGCTGCCGGCGAGACGCTCGGCATCGTCGGCGAGTCCGGCTCGGGCAAGTCCACCATGGGCCGCATCGCGCTCGGCCTCGAGGCCCCGGACGAAGGGGAGGTGCGCTTCGCCGGCCAGCCGATGCCGGCCTCGGGCTCGCCCGAATGGCGGGCGCAGCGCGCGCGCATGCAGATGATCTATCAGGACCCGCTCGGCGCGCTCGACCGCCGCCTGCCGGTCATCGTCCAGGTGCAGGAGCCGCTGGACATCCACCGCATCGGCGAACCGGCCCGGCGCCTTCCGCTGGCGCAGGAGATGCTCGCCCGTGTCGGTCTGTCGGCCGAACAGATGACCCGCTATCCGCATGAGTTGTCCGGCGGCCAGCGCCAGCGCGTCGTGCTGGCCCGCGCCCTGATGACCAGGCCGGATTTCCTGGTCTGCGATGAGCCCGTCTCGGCGCTCGACGTGTCGATCCAGGCGCAGGTGGTCAATCTTCTCGTCGATCTGCAGGCCGAGTTCGGCCTCGCCATGCTGTTCATCAGCCATGATCTGCGCGTGGTGCGGCAGGTCTCCAACCGCGTGGCCGTGATGTATCTCGGCGATTTCGTCGAGGAGGGCGACGCCGACGACCTCTTCGCCGCGCCGCTGCACCCCTATACGCGCGCCCTCGTTTCGGCGGCACCGGTGACGCGGCGCACGGGCGGCCAGGCACGCATCGTTCTGACGGGCGAGCCGCCGAACCCCGCGAACCGGCCCGGCGGCTGCAGCTTCCATCCCCGCTGTCCGCTGGCCATCGATCGCTGCAAGCGGGAAGCCCCCGTGCTGCGATCCGTCGAACAGGGCTCTGGCCGCCGCGTCGCCTGCCATCTCGTCGAGCCGTCCAGCACGGCAATCGGCAAGGCCGCGTGATGCTGCGCTATTTCGCCATCCGGCTCGGGCGCGCGGCCATCACCATCGCGCTGGTGGCGACCTTCGCTTTCATCGTGCTGCGCCTGTCGGGCGATCCGGCCCAGATCATTTTGGGTCCCGAGGCGCCGCCCGAGGCGATCGCGGCCTTCCGGGCGGCCTGGGGCCTCGATGATCCGCTCTGGCGGCAGTATTTCCACTATTTCGGGGCGATCGCCCAAGGCGAGCTCGGCCGCTCGATGCGCGACGGCCGCTCCGCGATCGAACTGGTGGTGGAGCGCATTCCGATTACGCTCGCGCTGACGCTGCCGGCGCTCGCCATCAAGCTGTGCGTCGGTGTTCCCGCTGGCATCTATGCCGCGCTGCATCGCGGCAGCCTGGCCGACCGCGTGGTCATGATGCTCTCGGTGGCGGGCTTCACCATCCCCAGTTTCGTGCTCGGCCTCACGCTGGTTCTGGTCTTCGCGGTCAAGCTCGGCTGGCTGCCCTCGGGGGGGCAGGACAGCTGGCGCCATGCGATCCTGCCCGTGCTTACGCTCGGCATCGGTGGGGGCGCCGTGCTCGCGCGCTTCACCCGCAGCGCCATGCTCGAAGTGCTCGGCCAGCCCTTCATCCGCACGGCCAGTGCCAAGGGCGTGCCGTGGCGCGACGTCATCATCGGCCATGCCCTGCCCAACGCCGCGATCCCGACCGTGACCATCATCGGCTTCATGATCGGCACGCTGATCGCCGGGGCGGTGGTGGTGGAGAGCGTGTTCTCCTGGCCGGGTGTGGGCCGGCTGCTGGTCGTGGCGGTGGCGAACCGCGATCTGGCGGTGGTGCAGTGCATCCTCTTGCTGGTCGCGGCCACGATGGTGACGTCCAACCTCATCGTCGACTTTCTCTACGGCTTCCTCGATCCGCGCCTGCGGCAGACAGTGGGACAAGCGGCATGAGTGACCAGGCGCTCTCTCCCGCGGCCGCGGGCTTGCCGGCGCGCGGCCGGCGCTGGCCGGGCCAGGACATGTCGCTCGCGGCCAAGATCGCGCTCGTCTGGCTGGTCGCGATGATCGTCATCGCCATCGTCGCGCCGCTGATCAGCCCCTTCGTCTACACCGCGCCGAACCTGCGCAACCGGCTCGTGCCGCCGGGCACGCTTCCCCATATCCTGGGCACCGACGAACTCGGCCGGGACGTGCTCTCGCGGTTGCTGATCTCGATCCGCATCTCGCTGCTGATCGCCTTCGGCGCCTCGATCATCTCCGCGGTGCTGGGGACGACGCTCGGCTTCCTCGCGGCGTATTTCCGCGGCCTGGTCGAGCAGATCGTTCTCATGCTGGCCGATTTCCAGGCCTCGATGCCCTTCCTGATCCTGGCCCTGTCGGTGCTGGCCTTCTTCGGCAACTCGCTGCCGCTGCTCATCGGCCTGATGGGTCTGTTCGGCTGGGAGCGCTATGCCCGCATTTCGCGCGGGCTGGCCATCTCCGCCAGCGCGCAGGGCTACGCCGCGGCCTGCCGGCAACTCGGCGCCTCGCCGATCCGGGTCTATCTGCGCCACATCCTGCCCAATATCGCCTCGACGCTGATCGTCTTGATGACGCTGGTCTTCCCCGAAGTCATCCTGCTGGAAAGCGGCCTGTCCTTCCTCGGGCTCGGCGTGCAGCCGCCGATGACGAGCCTCGGCAACATGGTCGGGTATGGCCGCGAATACATCACGCGCGCGCCCTGGATCATGCTCGCGCCGGCGCTGACCATCGTCTTCACCACGCTGGCCGTCTCCGTCCTCGGCGACTGGCTGCGCGACAGGCTCGATCCCACGCTGAGATAACCTCGCGAGCAGGCATCGCGGGTGTTGTGGTCGACGGGCTCAGGCCCGCCGGGCGGAGCCGGAGCCATGCCGTTCCAGGTGAGATGCGACCGCTGTGTGCCAGCCTGCTGTGCCAGGCTCCCGTGCCGCACCCTCGTCGTCCACAAGGTGGTGGCGCAACGCCGCAGCTGGCGATCTCGACCACCGATCCCGGAGAGTTGGCGTAGGCTGGCTGGGGCGGGAGGATTCGAACCTCCGCATGGCGGTACCAAAAACCGCTGCCTTACCGCTTGGCGACGCCCCAACGCGCCGCGCCTTCTAGAACGCGGCGGGGGCGCGCGCAACCGGCCAGATCGTCGCGAGAGACCCTCCGTCCTCGGCTGCGGCGGTGGCTCCAGACCCGTGCGAGCCGAGGCGCGGGGAGGGCCTGCGGATAATTCGTCACGCAATGCCGCCGCGGCTGTTGCGCCGCGCCGCGGCGCTGGCTATAAGCCCGCCACCAGTTGATCGGAGTGTGGCTCAGCCTGGTAGAGCACCTCGTTCGGGACGAGGGGGTCGCAGGTTCAAATCCTGCCACTCCGACCAAAATTTCCCGGGACATCGCAAGACGTTCGGAGACAGGCCCTCACGGGCCTTTTTCTTTGGCGCCGGCCCTGGCGGCCGTCAGCGCCCGTCCGGCGTCATCGCCATCACGCGGTCGAAGCCGCGCTCCCGCGTGAAGAAACAGCGCAGCGTCTTGACGCCCTCGCGGCCCTTGTCGACGGTGCCGTCGATCTGAAAGCCGCCCTCGGCCGAGGGCCCGACGCGTGCTGCGAGCGCGATCCGGCGCGGGCTGACGCCGTACATCGGCGCCGCCTCGGCCCGGCAGCGGTCGCGGAGCCTCGCGTCCGAGACGCCGGCACTGCTTCCGCCCGGCCTGCCGGTGATCTCGATCGACAGGGTGTGGCGGCAGGTCTCGCTGAGGCGCGCCGCGTTCCTCGTCAGGGAAACCTGCGCGCGATAGGTCCCGGCCTGAGTCGCCGTCTGCCCGAATGCGTTGCCGGCGACCGAGCCGATATGGACCGCCTCGTCGGCGCCCGGCGCGTAGACATTGAGGGTGCAGGAGCGGTTCGAGGGCGTGAGCAGCACCTGCAGCGTCTGCCCGGCCACCGTCTCGAAGGTGTAGTTGATTCCCCGGTCGCCCCGGATCGAGCCCTTGACGGTGGCCGCGGTCGCGCCGGGCTGGAACCGGACCGGCACGGTCCGATCCTCGGCGAGGGCGGCTGGACCGGGCGCCATCGCGAGGGCCGTCATGGCGATGGCGAGGCGCGCGATCATGGTCGTCCCCCAGCGAGGTCTCCTCCCGGATCATCGCCGTCGACGGCCGGGGCGGCGAGAGAGCAGGCCCTGGCGGCGGTGATGGTCATTTGCCCGACGAGGCTCTAGAAACGGCGGACAGCATCACGGGCATCATCATGAAGCGCGCTTTCCAGCTCCTCGGTATCCTCGGCCTGGCGACCCTGCTGGCGGGTTGCGACAAATGCGGCAATCTCGGCCCGTTCTTCACCGGGCCGGAGCAGAAGACCTGCACGAGTTCGACGCCGCAGGGCTGAGCGTCCCCCATCAGGCGGACATGAAAAAGGCCGGGCTCGCGCCCGGCCTCGATCGTCTCGTCGCTGCGGCGCGCTCAGCCGCGGCGCTGCAGGACCGACCAGCCGGCGCGGGCGAGGCAGGCGACCAGCGCCAGCTTCAGCAGATCGCCCAGGATGAAGGGCTGCACGCCGAAGGCGAAGGCCTTGGCGAAGCCGATGCCGGTGGTGCCGGCGGCCATCTGGGCGCCCAGCGCCAGCCAGCCGAAGCCCAGCGCCATCATCACGACCTCGGCGACGACGAGGCCGCCGACGAGGCGCGCCAGTGAGGCGCCGCGAACGGCCGCCCAGCCGGCGATGGCGGCGGCGGCGACGAAGCCGACCAGGAAGCCGCCCGTCGGGCCGACGAGATAGAGCGGGCCGGCGGCGACCGGCGGGGTGTTGGTGAAGACCGGCAGGCCGGCGAGGCCATAGGCGATGTAGAGCGCCACGGTGGCGGCGCCGAGCCGCGAGCCAAAGGCGGCGCCGACGCCGAAGACGACGAGCGTCTGCAGCGTCATCGGCACCGGCCAGAACGGCACCTTGATCTTGGCGGCCAGCACCAGGAGCAGGCTGCCGGCGACGGCGAGCGCGATGTTGCGCAGGAGCGCGGCGCGCGGGCCGGAGACGGCGGGGAGGGCCGCATGGGCCAGCGTCGGAGCCTGGAGGGGAAGCATCTGCGCCATGGGCGTGTCGTCCTGTCTGCAATGGCCGCGCTGCGCGGCCGGCTTTTCCGTCTATAGAAAATGCGGCAAAGCCCCACAAGCCGCGCGGCCCGCGCAGGCTTGCCAGGCGGCCCTGCGGAAACAGGCATGAGCGACGACATCGAATTCGACCGCAGCGCGACGGCTCCTCCCGGCGAGGTGGTGCAACTCTCGCGGCTGGTGAGGCGGCTGATCGCCGGCAATGGTGGGCCGATGACCTTCACCGGCACCTGCAGCTACATCGTCGGGCAGGGCAAAGTCGCGATCATCGATCCGGGGCCGGAGGACGGGGCGCATCTGGCAGGGCTGCTTTCGGCGGTCTCCGGCGAGACGGTGAGCCATATCGTGGTGACGCACACCCATCGTGACCATTCGCCCGGCGCGCGGGCGCTGAAGGCGGCGACGGGGGCGGAGATCGTCGGCTGCGGGCCGCACCGGCCCTTCCGCGATCTCGCCGCGGGCGAGGCCACCCGCCTCGACGCGGCCGCCGATTCCGAGCACGCGCCGGACCGGCTGATGGCGGAGGGTGACGGGGTGACGGGTCCTGGCTGGAGCCTCCTCGCCATCGAGACGCCGGGCCACACCGCCAATCATCTCGCCTTCGCGCTGCCCGAGGAGGAGACGCTGTTCTCGGGCGACCATGTCATGGCGTGGTCGACCACCATCGTCGCCCCGCCGGACGGGTCGATGGCGGCCTATATGGCCTCGGTCGAGAAGCTGCGCGGGATGGAGCATGCGCTCTACCGGCCGGGCCATGGTGGGCCGGTGACCGAGCCGCAGCGCTTCCTGCGCGGGCTGGTGCAGCACCGGCGGCAGCGCGAGGCGGCGATCCTCGGCCGCCTGCGGGCCGGTGACGAGCGCATTTCCGCGATGGTGCCGCCGATCTATCAAGGACTGCCGCCCGCCTTGCACGGCGCCGCCGCGCTCTCCGTGCTGGCCCAGCTCGAGGATCTCGTGCTGCGCGGGATCGTCACCTGCGACGAGGCGGTACCGGGGCTCGGCAGCCGCTACCGCACGGCCTGAACCTCAGCGCGACTCGACCAGCAGTTCGACCTCCTCGGCGAAGGCGGCGATCCGGGCGGCGTTGACGCCGAGGTCGTGGGGGCCGATGCGCGACGCCGAGCGGATGTCGATGCGGCTGCCATCGGCGCGCGGGCGGATGCGGATGGTGATGTCCTCGGCGGTGCGCAGCAGGCGTGCGCGGGCGACCGCCTCGATGCGCCCGGCACCGCTGCGCCCACCCGGGCGCGTCGCCTCCAGCACCTGCCAGCCGCGGGCCAGCGCCGCGCGGCGGGCGATGTCGAAGGCCGTCTCGGCGGGCACCTCGAGCACAATCGGCACCGTCTTGGGATAGGCCCGGCGCTGCAGGCGGCGCCGCTCGGCGGGAACGTCGGGCGGCACGCGCCCGACACGGGCGTCCAGCGCCACGCGCGAGCGGCTGAAGGCCGGCGGATCGTCGATGTCGGTCGAGATGTCGGCCAGCGCCGGCAGGGTGACGAGCCTGAAGACGACATAGGCGGCCGGAACCAGCATCAGCACGCCCATCAGGAAGGCGCCGGCCGCCATGCCGACGCCGCGATGGCCGGACTGCCAGATCCGGGCGAAGGCCATGAGCGACAGCAGGAGCGCCAGCAGGGCGACGCCATAGGCGGCGGCGACGGGCGCGAGACCTTCCAGTGTCGGCTCGCCGCTGCGGAAGACGAGCAGGGCGAGCACCAGCACCGCCAGCGCAAACCAGGCCAGGCGCCGGCTCCAGAGCGCGGCACGCGAGACAGGCTCCTCGAAGACGAGACGGCGATGCATGGCCGGCCTGGTCCGTCCGCGTGCGATTCGGCCGGCCGCGAGGGGCGGCAGGATCAGTTGTAGGACTTCCAGTTCAGCGAGCGCCGCTTCGCCTCGGCGAGTTGCGCGGCCGTATAGACATGCCCCTTCAGGATCCGGAGATAGATCTCCTTCGGGACGCGATTGGGGTTGGGGCCGATGAGCTCGCGGTTGGCGTCCCAGATCAGCGGCCACATGTGGTGGGTGCCGTAGTAGCTCATCGACACCTTCGAGAGCATCGCCCCCTGCGCCGGGACATAGTGCATCGCCATCACGTCGGAGGCCGGCGGAGGGCCCGGCGAGGGATTGGGCGGCAGCGGCCCGGCATTGCGGTCCGCTAGGAAGGCGTCGAAGTCGGCCTGCAGCCTGGCGACGGGAACGGACGGGTTCAGGGTGATCATGGCGGCCACGCGGACGACCACGGCGGCGAGCGGGCCAAATTTGTCGAGCTGGTTCGCCAGAGCAGGATCGAGCGCCCAGTTGCCGATGTTCAGAATCGGCTCGTTCGTGAGCTGGAAGTTCACGCGGTAGCGACGCGACAGGTCGTCGAGAGTCGAAAACACGCCGGCACGATCGAAGATCTGGATGCTGCCGCCGGACCCTCGCCCGACGACAATGAAGTGACCGACGGGCTTGCCATTGCGGATGCCGCCGATGAAGGCGAGTGTGACGCCGTCGACCCCTCGCGCATGGGTCGCCAACTCCTGCCAGGTCCTGATGTAGCGACCCGAAGTCTCGCTGACATGGGCCCCCAGGCCCCGCAGCGCCTTCGCGATCTCGACAATGTTCATCCCGTCGCGTGAGATGGCGTCGAGCGGGCGGCCTGCTTTCTTGGCGATTTCCGCAAGCGGAACAACGATTGAACTACCCGTCCGCTGCATGGCCTGCGCGGCTGCAATCAGGCCGCAGACCCCGCCCCTGACCTGCCGCCAGATTGCGAAATTGGACAGTCGCTGCGCGATGCTGCCGACGAAGGGGACCAGCAGGTTGCCGGTTCCTCGAACCACCTTGCCGACCGGGGTGACGCTGAGAAGACGCAGGACGTCCTCGGCGACGCCGAGCTTGCTGCCTTCGGCTGCGCCGGTCCCCAGGTGCATCATGTCCAGCGCGAGCATCTCTGGGACCCGGAGCGGCGCCATCGAAATATCCTCGATGGTGGCGTTCATCGTCGCCATCAGCACGACGGCGAAATTCTCCGGATGGGCATCGATCCAAGCCTTGGCGTGGACATGCCGGTTCGGCTCGATGAAATTCCTGCGGTAGAATTCCGCCAGTTCCGCTGCGACATACATGGGCGTGCCCCCTGGTTCGTGAAGCGATGGGGACGATCCTGGCATGGCGCAGGACAGGGGCCTGTTTCGTGCGGAACAAGCGGGCTCGCCTGTGCCGTCGAGATGGTTTAGCGGTGATCTGTCGAACCGAGGGGGATTGCCGCTTGCCTGCACGAGACGCCGCTGCCGACGCCTTGTCCGCCGAACCGGACCGCGTCTGGTTCCGGTTCATGCGGTTGCACCAGCGCATGCTCGGCCAGATGACGGGCCGGATCAGGGCGCTGGGCCTGTCGATCCCGCAATTCGATCTGCTGTCGACGCTGACGGAACGCGAGGGCATCAGCCAGAACGAGCTGGCGGAGCGGCTCTACGTGACCAAGGGCAATGTCTCGGGGCTGGTCGACCGGCTGGTGCAGGCCGGGCTCGTCGAGCGGCGCGCCATCGCCGGGGACCGGCGCTCCTACGCCATGCACCTGACGCCGGAGGGCCGCCGGCTGGCGGAGGCCGGCATCAAGGCGCAGCGCGACTTCGTGGCCCAGACGCTCGGCAAGTTGCCGGAGCAGGACCTGGCGGAACTCGACCGGCTGGTGCTGGCCTGGCGCGACCTGGCCAGGGCCGCCGACGAGGGCTGACGGCGGCTCAGGCGCTGGCGCGCGAGACCTTCTCGAGCGTTTTGCGGCCACCGGGCAGGTCACGCAGGACGAGGCGTTCATCGGCCGCGATCTCGCCGAGCGGAATCTCGCCGGTCGACAGGATCGCGGTGGCGACCTTGTTGACGAAGACGATCACCGGGCGGTCGCCGGCCGCCGCCCAGCGCCTGAGCTGGCCGAGATAGGGCTCCTTGCGCCAGGCCTGCGCGGCGCCGGGATCGACCTGGACGAAGAGCCAGCGCGTCGCCGGGTCCATCGTCAGCACGAAGCGGGCGCGGTCCGGCTTCCACTCCGGCCCGAGAAAATCCTGCGTCATCCACAGGCAGAAGAAGGCCCGGCAATGCTGCGGGCGGGTTTCGTGGATGCCGCAGCCACGGCCCGGCAGGCAGTGCCGGCACCAGGTGCCGGCCTGGCTCTCGACGGCGGGCACCTCGTAGACCTTGCAGCACAGGGTGCAGCTGCCGCAATCGCGGCCCGGCGCGGGCCGGTTCACCATCGAGGTCGGGTCGATCATCATCGCTTCTTTAGAATGAGCCTTAAACCGCCGCACCATGCCGCCGCGGCCTGCCAGTGGCAAGCATCGCCCGGATTGTCGCAGGGGGAGCAAGTCACATGGCGATATCGCCATCAAATCTCAGTTTTTGATCATGCTTCGATAGTAGTTTTTTAGGTTTCTATCCGATTGAAGTCTTATGCGTTTCAGAACGTAACCGATCGGCCAGAACATTCGTCCCGTTTTTCCTCGGATCACGGAGAAATCACCTTCGCCAAGCGACCCGGTGCCCCATTCGCCGCCGCGCGCGGTGATGAAGACCCAGCCGATGTAACTGCCATAGGCCTTGGCCATGGTCGATAGCTCTTCCTCGCTCGGCTTCGGCACTGTGCTGCGGTAAGAGGCGCTCAACTGGGCGAGGATCCGCTCGACATTGGCGATACTGGCCTCGCTCCCGTCCAACGCGAGGTTGAAATGGCGTCGCGCATGATCGACGGCATCCTTCGCGTAAGCGGCCGTGATGTAGCCGATGCGTGGGTCGCGATCGAACACCTGGGCGACGGCAGGCGCCATCTGGCCTGCAAGGGCCAGTGTCAGTCCGCACAGCAGCCGGGCCATGAGTGTCTGGACCGTCATGAACTCCGCCTGGTGTGCCCAATCTCGATGGCATGATTCCTACAAGCCGCCGATCAACAATCAACTGCCGCGGCAGCGACCCGCTCCGGCGTTGATATCGCGCGTATCGGCGCAGCCCTGCGGCAGAGTCTGCGTCGGGTTGCGATAAAATCGCTGAGAGCTTGCGCCGGCCGCGGTCTATGCTGACCGAAGACGCCACTCGCATCAGGGGAACCGCAGGATGCTGTCCAACCTCGCCGTCCGGGACATCGAGACCCTCGTCCACCCCTATACGAACCTCGCGACCCACCGCGAGACGGGTCCGCTCGTGCTGGAGAGCGGCAAGGGCGTGTATGTCTACGACAGCGCCGGCAAGGAGTATCTGGAGGGCATGGCGGGGCTCTGGTGCACCGCGCTCGGCTATTCCAACCAGGAGCTGATCGAGGCCGCCTACGAGCAGATGAAGAAGCTGCCGTTCCAGCACATCTTCGGCGGGCGCAGCCACGACCCGGCGATCGAGCTGGCGGAGAAGCTGAAGGAGATTGCGCCGGTGCCGATCTCCAAGGTGTTCTACGGCGCCTCCGGCTCGGACGCCAACGACACCCAGATCAAGATCGTCTGGTACATGAACAATGCGCTCGGCCGGCCGCAGAAGAAGAAGATCATCTCGCGGCTGAAGGGCTATCACGGCGTCACCGTCGCCTCGGCCTCGCTGACCGGCCTGCCCAACAACCACATCGACTTCGACCTGCCGCTGCCCGGCATCCTCCACACCTCCTGCCCGCATCACTACCGCTTCGCCGAGCCCGGCGAGAGCGAGCAGGATTTCTCCTCGCGCATGGCCGCCGAGCTGGAGGAGATGATCCTGCGCGAGGGGCCCGACACGGTTGCCGCCTTCATCGCCGAGCCGGTGATGGGCGCGGGTGGGGCGATCACGCCGCCGGCGGGCTATTTCGAAAAGATCAACGCCGTGCTGGCGAAGTACGACATCCTGTTCATCGCCGATGAGGTCATCACCGGCTTCGGCCGCACCGGCAACATGTTCGGCACGACCACCTATGGTCTGGCCGCCGACACGCTCTCCTGCGCCAAGCAGATCACCTCGGCCTATTTCCCGCTCAGCGCGGTGCTGATGAACGAGCGGGTCTACGAGGTCCTGGTCGACCAGAGCCGCAAGATCGGCACCTTCGGCCACGGCAACACCTATGCCGGCCACCCGGTCGGCTGCGCGGTCGCGGTCAAGACGCTGGAGATCTACCAGCGCGACAAGATCGTCGAACATGTCCGCAGCGTCTCGCCGACCTTCCTGCGCCGTCTGACCAAGCTCGAGGAGCATCCGCTCGTCGGCGAGGCCCGCGGCGTCGGCCTGATCGGCGGCGTCGAGCTGGTCCGCGACAAGGCGACCAAGGCCGCCTTCGAGATCAAGAAGGGTGTCGGGCCGAAGTCGGTCTTCTTCGCGCAGCAGGAGGGCCTGATCCTGCGGGCGATGGGCGATCGCGTCGCCTTCTGCCCGCCGCTGATCATGAAGGAGGCGGAGATCGAGGAGATGTTCGACCGCTATGGGCGCGCCCTCGACAAGACGCTCGCCTGGGCCAAGGCGGAAGGGCTGCTCGCGGCCTGACGGCGCCCGGCGGCACGCTGCCGCTGGGCGAGCGCGCCAATCGTTCATGATTGTGGCGCGGGCTTGCCGCGCGACACAAATTGCCCTGATCGCATCACGATCATGCCGTCTTGGAGTCCCGATCTCGGGTCAGCTTGCGATGCGGCGACGGACCCGTCGCCACATTGCAGCCAACCCAGTCGGAACCCATGACGACCCCGTCTCACATCCGCCGCGCGATTCCCGCCCATGCGAGTTTCCACGATGCCCATGCCCGGGAGGCCTATTCGTCCTGGTTCAAGCCCATCGCGCTCCCCGCACTGGCCGCCGGAACAAGGCGGGCTCCGGCTGCGTTGGATCACCGTGCGAAGGATGCACCATCCCGGCTTGCCGGTGTCCTTCGCAACGGCTTTGACGACTGACCTTCGCGATTTCTTCGAGACCCTCCATGCTTGACCGGCGCAGCGTCCTTCGGACCCTCGCCGGTCTTTTTTTGGCCGTGACGGGCACCGGTGCCTATGCCGCGATCTGGGAGCCGGGGCGCCAGGCGATCACGCGCTACCGGCTGACGCCGCGGGGCTGGCCCGAGGGGCGTAGGCTGCGGCTGGCGGTGCTGTCGGACCTGCACATCGGATCGCTGCACGTGCCCCTGGCGCGTGTCTCCGAACTCGTCGCCGCGACCAATGCGCTCAAGCCCGATCTGACGCTGCTGCTGGGCGATTTCGTCGCCAGCCGCCGGCGCTTCGCCTCGGACCCCGCCATGGCGGACTGGGCGGCCGAACTCGCCAGGCTCGAGACCCGCGACGGCGTCTTCGCCATTCTCGGCAATCACGACTGGTGGCATGACGAGCCGACGCAGGCGCTGCGGGCGGGGCCGACGCAGGTCGGCCAGGCCCTGGAGCGCGCCGGCATCCCCGTGCTGGAGAACCGCGCGGTGCGGCTGTCCAGCCAGGCGGGCCCGCTCTGGCTGGCCGGCCTCGGCGATCAGCTCGCCTTCCTGCCGCGGCTGCGCGGGCGCCCGCACGGCATCGATGATCTCGCCGGCACGATGGCGCAGATCACCGATGACGGGGCGCCGGTGATCCTGATGGCGCATGAGCCGGACATCTTCGCGCGCATGCCGGAGCGCGTGTCGCTGACGCTGTCGGGCCACACCCATGGCGGCCAGGTCCGGTTTCTGGGCTGGGCGCCGATCGTGCCGTCGCGCTATGGCAACCGCTATGCCTATGGCCATGTCCGCGAGGACGGGCGCGACCTCGTGGTGTCCGGCGGGATCGGGACGAGCCAGTTGCCGATCCGCTTCGGGATTCCGCCCGAGATCGTGCTGATCGAGCTGGGCTGAGCGGGGCGCGCCGGCCCCGCGCTCAGGTGACGATGACCTTGGTGCCGTTGGGCACGCGGTTGAACAGATCGATCACGTCGATGTTGCGCATCCGGATGCAGCCGGAGGAGGCGGAACGGCCGATCGTCTCGGGCTCGTTGGTGCCGTGGATGCGATAGAGCGTGTCACGGCCGTTCTGGTAGAGATAGAGCGCGCGGGCGCCGAGCGGATTGTCGGGGCCGCCGTCCATGCCGCCGGCGCGCGGGGCGAGATGCGGCCAGCGGGCGATCATCTCGGCCGGCGGCGTCCAGCGCGGCCATTCCGCCTTGCGCTGTACAATCGCCTCGCCGGTCCAGCCGAAGGCCTCGTCGCCGGTGGCGACGCCGTAGCGGATCGCCTTCTTGTTCGGCAGGACGTAATAGAGATACTTCTCCCTGGTATCGACGACGATCGTGCCGGGCGCCTGGCCGGTGGGGTCAGCGATCTCATAGGGAAGGTGGGTGAGCTGGTGTTCGAATTTCGGCACCAGCGCGATGTATTCGGCATCGCGTGACGACAGAGCCGGCGCGTTGACGCTCTTGTACTGGCACGCCCCCAGCAGGGTCGACATCGCCAACGCGAGGATCACGGTCTGTTTCATGACGTCCACCAGACGGCCTGCAAGCCATCCTTATGATGAATTCAGGGTTAACGCTTGGTATCCACCGGCTGCAGGGGCGGCACGACCGAACGAGACTTGCTCTAGGCCGGAAACGGGGGGCGTGCAATTTGGGTTCCGCGCAGGGACGGCCCACCCTGCTTTTCGCACCGCACCGTGGCCGTATGGTCACGCTTTCTCCGCCCGCCCATCCGAAAGCGCCCCGCCGTGACGACCTTGCTGATCACCCACCCGTCCAGTCTGGCGCATGAGACGCCACCCGGCCATCCGGAGCGGCCGGATCGCATCCGGGCGGTCGAGGCCGCGCTGGAGAGCGAGCGCTTCGCGCCGCTGATTCGCGAGACCGCCATGGCGGGTACGCTCGACCATGTCGTGCTGTGCCATCCGCGCGATTTTGCCGAGGAGGTGCTGGCCGCCTCGCCGGCCAGCGGGCTGGTGCCGTTCGATGCCGACACGACGATGTCGCCGGGGACGGTCGATGCGGTGATGCATGGCGTCGGCGGCGCCGTGCAGGCGGTGGACGAGGTGATGACGGGGCGCGTGGCCAATGCCTTCAGCGCCACCCGGCCGCCGGGCCACCATGCCGAGAGCGTCAAGGCGATGGGGTTCTGCTTCTTCAACCAGGCGGCGATCGCGGCGCGGCATGCGCAGCGCGCCCATGGGGCGGAGCGCGTCGCGATCATCGACTGGGACGTCCATCACGGCAACGGCACCCAGGAGATCTTCTGGAGCGATCCGAGCGTGCTCTACGCCTCGAGCCACGAGATGCCGCTCTATCCGGGCACCGGTGCCCTGTCCGAGCGCGGAGCCCATGGCACGATCGTCAACGCGCCGCTGAGCGCCGGAGACGGTTCCGACATTTTCCGCGAGGCGATGGAGAGCGTGCTGCTGCCGCGGATCGCTGCGTTCTCGCCCGATTTGATCATCATTTCGGCGGGATTCGATGCGCATTGGCGTGATCCGCTCGCCAACCTCAATCTGAAGGAAACCGATTTCGCCTGGGCGACGCAGCAGCTGATGGAGATCGCGGACCGGCGCTGCGGCGGGCGCATCGTTTCGGTTCTGGAGGGCGGTTACGATCTGGAGGGTCTGTCGCGGTCTGCGGCGGCGCATGTGATGGCGCTGATGCGTGGGTGACGCTCGGTCGCACGGGCTGAAGCGTCATGTTCATCATGGGTTCAGAGGTCTGTGGGCAGGTGAAGCGTGAGCGTGCGGGGCTGCGGTGCGGCACCCGCCCGGCTGGGGGAATCGACCGGGGAAACGGCATCGGGTTGCCGGTTTTCCGGCACAATCGAGGTGCGCGACGGCTGCGTCGGATCGGGGAGGGCGCCATCCGCGTCGCTTCGCGAGACGGGTGGGCGGCGCGCAGCAGGGCGCGATGAACGACATGACCACTCTGTCGGCCACGACAGGCCAGGCGAGCCCGACCGTCGTCGCCATGATGGCGGGCGAGAAGCGTCCCGACCTGCTGCACGACGAGGTGCTGGGCGAGATCCTGGCCGCCACCGTCCAGGCCCGCGGCAGTCATCCCGCCCTCGTCGATGGCACGCGCCGGCTGAGCTATGACGAGGTCTGGGCCGCCGCGGGGCGGCAGGCGCGCGGGCTTGCGCTGCAGGGCGTCGGGCCGGGCGATCTCGTCGGCCTTTGGATGCCGCGCGGTATCGACCTTCTGATCGCCCAGATCGCCATCACGCGGGCCGGCGCGGCCTGGGTGCCCTTCGATGCCGAGGCGCCGGTCGAGCGCATCGCGGTCTGCCTGACCGATGCGCAGGCCAAGGGCCTCGTCACCTGCGCGGCCTGGACGGGCCGGGCCGCCGCCACCGGGCGCAGCGTCTGGACGCCGGAGGCGCTGGCACAGGCCGATGACGGGCACCCGATGCCGGCCCGGGCGGCCGGCCTGACGCGCGAGCATCCGGCCTATCTGATCTACACCTCCGGCTCGACGGGAACGCCGAAGGCGATCGTCATCAGCCATCGCAACATCTGCCACTTCCTGCGCTCGGGGAACGCGCTCTACGGCATCGGCCCCGACGACGTCGTCTTCCAGGGCGCCTCGGTCGCCTTCGACCTGTCGATGGAGGAGATCTGGACGCCCTATCTCGCCGGCGCGACGCTCTTCGTCGCCTCGCCGGAGATGATGGGCGATGCCGAGAAGCTGCCGGCGATCCTGACGCAGGCCGGCGTCACCGTGATCGACACGGTGCCGACGCTGCTCGGCATCCTGCCCGCCGATGTGCCCTCGCTGAAGCTGATCCTGCTGGGCGGCGAGGCACTGCCACCCGCGACCGTGCAGAAATGGTCGCAGCCCGGGCGCCGCATCCTCAACACCTATGGCCCGACCGAGGCGACCGTGGTGGCGACGGCAGCCGAGGTGCGGCCCGGCGAGACGGTCACCATCGGCCGGCCGATCGCCAACTACACGGCCTATGTCGTCAACGAGGCGATGGCTCTGGTCGGCCCCGGCGAACAGGGCGAACTCCTGATCGGCGGGCCTGGCGTGGCGCGCGGCTATCATGGCCGGCCCGAACTCACCGCCGAGAAGTTCATCGCCAATCCGTTCGGCCAGCCCTTCGGGCCCGAGGACCCGTTGCTCTACCGCTCGGGCGATGCGGTCAGCGTGGACGAGGCGGGCAACATCGTCTTCCACGGACGCATCGACGACCAGATCAAGATCCGCGGGTTCCGCGTCGAGCTCGGCGAGATCGAATCGAAGCTGGCCGAGGAGCCCGGCGTCAACCAGGCGGCCGTGGTGATGCGGACCGATGACGAGATCGAGCGTCTCGTCGCCTTCGTCGTCGCCGAGCCGGGCGTCGCCGTGGATGGGGCCGTGCTGCGCGCGGCGCTGCGCGACAAGCTGCCCCCCTACATGGTGCCGGCGCATTTCGAGGCTGTCGGGTCGCTGCCGCGCATGGTCTCCGGCAAGGTCGACCGGCGCATGCTGAAGGCGGCGCCGCTGACGGCGCCGAGCGCCCAGGGCGAGCAGGAGCCGCCGCGCAACGCCACCGAGGCTGCGCTGCTGGACGCCGCCAAGCGCGTGCTGGGCGCGTCGAGCCTGCCGCTGGAGGCCGACTTCTTCGTCGATCTCGGCGGGCACTCGCTCCTGGCGGCGCGCTTCATCTCGATCGTCCGCGAAACGCCTGCCTATGCCGGCATCACGCTGCAGGACGTCTATGGCGCGCGCACCCTGCGCGGCATGGCCGCGCTTCTCGACGGGCGCGGCATCGCCGAGGCGCAGGACCTCTCCTTCACCCCGCCACCCTTCCTGCGCCGCTTCCTCTGCGGCCTGGCCCAGGCGGCGGTGCTGCCCGTCATCATCGGCCTCGCCACGACGCAGTGGCTGGGCATCTTCGTCACCTACATGCTGCTGTCGGGCGAAGATCTGCCGCTGGTCTGGCAGATCTTCGCGCTTCTGGGCGTCTATGTCGGCATCACGATCCTCACGGGTTTCATCGCCATCGGCTTGAAGTGGCTCGTGCTGGGGCGGACGAAACCGGGCGTCTATCCGCTCTGGGGCGTCTACTATTTCCGCTGGTGGTTCGCCTCCCGCATCGCCGGCCTGGTCCATCTGAAATGGCTGCAGTCGACGCCTGTCATGCGCGTCTACTGGCGGCTGCTCGGCGCCAAGGTCGGTCGCGACGTGATCATCTCCGACTACGAGGCGGGGGCGATCGACCTGATCAGCATCGGAGACGGCGCCTCGCTGGGCGCCAAGACGACCTTCGCCAATGCCGAGGCGATCGGCGACAAGCTGGTCATCGGCCGGATCACCATCGGCAAGGACGTCTATGCCGGGTCCTCCGTCGTCTTCGGCCATGATTGCGTCGTCTCCGACCATGCCGAGCTGCTCGACCTGACGACCGTGCCGGTTGGTGGACTGATCGGCGAGGCGGAGATCTGGGACGGTTCGCCCGGGCGCAAGATCGGCATGGTCGATCTGGCGGCCCTGCCGCCGCAGGCCGAAGCGAGCCCCCGTCGGCGCGCGGGGATGACGGCTTTCTACATCCTGATGCTGATCGTGCTGCCGCCGGTCAGCCTGCTGCCGATCTTCCCGGCCTTCATGCTGTTCGACAAGATCGACGACTGGATCTCGACCTGGTCGGAGATCAGCTATCTCTGGTACCTGCCGCTCCTGACCTGGCCCACCGCGATCGGCCTGATCACGCTGACGGTGTTCCTGATCGCGGGCCTTCGCTGGGCGATCCTGCCGCGGGTCTCCTCGGGGTCCTACTCGATCCACTCCGCGTTCTTCGCCCGCAAATGGACGGTCGGCCTGGCGACGGAGGTGACGCTCGAGACGCTCTCCTCGCTGTTTGCGACGATCTACATGCGGGCCTGGTACCGGATGATGGGCGCGGCGATCGGCAAGGGCTCGGAAATCTCGACCAACCTGTCGGGTCGCTACGACGTCACCGGCATCGGTGCCGGCAACTTCATCGCCGACGAGGTCGTCTTCGGCGATGAGGACATGCGGCGCGGCTATATGCGTCTCGACATGACCCGCACCGGCGACCAGGTCTTCGTCGGCAACGATGCCGTCGTGCCACCGGGCGCGCAGATTCCCGACCGCGTGCTGATCGGCATCAAGTCGAAGCCGCCCGCCAATGACCGTATGCAGCCGGGTGATACCTGGTTCGGCTCGCCGCCGATCCAGCTGCCGAACCGGCAGAAGGTCGATCTCGGGGCGAACTGGACCTACCGGCCGTCCTGGCAGAAGCAGACGCTGCGCGGCCTGTTCGAGGCGCTGCACACCTCCTTCCCGGCGATGCTGTTCATCACCTTCGGAACGATCGCGGTCGATCTCGTCCTGCAGGAGCGGATCAACCAGCGCGACTGGCTGGGGCTCGTCCTGTCCTTCATGGCGGTCGCCGTGCTCATCGCCGTGGCGCAGGCGCTGATCTGCATCGCGATCAAATGGCTGATGATGGGCGTCTACAAGCCGCTGATGAAGCCGATGTGGTCGTGGTGGGCGATGCGGACGGAGTCCATTGCCGTCCTCTATTCCGGCCTCGGCGGGAAGGTGCTGTTCGAATATCTGCGCGGCACGCCGTTCCTGCCCTGGTTCCTGCGGCTGTTCGGCGCCAAGTTCGGCAAGGGTGTCTGGATGGACATGACCGACATCACCGAGTTCGACTGCGTCACCGTCGGCGATTTCTGCCAGATCAACGCCCATTCCGCGCTGCAGACGCATCTCTACGAGGACCGCGTCATGAAGGTCGGCCGGGTGCATCTCGGCAAGGGCGTCTGCGTCGGTGCGGCGGCGACGGTGCTGTACGACACCCGCGTCGGGGATTTTGCCCAGATCGGCCTGCTCACCGTCATCATGAAGGGCGAGAACCTGCCGGCGCATACGCGCTGGGAGGGCGCACCGGCCGTGCCGGCGGGGGCGCCCGCGGGCCATTGATCGGCAGCATGGCGTTTGACCGCCAGTCCTGCCCGGGACTATGAGCCTGCACGGATTTCTGTGCAGGGTTCCATGTCCCACAACTCGTTCGGCCATCTCTTCCGCGTCACGACCTTCGGCGAGAGCCATGGGCCGGCCATCGGCTGCGTGGTCGATGGCTGCCCGCCGCTGATCCCGCTGA
>LNFM01019567.1_pt1 | contig 22248 bp, 21 predicted proteins | sample 596031 | NCBI WGS metagenome assembly LNFM01 (sample SAMN04254537, study PRJNA301005) | activated carbon metagenome | isolation source: dual media filters at the Ann Arbor, Michigan drinking water treatment plant | place: USA: Ann Arbor
CCCTCAACACCCCGTCCTATGTGAAGAACGCCCGGCTGATCGCCTGGGTGGCCGACATGGCCGCCCTGTGCAAGCCCGACACCGTGGTCTGGTGTGATGGCAGCGACGAGGAGTACGCGCGGCTGTGCAACCAGCTGGTGGACGCCGGCACGATGAAGCGGCTCGACCCGGTCAAGCGCCCGAACAGCTTCCTGGCCTGCTCTGACCCGTCGGACGTGGCCCGCGTGGAAGACCGCACCTTCATCTGCTGCGAGAAGCAGGAAGACGCCGGCCCGACCAACAACTGGAAAGCTCCGGCCGAGATGCGCGCCACCCTGCAACCGCTGTTTGACGGCTGCATGCACGGTCGCACCATGTACGTGGTGCCGTTCAGCATGGGACCGCTGGGCAGCCCGATTGCACACATCGGCATCGAGCTCTCCGACAGCGCTTACGTGGCGGTCAACATGAAGCTCATGACACGCATGGGCAAGGCCGTGTACGACGTGCTCGGCACCGACGGTGAGTTCGTGCCTTGCGTGCACACCGTGGGCGCGCCGCTTGCCGCAGGCGTTACCGACCAGACCGGCTGGCCTTGCAACCCCACCACCAAATACATCGTCCACTACCCCGAAACCCGCGAAATCTGGAGCTACGGCTCGGGCTACGGCGGCAACGCGCTGTTGGGCAAGAAGTGTTTTGCGCTGCGCATCGCCTCCACCATGGGCAAGCGCCAGGGCTGGCTGGCCGAGCACATGCTCATCCTGGGTGTGACCAACCCCGAGGGCAAGAAGTACCACGTGGCCGCGGCCTTCCCCAGCGCCTGTGGCAAAACCAACTTCGCCATGCTGATCCCGCCCAAGGGTTTCGAGGGCTGGAGTGTCACCACCATCGGTGATGACATCGCCTGGATCAAGCCGCACGACGATGGCCGCCTTTACGCGATCAACCCGGAAGCGGGCTACTTCGGCGTGGCACCGGGCACCAACACCCTGACCAACCCGAACTGCATGGCCAGCCTGGACCGCGACGTGATCTTCACCAACGTGGCCCTGACCGACGACGGCGACATCTGGTGGGAAGGCATGGGCGCGGCTCCAGCGCACGCCATCGACTGGCAGGGCAAGGACTGGACGCCACAGATCGCCAGGGAGACCGGCGCCAAGGCCGCTCACCCCAACGCGCGCTTCACCGTGGCCGCCACCAACAACCCCGCACTCGACCCGGCCTGGGACGATCCGGCGGGCGTGCCGATCGACGCCTTCATCTTCGGCGGCCGCCGCTCCACCACCGTGCCGCTGGTGACCGAAGCCCGCAACTGGACCGAAGGCGTGTACATGGCCGCCACCATGGGTTCGGAGACCACCGCCGCCGCCTTTGGCGCGCAAGGCGTGGTACGCCGCGACCCGTTCGCCATGCTGCCGTTTGCCGGCTACAACATGAGCGACTACTTCCAGCACTGGCTCGACCTGGGCGCGAAACTGCAAGGCCAGGGCGCGACATTGCCGGGCATCTTCTGTGTGAACTGGTTCCGCAAGGACGAGGCCGGCAAGTTCGTCTGGCCCGGCTTCGGTGAAAACATGCGCGTGCTCAAATGGATGATCGACCGCCTGGAGGGTCGTGGCCAGGGCTCCGAGCACGCGTTCGGCGTGAGCCCGCGCTATGAAGACATCCACTGGGACGGCCTGAACTTCTCCACCGAGCAGTACCAGACCGTCACCCACATCGACAACGCCGCCTGGACACAGGAACTCGCCCTGCACAGCGAGCTGTTCACGCAGCTGGCCCATCACTTGCCACGGGAACTCGAGGAGACAAAAGCGAAGATCGAGAAGCGCCTGGCTGCCTGAAGCCGGCAGTCCCGACGGCCCGCGGCACGATCTGCCGCGGGCCGGAACACCCCCCGGTACCAAGACGCCCGGGCAAAAAAAAGCCACCAGACCCGGTGGCTTTTTTGTGGGCGACCCTGGAGGGTCGGCGCGGGACAGATCAGAGGTAGCGGTTTTGCAGGTGGCGTGCAGCACGGGCCTGTCCCAGCCGTTCCCAGTACGACGCCTGCGGCACGGTGGCCTCGGCTGCGACCGGCAGACCCAGTGGCGCCAAGGCTGAATCGAAGCTGGTGGCGGGTTCTTCCTGCTCGGCGCGCGTGCGGGCCAGGGTGAGTTCGCTCATCAGACGTGGGTCCTGGCGGGCCATTTCCCACAGGCGCGTTTCAGCGCGGGCTTCGGCCATCGACTCCGACCAGCTGTCCAGCACCACGATGCCGCGGCGGGCCAGGCGGCGGGCCGAATCGGCAAACAAGGCCAGACCCGCAAACACCACGACCCAAAGAAACACCCAGGCCAGCAAGAGGTGGCCGTCGGCCCAGGTGCTGATCAAACGGTCGGCGAGGACAACCATGGCAGCCACAACAGCGGCCAGCAACATGGCGGCGAGGCCACGGGAGCCGTCAACGCGGTTGGGCTGGCGGTGGCTGGAGGGGGCGCGGCGCTGGCCGATCGATACGGAAGAAGGTGAGGATGCAAGGGTGCTCATGGCAGGCTCCTGAGAAGGAAAGAATGTCTTTTGGACAGCGCAATACTAGGGTTAACCCGCATTATTCGCTAATTTATCTTTGTGATGTCTTACATTCACAAGGGTGATAAATAGCCTCAATTTTCGCAACCTCGACCTGAACCTGCTGCGGGTCTTTGACGAGGTCATGTCCGAGCGCAACCTGACCCGCGCCGCCCACAACCTCGCCATGACCCAGCCTGCGGTGAGCAACGCCTTGCGCCGGCTGCGCGAGGTGGTGGGCGACGACCTGGTGCGTCGCTCAGGCTACGGGGTGGAGCCCACGCCGCTGGCGCTGAGCCTGTGGCCCTCCATTCGGGACGCGCTACACCTGCTGCGCGAATCGCTGGCCCCGGGCACCTTCGACCCGCTGAGTGCCCACAATGCTTTTGTGCTGGCCATGGCGGACGCCACCGCCGCCAAGCTGGTGCCCGGCCTGATCGACATCTTCGAAGCCGAAGCGCCCGGGGTGAACCTGCGCGTGTTGCCGTTGACCACGCGCGATCCGCGCGAGCTGCTGGAGAACGGCACAGCCGATCTGGCCATCGGGCATTTTCCAGGCGTGCTGGCCGAACTCGGCGCCCGGCACCTGCAGGAAAACAACCCGCAGTTCCTGCACCAGCGCCTGTACGACGGCGAGTACGTGGTGGTGATGCGCAAAGGCCACCCGCTGGCCGGGCAGCCGTTGAGCCTGGACGCCTATTGCAACGCGCGCCATCTGTTGGTGAGTTTTTCGGGAAGGCCTTTCGGTTTTGTGGACGAGTCGCTGGCGGCCCTTTCCCGCCAGCGCCGTGTGGTGCTCACCGTGAACCAGTTCTTCACGGCCGGGCGCGTGGTGGCCACCACCGATTTGCTCACAGTGCTGCCGCGCCACTTTGTAGGTGCCACCGGTATGGAACACGAACTCGCTCTGCTGGAACTGCCGCTGCAGGTGCCGCCCGTGCACGTGGATGCGCTGTGGCATCGCCAGGCCACCCACAACAGCGGCCACCGCTGGCTGCGCCAGTCGGTCGAGCGGGCGTCGGCAGTCGGGTTTCGTGCGGCCGCTGCGGCCGCACCCGCCGCGTCACGGCGCAAGTCCGTCAAACCTGCGTGACGGCCCTGTCCGACAATGGCCGCATGAAGATCCAACTGCTCAGCGACCTGCACCTCGAAGCCAACCCCGACTTTGTGCCGGTGCCGGCGCCCGAAGCCGACCTGCTGGTGCTGGCCGGGGATATCGGCTCTTACCAGACGCGGCGCGACGGGAGCGTGATGAACGAGCCCGACTGGGGTCTTCAGCGCTTCTCGCCCCTGCCGCAATACGCGGGCTGGCCCGCGCCGGTGGTGTTTGTGCCGGGCAACCACGAATACGACGCGCTCGATGTGGACGAGGCCCACGCCGAATTGCGAAAGGCCTGCGATCGACTGGGCATCCAGTGGCTGGAGCGCGAGCGCCTGCAGATGCAGGGTGTGCGGCTGATCGGCACCACGCTCTGGAGCGACTACGACGCCTTGGGCGAGCACGCACCGGAACCCACGCCCGCACGCCACAGCCGTGCCGGAGCCGTTCAAAGACCGCGCGTGCCCGATCCGCTCACGCACCGTCTGCGCCAGCGCGAGAAGGCATTTCGCGCGGCCAACCACTACCTGCAGAAAATGGGCGGCCGCCGGCACGGCCGCCTGTTTGATGCCGAAGCCATGCGCTCGCTCGCGCTGGACTGCCAGACCTGGCTGCGCGAGGCGCTGGCCCAGCCCTTCGACGGTCCCACGGTGGTCATCACCCATTTCGCGCCCACGCTGCACAGCATGGACCCACGCTACGGCATGAGCCCTGGCACGGCGGGCTTCTGCAATGGGCTGGACGAGCTGCTGCCGCTGGCCGACTTCTGGCTGCACGGTCACCTGCATTGCCCGACCGATGTGCAGGTGGGGCGCTGCCGCATCGTGGCCAACCCGCTGGGTTATCACGACAAGAACGAACAGACATCCTTTGTGCCCATGCGCTGCATCGAGGTGAGTGTGCCGGCACGGGCACACGAGCGGACACATCAGGTTTGAGCCAGCGCAAAGAAAACGCCCGGGTTGCCTCTAAACTCGCACGCATTCCATTGAAACCCAAGGAGACCCTCATGAAGATCCTGCTCGCCGTTGATGGCAGCGCGTACACCAAGAAGATGCTGGCCTATCTCGCCACACACGACGAGATGTTCGGCACCAAGAACACCATCACGTTGGTCACGGTGCAGTTGCCGCTGCCACCCCGCGCCCGCGCGGCCGTGGGTGCCGAGATCGCCAACGGCTACTACGCCGACGAAGCGGCCAAGATCACGGCCCCGGTGGTCAAGTTCCTCAAGCGCCACGGCATGGAACCGACGGTGGTGTCCAAGGTCGGTACGCCGGGCGAGGTGATTGCCAAGGTCGCCAATGAAGGCAAGTTCGACCTGTTGATGATGGGATCGCACGGCCACAGCGCGCTGGGCAACCTCGTCATGGGCTCGGTGGCCACCAAGGTACTCGCCCACTGCAGCGTGCCCGTGTTGCTGGTTCGCTGAAACCCGTCTGCGCAGACAACAAAGGCCGCGACTGCGGCCTTTTTCTCGTGTGCTGAACCCTGCCCGTCAGCGCGACTTCAAACCGTCAAAACAGGTGCTGAGCACCATCTCGATGATCTCGTCGTTGCTGTGCTGGCCCGAACCCTTGAGGAAGCCCAGCACCGGATCGCAGGCCCGCGCGAACAAGGTGTAAAGCACGGCAATGGGGGGCAGCTGGGTGTTGAGGCTGCCGTCGGCCTGGGCCTGCGTGATCCATTGGCCCAGTCGCTCGCTCACGTCCATGAGGCCGTCCACATACGCCTTGTTGGTGGTGAGCGACGCACGCAGGCTGGAGTTTTCGCTGGGGAGTGACGGCATTTCGCCCGCGAGCTGAACCTCCATGGTCCAGCGTGCGACCGCCCGCAGCTGCTCGATCGGCGCGCGCCCGGGTTGGCTTTCCAGACTGTCCAGAAAGGCACGCGCCCGATCCATCACACGCACCATGGCCGCAGCGGCCAGATCTTCCTTGCTGGAGAAGTGCTTGTACAAGCTGGCCTTGGCGATGCCCACCTCGGCGGCGACCTCGTCCACGGTCATCGCATCGAAGCCTTTTTCGGCCAGCAAGCGGTTCACCGCCGACACGATGGCGTCTTCGCGGGCGAGGTGCATTTGCTGGCGGAAGCTGCGTTTCTGGGGAGATTCGGCGGGATCTTTGTGGACTGCGCTGGTCATGGACAACCTTTTGGTAGGGCTGCAATTTTGCCCGATATCGACGGAGCCGTCGATATCCCTACTGCAAAGTCTTGTTACATACCAAGCGGTCTCTTTGGAAACTTCTGCGGCCAGAATGCGCTCGTAACAGGGCACGGCGCTTCTGCCCATGCAGTCATGTGCTTCCACCATCCCGCTCCCTCAACCTATCCCAAGGACATCACCATGAAGAAGACACTCATCGCATCCCTGCTGGCACTCGGCGCACTCGGCTCGGCCCAGGCCGCCGACATCGTCGACACGGCTGTGGCCGCCGGCTCGTTCAAGACCCTGGTCGCAGCTGTCCAGGCCGCCGGCCTGGTCGACACGCTCAAGGGCCCGGGTCCGTTCACCGTGTTCGCCCCCACCGATGAAGCCTTCGCCAAGATCCCCAAGGCCACGCTGGACGCCCTGTTGAAAGACAAGGCCGCCCTGACCAAGGTGCTGACCTACCACGTGGTGCCCGGCAAGGTGATGGCCGCGGACGTGAAAGCCGGCATGGTCAAAACCGTGCAAGGCAGCTCGATCACCGTGGCCACCATGGGCGGCGTGAAGGTGGACGCAGCCAACGTGGTCAAGACCGACATCGCGGCCGACAACGGCGTGATCCACGTCATCGACACCGTGATCATGCCCAAGTAAGCAGGCACTTGCTCACTTTTGTTTCAGCTGGCCGGTCGCAGGTTGTCGGCGGCTGCAGTCCGCAAGGCCTTGCTCAAGGCGTCCAGCACGTCCGAGCTCAGGTTCCAGCAATGCCAGTAGAGCGCCACACCGAGCCGGTGGCGCGGAGCCAGATTGACCAGTTCGCCCGATTCAATGAGCTCACGCACCCGCAGCTCGGGCAGCACACTCACCCCCCAGCCGGACTGCACGGCGCGCACCTGGCCTTCGCTGGAGGGCACGAACAGTTGCTTGAGCATGACGCGCGGCAGACCAAAGGCCTTCATCACGAAACCGTGCTGCAGGTTGTCCTTGCGGTTGAAGGCCACGAACGGGACCTTGTGAAAGTTGTGTGCGCTCAAGCCCTTGGGGCAATGCTGCGCGGCGTAGTCGGCCCGTGCCACGGCCACGTAGTCCATGCAGCCCAACGCTTCCATCTTGCAGCCGCGCAAGGCCTGGCCAAGCGAGGTGACGCAGCCCAGTACCTGGCCTTCGCGCAGCCACTCGTGGGTGAACTCCTGGTCGTCGGTGATGATTTCAATCGGCAGGCCGTTTTGTGCCAGTTCGTCGAGCGCGGGCAGCGCCCAGGTGGCAATGCTGTCGGCGTTGATGGCCACCGAGATGCGCTCTTCCTCGCGGCCGCTGCCGGTGGAGCTGGGCGCGAGCTCCTTGAGGTCTTTTTCAAGGTCGGCGCGCAGCAGCCGCATCATCTTGGCGTGCTTGAGCATGAGCTGGCCGGCTTGCGTGGGCTTGAGCGGGCGGCTGCGCACAATGAGCACCGTACCGACCTGCGCCTCCAAAGCCCTCAGCCGCTGCGACACCGCAGACTGCGTGATCGACAGGCGCTGTGCCGCACGCTCGAATCCGCCCTCTTCAATGATGGCGGCCAGGCATTCGAGGGCGTCGGGATCGAAGGTGCTCATGGGTGCTCGCTGGTCATATAAGCAGATCTGATGCCCAAAATTTTAGTTTAATTCCGCTTCACTTCGAAGCCGCTTCTTTCGATACTGCGATCAGTTTCACCATTCTCGGCGCGGGCATCATCGGCGTCAGCACGGCGTGGCACTTGCTGGAGCGTGGTCACGAGGTCACACTGGTCGACCGCCAGAGCGACGCGGCGCTGGAGACCAGCTTCGCCAACGCGGCACAGATTTCGGTCAGCTACTGCGAGCCCTGGGCCAACAAGGACGCGCCGCTCAAAACCCTGAAGTGGATGTTCTCCGACGAATCGCCACTGCTGTTCCGCCCGCAGCTCGACTGGGCACAGTGGCGCTGGGGTCTCCAGTTCCTTGCGCAGTGCAACGACGCCGCCTTCGAGCGCAACGTGGCACAGCTGGTGGCCTTGGGCTCCTACAGCCACAACGCGCTCAAGGCCGTGGTGGCCGCCACCGGCATCGACTACCACCGGCTGGAGCGGGGCATCGCCCATTACTACACCGACCAGAAATCCTTCGACGGCGCCGCCGAAGCCGCCGCCGTGATGCAGCGTTTCGGCGTCAAGCGCCGCGTGGTTTCACGCAATGAGTTGCTGGCCATCGAGCCTGCGCTCAGCGCCTTTGCCGACCGCATCGTGGGCGGCACCTACACGCAGAGCGACGAGTCGGGCGATGCCCGCAGCTTCACGCAGCAGCTTGCTGCGCTGTGCGGCCAGCGCGGCGCGCGGCTGATGTTCGGCCACGACATCGAGCGCCTGGACAGCGACGGCCACGAGATCCGCGAGGTGCGGGTGCGCGACCGCCAGAGCGGGATTGCACGCGTGCTGAAGGCCGACGCTTTCGTGGTCGCCTGCGGTTCGTACACCACGCCGCTGCTCAAGACGGTTGGCCTGAGCGTGCCGATCTATCCGGGCAAGGGCTACAGCGCCACGCTGCCGCTGCTCAAGCCCGCGCAGGCGCCCAGCGTGAGCATGATCGACGACCAGCTCAAGATCGCCGTCTCGCGCCTGGGCAACCAGCTGCGCGTCGCCGGCACCATCGAGCTCGGCGGTTTTGATCTGACGCTGGACACGCCGCTGGCGAAGAAGCGCTGCGAGATGCTGGTGCGCCGCATCGAGCAGGTGTTTCCCGGTGTGGCCGACACGCGCACGCCCGAACAGGGCGGTGATCCGCAGTTCTGGTGCGGCCTGCGCCCGGCCACGCCGACCAACATCCCGCTCATTGGCCGCCTGCCGCTGAAAAACCTCTGGATCAACGCAGGCCACGGCACGCTGGGATGGACGCACGGTGCCGGCTCGGGCCTGGCACTGGCTGAACTCATCAGCGGTGAGCGACCTGCCATGGCATTCGGGTTTCACGGGATCGACGCTCCGGTACGCAGCAGCAGGAAGGGCCAGACGCCGCACCTGCAAGCCACGCCGCCGAGCCAGCGCGCCTGATCCTGCCGCCAGGGCCGGGGACCGCCAGGCGGCCACGGCCTTTTCTGGGTCCGCGCCAGCGTGGCGGGCCGGGTACGGGACGCTCGACGTCCCGACCATTCCACGACAAGGAGACAAACCATGAACCCCACCGGAGCTCTGGCCACCGCCAGCCTGGACGAGCGCATCAGCGCGGCCATTCAACCGTTCTCCGACGCCATCGCCGGCTTCATCTTCTTTTCAGTGCCGGTGGCCGGCACCACGTTTCCGCTCATCGTGGGCTGGTTGATCCTGGCTGCCACGGTCTTCACCTTTTACTTTCGCTTCATCCAGATCCGCGGCTTCCGGCACGCCATTGACGTCGTGCGCGGACGCTACTCCGACAAGACCAAGCCCGGCGAGGTGTCGCCCTTCCAGGCACTCACAGCAGCGGTCTCGGGAACCGTGGGCCTGGGCAACATTGCCGGTGTGGCCGTGGCGGTAGCCATCGGCGGCGCGGGCGCCACTTTCTGGATGATCCTGGCCGGGCTGCTGGGCATGGCGTCGAAGTTCACCGAGGTCACGCTGGGTGTGAAGTACCGCGACATCAAGCAGCCCGCCGGCACAGTGGCGGGCGGTCCCATGCGGTACCTCTCCAAGGGTCTGGCCGAACAGGGCCGGCCCCGCCTGGGCAAGTTTCTGGCGGTGTTCTTCGCCATCTGCTGCATTGGCGGCTCCATCGGGGGCGGCAACATGTTCCAGGCCAACCAGAGCTTCCAGCAGGTGCTGGGTGTCACCGGCGGCGTCGACAGCCCACTGGCCGGCAACGCCTGGGTGTTCGGTCTGGTCATGGCGGTGCTGGTGGGCCTGGTGATCATTGGTGGCATCCGGTCGATTGCCACAGTCACCTCCAAGCTGGTGCCCACCATGGCGCTCATCTACGTGGGCGCGGGCCTGATCGTGCTGGCGGTGCACGCAGACCAGATCCTGTGGGCGTTCGGGCAGATTTTTGCCGGGGCGTTTTCGGCCGAGGGCGTGACCGGTGGCGTGGTGGGTGCGCTGATCCAGGGCTTCCGCCGTGCGACTTTTTCCAACGAGGCCGGCATCGGCTCGGCCGCGATCGCCCATTCGGCGGTGCGCACAGACCAACCGGTATCACAAGGCTTTGCCGCCTTGCTGGAGCCCTTCATCGACACCGTGGTGATCTGCACCATGACCGCACTGGTGATCATCATCACCGGCCACGTGAACATGGGCGGCGTCACCGAGCTGGCCGGTGAGGCCCGGGGCGTGGCCCTGACTTCCGTGGCCTTCGGCAGTGCAATCGCGTGGTTTCCCTACGTGCTCGCCCTGTGCGTGGTGCTGTTCGCCTTCTCCACCATGATCACCTGGAGCTACTACGGATTGCAGGCCTGGATCTACCTGCTGGGCGACAGCATGGTTTCGACAATGGCCTACAAGTTCATGTTCCTGACCTTCGTGGTCATCGGCACCACCATGGGCCTGGGTCCGGTGATCGACTTTTCCGACTCGATGATCTTCGCCATGTCGCTGGCCAACATCGTGGGGCTGTACATGCTCATGCCGGTGGTGCGCACCGAGTTGCTGCGCTACGAACACGGCTTGCGCAGCGGCGAGATCCGCATGGTCGCTGCCTGACAACGTGGCGCGCCGACCTCAGGGACGCAGGCGCTCCACCATCCAGCCCTGCAAGTCCAGCCACATCTGCCGCATCTCGCTGTCCAGCGGCGTGCGAAAGGCGTTGGGCAGTTCGATGGTCACCACAGGCATGCCACGGTGCACACCCCCGTAGTTGCCCAGGCTGCCGGGAAAGATGCCCACCTGGTCCAGGTAAAGCCGCCCGAGCTTGGGCGGCGGTGCGCCCGGACCGTCGAAGTCGAGCACGCCGTAGGGGGCGTGGATGCTCACGATCAGGTGGGGCTGGAAGCGTGCCATTTCCTCGTGCAGAAAACGCGACTCCGGCTCCGACAACGGGCTTGGGCCCGGCCAGCGGCGTGGGTCCTTGCGGGTGCGCTGCTCCCAGTACACCTTGGCATCGCTGGCCCAGTTGGGCGTCGGGAAGTTGCGGTTGAGGTCCACGCCGCGCGCGTTCACGCGTTTGGCCGGCCGCGCCAGCAGGCCGTCGGGGTTGAGCACGGGGATGAAGCGCCAGTGGGCGTCGGCAGGCTCCTTCAGCGCGTGCTGGATCCAGTGCAGCGCCACCGAGGCCGAGGACATCTCGTCGCCGTGCATGGCGCCCACCACCAGCACCCGCAGGCGCGCCTGGGGCGCCACCACGTCGCGCGCGTACAGCGTGCGACCCTGCGACGAACGGCCCTCGGTGGCGACCAGTTCGGCCGCATCGCACAGCGCGCGGCCCATGTGCGGCAGGCGGGCCGAGAGGTGCATGCAGGGCGGCGCACTGGCGGGCACGGTGGTGCGGTGGTGCGGTGGTCCGCGCAGGGGCGAGGCGGCCTGCGCATCGCTGGTACAAAGCCACCCCACGGCCAGCAAGGCGAACACGGCCCACGCAGACAGGCGGTTCGCGGGGAACAAAGGGGGGCAAAGCATCACGGCATTCTAGGGACGGTACCGAACAAAGCCACCGATCACCGAGAATCCATCCACCACCGCTCCACGCACCTGCCCTTGATGCCTTCTGACCGCCCCCCCACCCTCCAGGCCCGCGCTCCCGATTTTTCGGCGCGCGAGTTCCGCGCCTCGCTGGGCATGTTCGCCACCGGCGTGACCATCGTCACCGCGCGCACCGACAGCGGTGAACTGGTGGGACTCACCGCCAACTCGTTCAACTCGGTCTCGCTCAACCCACCACTGGTGCTCTGGAGCCTGGGCAAGTCAGCGGGCTCGATGGCGGCGTTTTCCAACGGCCGCCACTACGCGATCAACGTGCTCGCTGCCGACCAGCAGGCGCTGGCCGAGCAGTTCGCCGCCAAGGACACCGACCGCTGGGCTGGCGTGGCGTTTCGCGAAGGCGGCAACGGCGCACCCTTGCTCGAAGGCGCGGCCGCCAGTTTCGAATGTTTCAACCGCAGCCAGTACGCCGAAGGTGACCATGTGATCTTCGTGGGCGAAGTGGAGCGCTGCAGCCACCGCGCCGAGGCCTCACCGCTGCTGTTCCACGGCGGGCGCTTCTACACCGAACACCCGCTCTGAGCACGCCGCGCCCGGGTGACAGGACGCCGCGTGCGACCTCGCGACAATCGAGGGCATGAGTCCCACCACCGTTCGCAAGACCCACCTTGACGCTCTCGCCATCACCCTGCTGGTGGTGTGTTGTGCTTTCTGGGGTTTCCAGCAGATCCTGATCAAGGCCACGGTGGCCGAAGTGCCGCCGCTGTGGCAGGCCTCGCTGCGTTTCTGGGGCGCAGCCGTGTTGATCTGGCTGTGGTGTGCAGTGCGCGGTGTGCCGCTGTTTGAACGCGACGGCACGCTCAAGGCGGGCCTGCTCGCGGGCTCGCTGTTCGCCGGGGAGTTCGCCTTTATTTACCTTGGGCTGATGCACACCACCGCTTCGCGCCTCACGGTGTTCCTCTACACCAGCCCCTTTGTGGTGGCGTTGTTGCTGCCGCGCGTGGTGCCCGGAGAGAAGCTGCGGCGCATCCAGTGGGTGGGCCTGGTGATCGCGTTCGCGGCGGTGGCCATCGCCTTCGGCGAAGGCTTCATGCACGGCTCCCCGGTGGCGGGCGCATGGCTCGGCGACGCGATGGCGTTGGCGGCGGGTGTGCTCTGGGGCCTGACCACGCTCACCATCCGCGCCACCAAACTCGCGACCGCCAGCCCTGAGAAAACCCTGTTCTACCAGGTGGCCGTCACAGCGGCGGTGGCGCCCTTCATCTCGCTCGCGCTGGGTGAGGTGTGGTCGCTTGACTACTCGGCGCGCGCCTGGGGATCGCTGGCCATCCAGACCGTGGTGGGCGCATTTGCGAGCTACCTCACCTGGATGTGGATGCTGCGCCACTACCCGGCCACGCAGATGTCGACCTTCACCTTCCTCACACCGGTGTTCGCGCTGGTGTTCGGCGTGGTGCTGCTGAGCGAGCCGCTCACGCTGCAGCTGGTGTTGGCGTTGGTGGGTGTGGCTGTTGGCATCGTCCTCGTGAGCAAACGGTAGCCCCCACGCTCCGCCGCTTCGCGGGTCGCTGCCCCCCCAAGGGGGCTGATTCGCCTTGGGGCGGCCCGGCGGCGAATCGCGCTGACGCGATCAGTTCTTTTTTCGACAACCCCAGCCGCTCGATCGTGTTCTTCTCAGCCGCAAACGTGCGTGCGGCATACGCCGTGTAGTCGGCCGCGTTCATGTAGATCGTGGGCTGGTAGAACCTGTCGAAAGTGGTCTTGACGGCGTCGTGCAGCACCTTCACCAAAGCAGGGTCCATGCCCTTGGGACCACCGATGTCGAACGGTGATTCGGTGATGGTGTCCCAGCCGCTCTCCTACACGGTGGGCACATCGGCAAAGGCCTTGTTGCGCTCACGGCCCAGCGTGGCCAGCAGGCGCTGCTTGCCGCTCTGCACGTGCGGCGCGAACTCGGTGGTGCCGCTCATCATGCGGATGTGGCCCCCGAGGATGGAGCTCATGATCTCGGTCGAGCCCTTGAACGGGATCGGGTTGAGCTGGATGCCCGCGTTCCCGCTGAACTCCCCGATGGCCAGGGTTGCCAACAGCGGGTTGGCCCTCAAGACTCTGGCGCTCAGATCGCCGCGCTGCGCTGCGCCGCGAAGCTCACGAACCAGTCCAGGCAGCCGGGGTTGGCCATGGCTTCCTTGTTGATCACCTTCTCCACCGGCTGGCCCAGCAGCAGCTTCTTGATCGGCAGCTCCTGCTTCTTGCCCGAAAGCGTGCGCGGGATTTCGGCCACCTGGAACACGTCGTTGGGCACAAAGCGCGGCGAGAGTGCGGTGCGGATGCTGTCGGTGATGCGGGCGCGCACCGCGTCGTCGAGCGCCACGCCTTCGCGCAGCACCACGAACAGCGGCATGTAACTCTCGCGGCCCAGGTATTCAAGATCGACCACCATCGAGTCCATCACCTCGGGCAGCGCCTCGACCGCGCTGTAGAGCTCGCTGGTGCCCATGCGCAGCCCGTGGCGGTTGATGGTGGCGTCCGAGCGGCCGTAGATCACACACGATCCATCGGGATGGATGCGCAGCCAGTCGCCGTGTCGCCAGACGGCACCGGCCTCTTTGTCAAGATCACCGCCACCGGGTCGGCGACCATGTCCTGCGGGGTACATGTCGAAGTAGCTGCCCAGCAAGCGCTTGTTGTCGACATCGCCCACGAAGTACAGCGGCATTGACGGAATGGGCTGCGTGCACACCAACTCGCCCACCTCGTCATTCGCCGGCAGTCCCTGCTCGTTCCACGCTTCCACCGCGCAGCCCATGAGGCGGCATTGCATGCGGCCGGGTGTCTGCGGCAAGTCGCGGTGGCCGCCGATGAAGGCGCCGGCGAAGTCGGTGCCACCCGAAATGTTGCACCACCAGATGTCGCCCCCACGCTCCCCCGCTGCGCGTGGTCCTCTGCCCCCCGAGGGGGCTGATCCACCTTGGGGCGGCCCGGAGGTGGATCGGTCTTGCGCTGCCCACACCCTGCGGAACTGCTCCGTCCCCCAGTTCTGCGCGTCTTCCGACAATGGCGACCCGGTGGTGCCCAGCGCGCGCACGGCCGACAGATCCCCACACGTGGACAGGTCCACGCCCGCCTTGAGGCAGTTCGCAAAAAACGCGGCGCCCGCGCCGAAGAAGGTCACGCCCTGCTCGGCCGCGAAGCGCCACAGCGTGGTCCAGTCGGGTTTGTCTTTGGAGCCGCCGGGATTGCCGTCATAGATCACACAGGTGGTACCGCCCAACAGGCCGCCGGTCTGCGCATTCCACATCACCCAGCCGGTGGAGCTGTACCAGTGGTAACGCTCGCCCCAGCTGTTGGGCTCGTAGCTGCAGCCGATGTCGTTGTGCAGGATCTGCCGCCGTGGCCGTGCACGATGGGTTTGGGCAGGCCGGTGGTGCCGCTCGAATACACGATCCACAGCGGGTGGTCGAAGGGCAGCCAGAGCGGTTCGAACTTCGCCACCGCGGCGTCCATGCGCGATGTGGCTTCGGCAAACGCAGTGCAGGGCGCGGCTGCCTCCAGCGCTCGGTCGGCAGCCTCTGCATCCTCGGCGGCCAGGTTGGTGTGCAGCACCACATGGCGCACCGTGGGCAGGGCGGCGCGCAGTTCGGCCACCACGGCCAGGCGGTCGAAGTCGCGCGCGCCGTAGGTCACGCCGTCGCAGGCGATCAGCACCACCGGATCGATCTGGCGAAAGCGGTCGAGCACGGCGTGGGTGCCCATGTCGGGTGCACAGATGCTCCACACGCCACCGATGCTCACCGTGGCCAGAAACGCCACCATGGCCTCGGGAATGTTGGGCAAATACGCGGCCACACGGTCGCCGGGCTGCACGCCCTGGGCCTGCAGGTGCAGCGCGAGCGACGCCACCTGGCGGCGCAATTCGGGCCAGCTCATCTCCACATGGCGGCCCTTCTCGTTGCGGCTCACGATGGCCATGAAGCCGGCGTCGTGCGCCGGCTGCACGTGGCGAAACACCTGCTGTGCGTAGTTCACCTGTGCGCCGGGAAACCAGCGTGCGCCGGGCATCACGTTGCGCTCCAGCACCGCCGTGTGGGGCGTCGGTGAGCGCATGTCGAAGTAGTCCCAGATGCTTTGCCAGAACGCGTCCAGTTCGGTGGTCGACCAGCGCCAGAGGTCGTCGTAGCTGTCGAACGTCAGGCCGCGCTGATCGGCCAGCCACTGCTGGTACAGGCGGATCTGTGGGGTGTAGGGTGGTGCGCTTGTCTCGTTCATGCCGTTATCCTTTTTGTCCATCAGGTTAACAGCGCAGTCGCGAACCAAGGGATTTCAGACCCGGGTTTGTACGGGTGTTCAACTTTTTTGTACAGCCGTTCAATGCCATCATGCCCGCCCGTCACCGTCCGCTCTCTGCCACGCCGCGCACTCGCCACAACGCTGCTGCATCGCGCAATGCCCAGCGCCCCGACCGCCAGCAGGCCATCTTGCTGGCAGCCGAAAAGTTGTTTGCGCAAAGCGGCTACCACGCGGTCACGATCCGCCAGATCGCCGAAGAAGCCGGTGTGCCGCTGGCGCTGGTGAGCTACTACTACGGCCCGAAACACGAGCTGTTCCACGCCATCTTCGCGCACTGGAACCAGACCATCGAAGAGCGCCTTGCCGCACTCAATGCGGCCTCACACGACCCCCAGGATCCGCAAACACTCACGCGCATCGTCGAGGCTTTTGTGGGCCCCGTCATCAAGCTGCGCTCCAGCCCCGAGGGCCATCACTACGCACAGCTGGTGGGCCGCGAGCTGGCCTACAGCAGCCAGGAGGCCGACCGCGTTCTGCGCGAGTTTTTCGACCCCATGGCCCACCGTTTCATTGATGCCCTGCACAGCGCCTTGCCACACGCCACACGCGCCGATGTGGCCTGGGGCTACCAATTTGCGCTCGGTGCCCTGCTGCACCACCTGGTGGACGACCGCATTGCGCGCCTCTCGCTGGAGTTGAACCAGCCCGGCGACCCCGCCGCGAGCGAGCGCCTGGTGCGCTTCATCGTCGGCGGCCTGCGCGCTGCCCTGCCCACCCCTTCCCCATCCCGTTCCGCCACTACCACCACGAGGAGACAGAGATGAAAAGACGCACTGCCCTGGCCGCTCTGGCCGCTATACCGGCCGCCATCGGCCTGCCTGCGTTCGCACAGAACGCGACCAAGATCGTGTTCGGCTACACCGCCGTTACCGACTTCGCCTCGGTGTTCATCGCGGCGGAAAACGGCTACTTCAAGAAGCGTGCGCTCGACGTGGAGCTCAAGTTCATCCCGATCAACTCCACCATCCCGGCCGCGGTGCAGGCGGGCTCGCTGCAGATCGGCGGACCTACGCCCAGCGTGTTCCTGCAGTCGGTCGACGGCGGGCTGGACCACGTGGTGGTGGCCGGCGGCGGCGTGACCTCCAAGACCATCACCGGCTTCGGTCTGGTGGCCAAGGCCGGCAGCGGCATCCGCACCGCCAAGGATTGCGTCGGCAAAAAAATCGGCGTGCCCGGCCTCGGGGCGTTTCTGCACGTGACCTTTCGCGGCTGGCTCAAGACACAGGGCGTGGACTTCAAAACCGTCAACTTCGTCGAGGCATCGTTCCCGCAACACGGCGACCTGCTGCGCGGCGGCTCGGTCGATGCAGTGGTCAGCGCCGACCCGTTCATGAGCCGCATCACCGACAGCGGCATCGGCTACGTGGCGTCCTACTACTCGACCTTTCTGCCCGAGAACCAGCCCACCATCATCCACACCGCACGGCGCGACTGGGTGGCGCAGAACGCCGGCGCAGCGCGCGCCTTCCGCGAGGCCGTGCAGGAAGCCGCCGCCTTCATGCAGCAACCGAAGAACAACGATGCGGTGCGCGCGGCCATCGGCAAATACATCAAGCTGCCGCCCGAGGTGATCGCAAAAATCCAGATCTCGCCGCCCGGGCCGGTGGTGACCGAGAAGCAGCTCAACTACTGGGTCGACCTCATGAACGACCAGGCCATGCTCAAGGGCCAGCCCAACGTCGCCAGCCTGATCGCGAAGTGAGCGCCAGGCACCCATGAGCCCAGTGTCCGACACCGTCCTGCAGTTCGACCAGGTGGCCATCACGCTGGGCGGTCGGGAAATCCTGTCGCCGGTGGACCTGTCCATCCGGCGCGGGGAGTTCGTCTGCGTGATCGGCCCATCGGGCTGTGGCAAGACCACGCTGCTGCGCGCCGCCGCCGGGTTTGTTGCGCCCAGCAGCGGCAGCGTGCACCGGCAGGGCCGGGCCATCACCGGTCCCAGCCGCGAGGTGGCGTTTGTGTTCCAGGACTACGGGCGCGCCCTGTTGCCCTGGCGCACGGTGCAGGCCAACGTGAGCCTGGCATTGGAGGCCGCGCTTGTGCCGGTGGCAGACCGACCGGCGCGCATTGCGCGTGTGCTGCAGACAGTGGGTCTGGGCGCCCACGCCGACAAGTTTCCGGCCCAGCTCTCGGGTGGCATGCAGCAGCGCGTTCAGATCGCGCGCTGCCTGGCGCAACAACCCGACGTGATGCTGATGGACGAGCCCTTTGGCGCGCTCGATGCCATGACGCGTGAGACGCTGCAGGACGAGCTCGCTCGCCTGGTGCGCGAGGAGGGCCTCACGGTTATGTTTGTCACCCACGACCTGGAAGAGGCGCTGTACCTGGGCGACCGCGTGATCGCGCTGCGCAGCAACCCCACAGCCGCGCTGCCCAGCCTGGCCGCGCTGATCGAGGTGCCGCTTCCGCAGCCGCGCGACCAGTTGAGCACCAAGGAGCACCCGGAATTCCTGCGCCTGCGCCGCGAGCTGTACCACTACCTGGGCCACTGAATGAAAGCCCTGGTCTTTCCAGCCGTGCTGCTGGGTTCACTCGAACTCTGGGCCCGCACCACGGGCCAGGGGAGCGACGCGATCGCGCCGCCCACCGCCGCCGTGCGCGCCTTCGGTGGTGCGCTCATGGACGGCTCGCTGCTGGAGGCCACGGCCTTCACGCTGGGCAGCGCCGCGCTGGGTCTGCTGATCGGCGCACTCGGCGGCGTGCTGCTCGGCACGCTGCTCGGCCTGTCGCGCCGCGCCGCGCAACTCGGCTACCTCAGCGTCGAGGTCGCGCGCCCCATTCCATCGGTGGCGCTGATCCCGCTGGCCATGCTGGTGTTCGGCTTCGGCCTGCGCATGGAAGTGAGCGTGGTGGCGTTTGCCTGCCTGTGGCCCATGCTGGTGCTCACGCAGGCTGCGGTGCTGCAGGTCGAGCCGCGTCTGCTGGAGGTGGCGCGCGCGCTGCAGCTCTCCAGGCTGCAGCGTTTCGTCTGGATCGTCGGCCCGGCCATCGTGCCGCGCCTGTTTGTGGCGCTGCGCCTGGGCGTGGCCATTGCGCTGGTGGTGGCCGTCACGGTGGAGATCGCGGCCAACCCGCACGGCATGGGCTACGCCATGATGATCGCGCAGCAAAGCCTGGACCCGGCGCTCATGCTGGCCTGGCTCGCGTGGATCGGTGTGGTGGGCTATGCCATCAACACCGGCGCACTGGCGCTGCAGCGCTGGGTGGCGCGTCGCATGGGAGAGCAGACCGCATGAGCACAATGCGCAAGACCCTCTCGATGCTGAGCGGCGCTGCCGGATCGGCGCTGGTGCTGGGCGGTTTCATCGCCCTGTGGTGGGCGGCCAGCCAGGGCGGCTGGGTCAACCGCGCCTTCCTGCCGTCGCCACAGGCCACGCTGGCCAGCCTGGTGCAGGGCATGGCCGGCGGAGACCTCGCAGCCTACACCTGGGCCACGCTCAGCCGCATGGTCAGCGGCTGGGTGCTGGCCAGCGCGCTGGGCATCGCGCTGGGCGCGCTCATCGGCAGTTCAGCGCGCGCCCGCGAATGGATCGCCCCCACGCTCGAATTCATCCGCCCGCTGCCGGCCTCGGCCGTGATGCCGCTGGCCATCGCCCTGTTCGGCCTGTCGGGCAACATGGTGTTGGCAGTGGTGGCGTTTGGCGCCATGTGGCCCGTGCTGCTGGCCACGCTGCACGGACTGGCGAACGTGCACCCGCAGTTGCGCGAGGTGTCGCGCTCGCTGGAACTGGGCCACCTTGCCTTCGTGCTCAAGGTGGGCCTGCCCAACGCCATGCCCGACATCCTGGCCGGCATGCGCCTGTCGCTCACGGTCTCGCTCATCGTGTCGGTGGTGGGCGAAATGATCGCCTCTGCTGGCCGCCCGCTCCTTTCAAGCCAGCGATCTGTTTGCCGGCATCGTGCTGCTCGGAGCCCTGGGCTTCGCCAGCAATGTGCTGCTCGCCCTGGCCGAACGCCGTTTGCTGCGCTGGCAGCACCCCTGATTTCAACGCACCTGGGAGACCCCATGCCCCGACGATTTGTCGACCTGTCCATCTACCTTGAAAACGACGTGGTGAGCGATCCCCCAGCCTTCGCGCCCAAGATCCAGTACTTCACGCACGAGCACACCTTCGAGCAGATCGAGCCCTTCTTTCCGGGCCTGAAAAAAGAAGACCTGCCCGACGGCGAGGGCTGGGCAGTGGAGCTGGTGCAGCTCTCCACCCACAACGGCACGCACCTCGATGCGCCCTACCACTTCCACTCCACCATGGACCAGGCGCTGGGCGAGAAGAAGCCCGCGATCGCGATCCACGACGTGCCGCTGGAGTGGTGCTTCCAGCCCGGCGTGAAGCTGGACTTTCGGCACTTTGCCGACGGCTATGTGGTCACCGCCGACGACGTGGAAGCCGAGTTGAAGCGCGTCAACCACACCCTCAAACCCCTGGAGATCGTGGTGGTGAACACCCGCGCGGGCTCCCGCTACGGCCACAACGACTATGTGGCGGCCGGTTGCGGCATGGGCTACGAGGCCACCATGTACCTGCTGGAGCGCGGCGTGCGCCTGACCGGCACCGACGCCTGGAGCTGGGACGCGCCCTTCGTGCACACGGCCGTGAAGTACGACCAAACCAAAGACGCGTCGCTGATCTGGGAAGGACACAAGGCCGGGCGCGACATCGGCTACTGCCACCTGGAGAAGATGCACAACCTTGAAGCCTTGCCGGCCGACGGTTTCTTCATCTCGTGCTTCCCGCACAAGATCCGTGGCGCCTCGGCGGGCTGGACCCGCGCGGTCGCGATCTTCGACGACGCTCTCCAGGCAACGGCATAGCCCCCACGCTCCGCCGCTGCGCGGGTCGCTGCCCCCCGAGGGGGCTGATCCGGCTTGGGGCGGCCCGGCGCCGGATCGCCGCTCTTTCTCACAGGAAACCTCATGGAACTCAACCACACCCACGACGTCAACGCCCGCAGCTGGCTCGAATCCGCCAACGCACCGGGCACCGATTTCCCGATCCAGAACCTGCCTTTCGGTGTGTTCCGCCGCGCCGGCATCAGCGAAGCCTTTCGCGGTGGCGTGGCCATCGGCGACCAGGTGATCGACCTGGCGGCCGTCGCGCGTGAAGGCGCGGTGTCGGGCCCGGCCGCACAGGCGGTGAACGCCTGCACCGGCGACGCCCTCAACGACTTTCTGGCGCTGGGCCCCGCAGCCTGGCGCGCGCTGCGCCACGCGCTGTTCGACCTGCTCAAGGCCGGCGCCAGCGGCCCGGGCATGAACGCACTGCGCGACAGTCTGGTGCCGCAGGCCGAGACCGAGATGCGTGTGCCCACGCGCGTGGGCAACTACACCGACTTCTACACCTCCATCCACCACGCGCGCAACGTCGGCCGCGTGATCCGGCCCGACGACCCGCTCACGCCCAACTTCCAGTGGATCCCCATCGCGTACCACGGCCGCGCCTCCAGTGTGGTGGTGAGCGGCACACCGTTCAAACGCCCCATGGGCCAGGCCATGCCGCCGGGCGCATCAGCCCCGATCTACGGCCCCTGCCGGCGCCTCGACTACGAGCTTGAACTCGGCTTCTACATCGGCCCGGGCAACAACCTGGGCACGCCCATCCCCATCGCCGAAGCCGAAGACCACATCTTCGGCATGTGCCTGCTCAACGACTGGTCGGCGCGCGATCACCAGTTCTGGGAAATGAACCCGCTCGGCCCCTTCCTCGGCAAGAACTTCTGCACCACCGTCTCGCCCTGGATCGTGACGATGGAGGCGTTGGCGCCCTACCGTGTGCCCTTCGCCCACCCCGCCGACGAACCGCAGCCACTGGCCTACCTCACCAGCGCGACCAACTCACAGCGTGGCGGTGTGGACGTGCAGCTGGAAGTGCTGATCGAGTCTCGCCAGCACCGTGAACGCGCCGTGGCACCCGACCGCCTTTCCGCCACCAGCTTTCGCCACCAGTACTGGACCATCGCGCAGATGGTGGCGCAGCACAGCGTGGGCGGCTGCAACCTGCAACCGGGCGACCTGCTGGGCACCGGCACCATCTCCGGCCCCACGCCCGAGCAGGCCGGCGCCATGGTGGAGCTCAGCCTGGGCGGCACGCGCAGCATTCCGCTGCCCGGCACCGGCGAAGCACGCACCTTTCTGGAAGACGGCGACGCCATCATCCTGCGCGGCTGGTGCGAAAAGCCGGGCGCGGCGCGCATCGGCTTTGGCGAGAACCGGGGCGAAGTGCTGCCCGCCATCGGGACCTGAGCGCACAGGCCGGGCACCTGAGGGGGCCAGGGTTGCGGGCACAATGCCGCCAACCTCGACCACCACTTAGGAGTACCCCATGGGCCTGTTCAGCTGGACGGAAAAGCCGTCCTCCACTCTCGACAACGGCGGCGTGATCGCCCCCGACGAGAGACTGCCCTGGCCGCAGACCACCGTGATGGGGGTGCAGCACGTCATCGCCATGTTTGGTGCCACGGTGCTGGCGCCGCTGCTCATGGGCTTCAACCCCAACGTGGCCATCCTCATGAGCGGCATCG
>LNFM01005379.1_pt1 | contig 22245 bp, 23 predicted proteins | sample 596031 | NCBI WGS metagenome assembly LNFM01 (sample SAMN04254537, study PRJNA301005) | activated carbon metagenome | isolation source: dual media filters at the Ann Arbor, Michigan drinking water treatment plant | place: USA: Ann Arbor
CGCGAGCCCGCCGACGGCGCGAGCGTCGTCTACTCGCCGCTCATCCGGTGGTCGCCCGTGCCGAGCGCGAGCGGCTACGAGGTCCAGGTCTCCCAGGACCCCGCGTTCGCCGCCGGCACCACCGACACCGAGGGCCTCACCACCGCCCAGACGGCGCTCGTGCCCCCGCGGGCGATGATCACGACGCCCGGCATCCACTACTGGCGTGTGCGCGCCAACTACGGCGCAGAGGTCACCGGCCAGTGGTCGCCGACGCGGAGCTTCCGCAGCGTCTTCCCGCCGGACTTCAACCTCAACTCCCTGCCGTCGCGGGTCGACTTCCGCCGCCAGGTGGTCGTGAGCGGCCAGCTCAAGCACAACGGGTCGACGGTCAAGAAGGCGCGCCTCTACCTCGAGCGCCGCCTCTACCCGGCCGACGCCTACCGCGCCGCGGGCCTCGTGCGCACCAACACCCAGGGCCGCTTCCGGTTCGCCCTGCGCATGACGCGCTCCGCCGACTACCGCCTGGTGTGGCGCGAGTCGGCGACCAACCCGGAGGGCTCCGCCGCCTTCGGCATCCAGGTCGCCCCCCGCGTCACCTTCCGCCTCGCCGCCAACCGCGTCGTGCGGCGCCAGGGCCTGCTCGTGAAGGGGAGCATCTACCCCAAGCGGCCCGCCGTGGTGCAGATCCGCACCTCCGACGGGTGGCAGACGGTGAAGAAGATCACGGCCAAGAAGCAGCGCTTCGCGGTGGCGATCGGCACCGGCCGGCTCGACCCCGGCACCCACCGCCTGCGCCTCTGGGTGCCGCGTGACGCGCAGCGCAAGTACGCGAACGTCGCGAGCCGCCAGCGCGGGGTCCTCATCTACGACAAGTTCGTCATCCGCTGATGCTGCTCGGCGCCCCCACCGCCTACTGGGCGTTCGTGGCCGGCCTGTTCGGGCTCTGCCTCGGCTCCTTCTCGACCGTCGTCGCCTCGCGGTGGCCGGCCGAGCAGTCGCTGGTGCACCCGCGGTCGCACTGCACCACGTGCGACCGCACCCTGAGCCCGCTCGAGCTGGTCCCGGTGCTGTCGTGGCTGGCCCTGCGGGGCCGGTGCCGCGGCTGCGGTGAGGGCGTCTCGTGGCGCTACCCGGCCATCGAGCTCGCCAGCGGCGGCCTCGCCGCCGCGGCGATCGCGGGCTTCGGCCCGACGTGGGAGGGCCTCGCGGCCGCCCTGCTCGGGGTCGCCCTCGTCCCGGTGGTCGTGATCGACCTCGAGCACCGGCTCATCCCCAGCGTCATCGTCTTCCCGGCGTTCGCCCTCGCGATCGCCGCCACCATCGCCGCCGACCCGGCGCGGTGGTGGGTCCCGGTCGCGGCGGCCCTCGGGGCCTTCGCGTTCCTGTACGTCCTCTGGTTCCTCTACCCGGCCGGGATGGGTCGCGGGGACGCCAACCTCGCGCTCCTCCTCGGGGCCGTGCTCGGAGCGTCGGTGCTGCCGGCGTTGTTCATCGCGTTCGCCCTGGGCGCCGCCCTCGGTGTCGCACTGCTCGCGCGCTTCGGCGCGCGCGCCCGGAAGATGGCCGTGCCCTTCGGACCCTTCCTGGCGGCGGGCGCCCTCGTGGCGCTGTGGCTCGGTCCCTCGATGATCGGGTGGTACGCCGGAACCCTCGGCTGACCACCCCTTCCGCCTCCTCCTGCCCCCCAGACACGGACGTCACGAACATGAGCACCGTCGTTGCCCTCGACATCGGCTCCAGCTCCATCGCCGGAGTCGAGCTCAAGACCGCCCGTGAGCGCGTGACGCTCACGAAGGCGGCCGTCGAACCCCTCCCTCCCGGCCTCGTCCACGACGGCGAGATCGTCCGCCCCGACGAGCTCGCCGGCGAGATCAAGCGCTTCTGGCGGACGGCCCGGTTCTCGGGCAAGCGCGTCCGCCTCGGCGTCGCCAACCAGCGGGTGGTCGTGCGGACCATCGAGCTGCCGGCCCTCGAGGACGACCGCGAGCGCCGTGCGGCCGTCGAGTTCGAGGCCGCCGAGCAGATCCCGATCCCGCCCGACCAGACGGTCGTCGACAGCCAGCCGGTCCTCCGCTTCAGCAACGAGGCGGGCGACCGCGAGCGGCACGTCGTCGTCGCCGCCCACCGGGACATGGTCGACGGCCTCGTCGCCACCGTCCGCCAGGCGGGCCTGCAGCCGGTCGGCATCGACCTCGAGGCCTTCGCGATCCTGCGGGCGCTCCTCGCGCCGCCGCCGGTCATCGACGAGGGCTCCCAGGACACCGGCGCCGTGGCGGTCTGCCACGTCGGCGCCGAGGTCACCAACATGATCGTCGCGGTCGACCGGCGCTGCCACTTCACGCGACTCGTCGGGTTCGGCGGCAGCCACCTGACGAAGGCGGTCTCGGAGCGCACCGGCCTGCCCGCCGAGGAGGCCGAGGCCGTCAAGACGGCGTGCGGCCTGCTCGGAGACCCGCTCGACGGGTGGGACGCCGACACCGTCGCCGAGGTCCGCCACGCGCTGGCCCTCGGGGCCCGGCCGCTCGTCCGCGAGATCAGCCGTTCGCTCGACTACTACCGCGGCCAGAGCTTCGCGCGGCCGATCGACCGGCTCGTGATCTCGGGCGGCACGTCCCTCTGCGCCGGCATCGACCGGTACCTGCAGCAGGGCCTCGGGCTGCCCGTCGAGATCGGCGACCCACGTCGCCAGCTCGACGACAGCGGCGACATGGACGTGGACGTCGCCGCCCGTGCCGCGGTGGCCCTCGGCCTGGCGCTCGACGCGCCGGAGCGGTCATGAAGGCCGTCAACCTCCTCCCGCAGACCCAGCGCCGCACCCCGGGCGCCGGGGGCGCGAAGAAGCCGCTCGCCATCGCCGGGGCCGTCGTCGCGCTCGGCGCGATGGGCTACTGGGGTTACTCGGTCAACGGCCAGGTCGACCAGGCCCGGCAGGACGTCGCCGCGGCCTCCGCCGACCGCGACGGCCTGCAGGCCCAGCTCGGCGCGTTCCAGCAGGCGCAGGCCCGCGACGCCGCCCAGGCGGTCCGCCGCGGCGCGGTGGTCGGGCTCGTCGCCGGACGCGTCAACTGGGAGCGCCTCGTGCGCGACCTGTCGGCGGTCATGCCGCGCCAGGTGTGGCTGACGAACCTCAAGGGCGAGACCGACCCCGTGACCGACACGGCCGCGACGGGCGCCGCCCCGGTGCCGAACGTCGGCGTCTCGACGGTCCCCCGCGGCATCCACCTCGACGGGTACGCCTTCTCGCAGAAGCAGGTCGCCCTGCTGATGGCGCGCGCCGCGACCGTGCCGGGCCTCGGCGAGCCGCGCCTCGCGTCGAGCGACGTGCAGCAGGAGGGCCCGCGCGCGGTCATCCACTTCGTCATCGACATCCCCATCGATCAGCGGGCCCAGGACCGCCCGACGCTCACCCCCGTGAGCGCGGCGCCGGCCGGGGCGACCACCGGAGTCACGCCATGAAGCTCAGCAAGCGCGACATGATCCTGCTCGCCGTCATCGGGGCGATCGCCGTGCTCGGTGGCGCGTTCTGGTTCGTCGTCAAGCCGGCGAAGGCCGAGCTGTCGGCCCAGAAGGACGAGCTCGCCGTGATCCAGGAGGAGAGCGCCGGCCTCCGCGACACCCTCTCCCGCCTCGAGAGCACCGCCACGGGCGAGGGCGCCCGGGTCGCCGAGCGTCTCCGCCTGGCGAAGGCGATCCCCGACACCACCGAGACCCCGAGCGTCGTCGTGCAGCTCCAGCGCCTCGCCGACCGCGCCAACGTCGAGCTGACGTCGATCAAGACGAACACGTTCACCGACTACGGCTCGATCCGCGGGACGGAGTTCGAGATCCGCGTCTCCGGCCGCTTCTTCGACGTGGACGACTTCCTGTACCGCCTGCACCGCCAGGTGTCGGTGGACGAGAAGGACCGGCCGGTCATCGGCGGGCGCCTCTTCGCCACCACCTCGGTCGACCTCACCCTCTCGCAGGCCGACACCACCGGCGGCGGGGACGACGAGGACATGGTGATCGGCACCGTCAAGGTCGTCGCCTTCTCGAGCGTCCCCGGCGGCGTCGCCTCGTCGGCGGCCGTCGTCCCCGGGACCCCCGTCGCCGCGACGACCCCGACGCCGACCCCGACGCCGGCCCCCGGCACCACCACCAACGAGCCGACGACCGCCCCCGCGGGCGGCGCGCAGGCCACCGCCACCCCGAGCACCGGAGGTACCCAGTGATCCGCCGCAACCTGACCGCGGCCGCCGCGGCGGTCGCCGCCGCCGCGCTGCTCGCCGGCTGCGGCGGCGGCGGAGGCGGGGGGGACGCCCAGGGCGACATCCCGCCGCCCTCGGCCGCGCTCCCCGTCGCGACCGGCGTGGGGGCCGACCAGTCGGCGTCCCAGGCGATCGCCGCGCTCGGCGCCCCCGGCGGCGTCGCGGTCGACGAGGTCGGCGCGACACTCGCCGGCTACGACAGCTTCGGCACCCCGCACGACGCCTTCGCCCAGCAGGTCGACCCGAACGCCTCCGCCGACGGCGCCACCACCGACGCCCCGACGATCCCGGCCGACACGCCCATCAACGGCGACCCCCTCATCGCGGTCCCCGACCCGGCCGCAGGTGGCGCCGGCGCGGGCGGGGCGAACGGCGGGCCCACCACCACCGACCCCGGGGCGGGCGCCCCGATCCAGAACCCGCTGTCGCTCGAGGCCGACTTCGACGTGTCCGGTGAGCCGGTCGTCGCCCGCGAGGGTGACGCCATCCCGCCCGACACCCAGCAGTTCGTGGTGAAGACGGTCTCCGCCACCAGCGTCGTGCTGGAGCTGAGCGGTGGCCTGCTGCCCGACGGCAGCAGCACCGTCACCCTCGACGAGGGCGAGTCGATCACCCTCTACAACGCGACCGCCAAGCGGAGCTACCGCATCAAGCTGGTGGACGTCCGCCGGGTCTGAGGCCCCGCGCGCCCCACCACCGCCCGACCGGGCGGTGGTGGGGGCGCCGGCGTTCACGTCGGCGGGATGCGGGTGTCGGCCGAGTCGACGCCGAGCAGGGGAGGGGCGACGAGCATGTCGCCCGCCCGCCCGGCGACCGCGTCGGCCAGCCAGCGGGTCGACTCCTCGCGGGCGGCGTCGACCTCCACGATCGCGATCAACCGCACCACGCCGTCGACCCCGTCGCGCCGCACGACACGCGGCGGCGACCGCCACGGGCCCCCCGCCCCGGCCGTCGAGGCGCCCAGCTCGTGCAGGATCTCCAGCACCCCGTCCGGGTCGCGGGTGAGGAGCTCCAGCCGGTGGCGGCGCAGCCCCCCCGGGATCGTGCGGACCGCGGAGATGACGCCGTTCGGGATGATCATCCGCTCACCCATCGGACCGGAGAGCACCGTCGTCCGGAGCCCCAGCGACTCGACCTCGCCCGTGTAGCCGCTCGGCTCGAGGCGGATGACGTCGCCCACCCCGTACTGGTCCTCGAACAGGATGAAGAACCCGGCGATCACGTCCACCAGCAGGCGCTGCGAGGCGAAGCCCACGACCACGATCACGAGGGCCCCGCCGCTGAACGCCGCGACCCCACCCGCCCCCGCGAGCGAGAAGAAGATGGCGATCGACGCCGCCACCAGCACCACGTAGCGCAGGCTCGTCGCGAGGGCCGAGATCGCCGTCTGGCGCTGACGTGACCGGGGACCGTCGACCGGTCCCGTGCGGGCCATCCACTTCGGCACCGCCCACGAGATCAGCCACAGCAGCAGCGCGGCCACGACGACCACCACGCCGACGAGGATCAGGCGTCCGGCCCACTCGGGCAGGCCGAAGATGGCGAGGGGGGCGAAGGGCACCGCGGGAGATCCTAGTGTCAGGGCCGAGGCGCGGTGCGTCGCGCGCTCACTAGGCTCGCCGGCGTGACGACCGACGCGCAGGCCGGGCGCTCCACGCCCCGCGGCCGCCTCCTCGCCCAGCAGCTCGCCCGGCCGGTGCGCCGGTTCATCGCGACCGAGTCCGGATCGGCCGGTCTGCTGCTGGCCGCCACCGTCGTCGCCCTCGTGTGGGCGAACTCCCCGTGGTCGGACGCGTACGACTCCCTGTGGGCCACGGAGCTCACCGTCCGGCTCGGCGACCACGAGCTCAGCGAGGACCTCCGCCACTGGGTCAACGACGGCCTCATGGTGTTCTTCTTCCTCGTCGTCGGCCTCGAGGTGCGGCGCGAGCTCACGATGGGGGAGCTCACCGACCGCCGCCGCCTCGCCCTCCCCGCGATCGCCGCCGTCGCCGGCATCCTCGTGCCCGCCGCGATCTACCTCGTGCTCAACCCGAGCGGGGAGGCCGCCCAGGGGTGGGGCGTCGCGATGTCGACCGACACCGCCTTCGTGCTCGGGGCCCTCGCCCTCGTCGGCCCCGCGTGCCCCACCCAGCTCCGGGTGTTCCTGCTGACCCTCGCGATCGCCGACGACGTCGGCGCCCTCGCGATCATCGCGGTCTTCTACTCCGACGACGTCCGCATCGGGCCGCTCCTGGTGGCGGCGGCGTGCGTCGCCGTGATCGTCGCCCTCGGCCGCCTGCAGGTGTGGCGCGGCCCCGCCTACTTCCTCGTCGGCGCGGTGCTGTGGGTGGCGATGCTCGAATCGGGGGTCCACCCCGCCATCGCCGGCGTGCTGATCGCCGTCTGCATCACCGTCTACCCGCCGCGGGTCGAGGAGGTGGAGCGCGGCGCCCGCCTCGCCCGCGCGTTCCGCCAGTCGCCGCTGCCGTCGGTGGCGCGGTCCGCGAAGCTCTCCATCGAGCGGGCCGTCTCACCGAACGAACGCCTCCAGGAGCTGCTGCACCCCTGGACGAGCTTCGCCGTCGTGCCCCTCTTCGCCCTCGCCAACGCCGGGGTCCCCCTCGGCGGGGACGTGCTCTCCGAGGCGCTCACGTCGCCCGTCACCCTCGGCGTCGTCGCCGGCCTCGTCGCCGGCAAGCTCCTCGGCGTCGGCGCCGTCACCCTCGTCGCCCTGCGGGCGGGGGTGGGGGTGCTGCCGCGGGGCATCACCCGGGGCGACCTCATGGCGGGGGCCGCGCTCACCGGCATCGGTTTCACAGTCTCCCTGTTCATCGTCGACCTGGCGTTCACGTCGCAGGAGCTGGCGGACCAGGCGAAGATCGGCGTGCTCGCGGCCTCCACCATCGCCGCCCTCCTCGGCTGGGCCCTCTTCCGCGTGTCGGCCGCCCGCGAGCGCGCCCGCGGCGGCGTCGCCGGGCCGGCGGTGCTCGACCCACCGGTCGACGCCGCCCGCGACCACGTGCGCGGCGACCCCGCCGCGCCCATCACCCTCGTCGAGTACATCGACTTCGAGTGCCCCTACTGCGGGCGGGCCACCGGCGTCGTCGCCGAGCTGCTGGAGGCCTTCGGCGGGCGCCTGCGGTACGTGTTCCGCCACCTGCCGCTCACCGACGTCCACCCGAACGCCGAGCTCGCCGCCGAGGCCGTCGAGGCGGCCGGCGCCCAGGGCCTCCTGTGGGAGATGCACGACCGCCTCTTCCAGCACCAGGACGCGCTCGGGCCCGACGACCTCGTCGAGCACGCCCGGAGGATCGGCGTGCCCGACCTGGCGCGGTTCGTGGCGGAGGTCGATGAGGGGGTCCACTCGCCGCGGGTGCGCGAGGACGTCGCGGGCGCCGAGGCCAGCGGCGTGTCCGGCACCCCGACCTTCTTCATCGGAGGGCGGCGCCACTCCGGCGCCTACGACCAGGCGACCCTCGCCCGGCGCCTCATCGAGGAGGCCGACCGGGCGGCCGGGACGCCGTGACGGGACGCCACAGCGGTGGTGGACGGGCCCGTCGACGCGTTCGCGCGGGCGAACGGCCCGCCTGAGGGCCGCGGACTTCTCTAGACTCCCCGACCCGTGCCACTGACCTACCGCACAGCCGGGGAGTCCCACGGCCCCGCGCTCTTCGCGATGGTCGAGGGGCTGCCCGCCGGACTGCCGCTCGTCCCCGAGGACATCGACGACGACCTGGCCCGCCGCCAGCTCGGCTACGGCCGCGGCGGCCGGATGAAGATCGAGACCGACCGCGTCCAGGTGAAGACCGGACTGCGGCACGGCCGCACGATCGGCAGCCCCCTCACGCTCGAGATCACCAACCTCGACTTCCCGAAGTGGTCGCAGGACCGCATGGCGATCTGGGAGCGGCACGACGAGGTGCCGCCGATCACGCTGCCGCGGCCCGGGCACGCCGACCTGGCGGGGATGCTGAAGTACGGCACCGACGACCTGCGGCCGATCCTGGAGCGCGCGAGCGCCCGTGAGACCGCCGCCCGCGTCGCCGCCGGCGGCGTCGCGAAGGCCCTCCTGCGCCGGTACGGCATGCAGATCCGCAGCCACGTGGTCCGCATCGGCCCCGAGGCGGTGCCGTTGCGCGACGACCTCGCGGCCGACGACTTCGAGGGCGTCGACGCCAGCCCCGTCCGCTGCCTCGACCCCGAGGCCTCGGAGCGCATGAAGGCCGCGATCAAGGCCGCCGGCCAGGACCACAACACCCTCGGCGGCATCTTCGAGGTGTGGGCCTTCGACGTCCTCCCCGGACTCGGCTCGCACGTCAGCGGCGACGCCCGCCTCGACGGGCGCTTCGGCCAGGCGATCATGGGCATCCAGGCGATCAAGGGCGTCGAGATCGGCGCCGGCTTCGAGCTCGGCACCGTCCCGGGCAGCGAGGCCCACGACGAGATCTACCACGACCCCGAGCGCGGGTTCTTCCGTCGCACGAACCGCTCGGGGGGCATCGAGGGCGGCATGACCCACGGCTCCCCCGTCGTCATCCGCGCCGTCATGAAGCCGATCAGCACCCTCACGCGGCCGCTCGCGTCGGTGGACGTCGCGACGAAGGAGGCCACCAAGGCCTTCAAGGAGCGGTCCGACATCTGTGCCGTGCCCGCGGCCGCCGTGGTCGCCGAGGCCGCCGTCGCGTTCGTGCTGGCCCAGGCGCTCCTCGAGAAGTTCGGGGGCGACTCGATCGCCGCCCTCGACGCGGCCGTCGAGCGCTACCGGGTCGAGATCTCCGGGTAGGCGCAGGTGTCCCGCTGGCTCGTGATGACCGGCTACATGGGCGCCGGCAAGACCGCGGTGGGGCGGCGCGTCGCATCGCGCCTCGGCCGTGTCTTCGTCGACGCGGACCGTGAGATCGAGGCCCACGCGGGGATGCCGATCCCGGAGATCTTCTCCCGCCGCGGCGAGGTCTGGTTCCGCCGCACCGAGGAGACCGTCATCCGGGAGATCCTGGCGCGGGAGCCCCACGGCGTCCTCGCCCTCGGGGGCGGGGCCCTCGAGAGCGACCGCACCCGCAGCCTCGTGTCGCGGACGGCCGACGTCGTGTGGCTGAAGGCCGGCATCGACGTGGCGTGGGCCCGGGTGCAGGGCTCCGACCGCCCCCTCGCCGCCGACCGCGGGCGCTTCGAGCGCCGCGCCCTCGCGCGGGAGGCGGGGTACCGGGAGGCCGCCGCCCTCGAGGTCGACGCCGACGCCCCCGCCGACGTCGTGGCCGCGCGCGTCGCCGCCTGGGCCGGGGGCCGGGAGGCCGCGGCGGCGACCGAGGCCCCGCGATGAACGCCACGGTGCCCGCGCCCACCCTGTGGGCGGAGATCGGCGCGGCGCGGTACCCGCTGCACCTCGGCCCCGGCCTCGTCGACCGGCTCGGTGACCTGTGGCGCGACACGCGCCCCGGCGGTGCGGCCCTGATCGTCAGCGACGGCAACGTCCCGGAGCTCGCCCGCCGCGCGCGTGCCGCCCTCCAGGACGCCGGCATCCGCGTCATCACCGCCAGCGTCCCACCCGGGGAGGGGTCGAAGACCCTCACCCAGGTCGAGCGCCTGTGCCGCCTCGGCGCCGAGGCGGGGCTGCGCCGCGCCGACGCCGTCGTCGCGCTCGGGGGCGGCGTCGTCGGCGACCTCGCGGGCTTCGTCGCGGCGAGCTACCAGCGCGGCGTCCGGCTGGTGCACGTCCCGACGACCCTGCTCGCGATGGTCGACTCCGCCGTCGGCGGCAAGACCGGCGTCGACCTGCCCGAGGGAAAGAACTACGTCGGGGCGATCTGGCAGCCGGAGATGGTCGTCATGGACACCACGACGCTCGCGACCCTGCCGCCGCGGCAGCTCGCGTGCGGCTTCGCCGAGATCGTGAAGTACGGGCTGCTCGACTCGCCGGCCCTGTTCGACGTGGTGGAGGGCTGGCCGGAGCTGCCCGGGGCCCCCGACGCGCTCGCCGCCCTCATCCGCCGCTGCGTCGATCACAAGCTCGCCGTCGTCGCGGGCGACGAGCGCGAGACCGGCATGCGGGCCTCGCTCAACCTGGGTCACACCATCGGGCACGGCATCGAGGCCGCCGCCGGCTACGACCTCTACCACCACGGCGAGGCCATCTCGCTCGGCCTGCTGGCGGCGCTGCGGCTGTCGGAGCAGGACGCCGGGCTCGACCCGTCGTGGCGGACGCGCACCGCGGCGCTGCTGGAGCGCCACGGCCTGCCGACCCGCCTCGACCGGGGCGTCGCCCTCGAGGGGATCCTCGCGGCGATGGGCCGCGACAAGAAGTCCGAGGCGGGGGCGCTCAACATGGTGATGATCGGCGCGCCGGGCGACGTGCGCCTGCGCATGAACCCGTCGCACGACCGCGTGGTCGCGGCCATCGAGGAGCTGCGCGCATGAGCCTCCACCCGCGGCGGATCGCGCTGCTGCACGGACCGAACATCGGCCAGCTCGGGAGACGCCCGTCGGCCCACTACGGCACCCTGACCCTGCGCGAGCTGGAGGACCGCGTGCGGGGGTGGGGGGAGGAGCGCGGGATGTCCGTCGGCTGCTTCCAGACCGATCACGAGGGGTCGTTCCTCGAGCACGTCCACGGCCTCGCGGGGATCGTGGACGGCGCGATCGTGAACCCGGGCGCCTGGACGCACTACGCCTGGTCGATCCGCGACGCGCTGGAGGTCATGGGGGCGCCGTTCGTCGAGGTGCACCTCTCCGACGTCGAGGCGCGCGAACCCCACCGCCGGGTGTCCGTGGTGCGCGACATCGCGTCGCTCGCCGTGTGGGGGAGGGGCCCCGACGGGTACCGCGACGCCCTCGACCACCTGTCGGGGGTGCTGTCGTGAGCGGGCCCTGGGCCGGCCGCCGCGCGCGTCTCGCCGGGACCCTCGCCGGCCGCGGACTCGGCGTGATGATGGTGACGGGCGCGGCGAACGTGCGGTACCTCACCGGCTACGTCGGCTCGAACGGCATCGCCCTGGTCGGGCCCTCGGGCTCCGTCCTGCTGACCGACTCGCGGTACGCCGTCAGCGCCCGGGAGCAGGTGACGGGCGCCGAGGTCGTGATCGGCGGCCGCGACCTGCTCGCCGACGTCGCCGCGCGGGCGACGGGGATGGCGGACGGCGGCGCGGTGGGCGTCGAGGCGGAGGACATGACCCTCGCCCGCCACGAGCGCCTCGTCGAGCTGCTCGGCGACGTCCCCGTCACGCCGATGCGCGGGCTCGTGGAGGACCTCCGCGTCGTCAAGGACGCCGACGAGGTCGCCGCCATGCGGGAGGCCGCCGCCGTCGTCGACCGGGCGCTCGCCACGGTCCTCGCGGCCGGCATCGTCGGCCGCACCGAGGGCCGCGTCGCGTTCGCGCTGCTGGAGGCGATGCTCGACGAGGGCGCCGAGGGGGCGAGCTTCGCGACGATCGTGGCCTCCGGGCCGCGGGGGGCGCGGCCCCACCACGTGCCCGGCTCCGAGGTGATCCCGGCGGACACCCTCGTCGTCATCGACCTGGGCGCGATCGTCGGCGGCTACTGCTCCGACATGACCCGCACCGTCGCCACCGGGGACCTCCCGCCGCGGCTCGAGGAGATCCACGACGTCTGCCTCACCGCCCAGCGGGCGGCCCTCGCGGCGGCCCGTCCCGGCATCAGCGCGTCGGAGCTCGACGGCGTGGCCCGCGCGAGCATCGCCGGGGCCGGGTACGGTGAGCACTTCGGGCACGGGCTGGGGCACGGGGTGGGTCTCGACATCCACGAGCGCCCCGGTGTGCGTCCCGGTTCGTCCGAGATCCTCCGGGCCGGCATGGCGGTCACGATCGAGCCGGGTGTCTACCTCGAGGGTGAGGGCGGCGTGCGGATCGAGGACCTCGTGGTGCTGGGGGACGGCGGGAACGAGGTGCTCTCGACCTCGCCCACGGAGCTGAGGAGAGTCGATTGAGGGGGACGCGGTGATCACCACGAACGACCTGAAGAACGGCTATGTGCTGGACATCGACGGCGAGCTGGTGAGCGTCGTCAGCTTCCAGCACGTCAAGCCGGGCAAGGGCGGCGCATTCGTGCGCACGAAGCTCAAGAACATGACGAGCGGGTCGGTGGTCGAGAAGACGTTCCGCGCCGGCGAGAAGGTCGAGCGGGTCACGACCGAGAGCCGCACGATGCAGTTCCTGTACCGCGACGGCGACGAGCTCCACCTGATGGACAACACGACGTACGAGCAGATCCCCGTCACGTCGAAGCTGGTCGAGCACGACGACCTCCTGGCGCCGAACACCGACGTCCAGGTGTTGTTCGTGCGGGACGCCCCGATCCGCGTGGAGCTGCCGACGTTCGTCGAGCTCGTCGTCACCCGGACCGACCCGGGCGTGAAGGGCGACACCGTCTCCAATGTCACCAAGCCGGCGGAGGTCGAGACCGGCGCGACGATCGATGTCCCGTTGTTCGTCAACGAGGGCGATTGCCTGAAGATCGACACCCGCACCCGCGAGTACTCTGCGCGGGCGTGAGCATCAGTCCCGGATCGCCGAAGGGAGTCAAGTGACGCACGTCTCGGGTGCCGTCGGCTACGTCGACGCGACCCTCCGCGACCTCGCCCCGTTCCCGTGGGGCACCGCGGTCGGAACCGACGATCTGGCCGCCGCGGCCGCCGCCCTCTCGGAGGTCGGCGCCCGGGTCCTGGAGGCCCTCGACGCACGGTGCGCCCGCGCCGCCCTCGAGGCGCGCTCGGAGAGCCCGTGGGACCGCCTCCGGGCCGTCCTGCGCGAGGCCGGCGGGACCCCCGTCGGCGTCGTCGTCGGCGCGCGCAACCTGTGGGGCGACCTCCCGCTCGCCCCCGACGTTGTGCGCCGCTTCGTGCTCTGCGCCGTCGACTCGGGCGCGTCGCGCATCCGCGCCACCGACCCGCTGAACGACCCGGACGCCCTGCTCGCCGTCGCCCGCGCCTGCGAGGAGGCCGCCGCCGAGTTCGTGCCGACCCTGATCGTCGGCCCGTCGCCGGTCATCGACGACGCCCGCTGGGTGCAGGAGGCCGTCGCCCTGGCGGCCCTCCCCGGCGCCGGGACGATCTGCGTCTCGGACGGCGCCGGCTACATCGCCCCCGGCGCCCTCGGCCGGCTCGTCGCCGCCGTCGCCGCCGCGACCGGCCTGCCCGTCGAGGTCCAGGTGCAGGCCCCCGGCGGCCTCGCCCCGTTGTCGGCGACCGCCGCCGTCGGCGCCGGCGCCGCGTCGGTGCAGGCATCCGCCGGTCCCGTCGCCCTCGTGTCGGCGCGCCCCTCGGCCGAGACCCTGCGCGCCGCCCTCGTCGGCGGTGAGCGCACCCTCGACTGCAACGCCTCGGCGCTCGACCGCGCCGCGCGCGTCGTCGGCCCGATGCTCCCCGCCGACCGGCTGCGCCAGGCCGCCGCGGCGGTCTTCGGCCCCGCCGTCGCCGTCCCGCCCGCCCTCGAGTCGGGGCTGATCTCCCGCCTCGGACGCCTCGGCCTGTCGCGGAGCCTCGTGGCCGTGGCCACCGAGTCGGCCGCGGTGTCCCGCGACATCGGCGGCGCCACCCTCGCGTACCCGCTCGGGGCCGCCATCCTGGCGCAGGCCGCGCGCCACGTGATCGAGGGCCGCCGCTGGGCGGAGATCGAGCCCGAGCTCGTCCCGGTCGCCCTCGGCCGCTCCGGCCGCCTGCGGGGCCCGGTCGCCGAGTCCGTGCTCGAGATCGCGACCGCCGCCGACCCCGGCGACCCGCCGCGCCGCGACATCGCGACGGTCTCCGACGAGGCCCCCGCGGGCCTGTCGGAGGAGGACCTGGTGCTGTGGGCGATGTTCGCCGAGGGCACCGAGTCGGTCGTCGCCCGCCGCCGCTCGCTCGGCGCCGAGGCCGCCAGCCGGCCCGGCCAGCCCGCCATCGACCGGGAGCTGCTGGAGACGCTCGTCGACGTGGTCGAGGCCTCCGACGAGGCCGAGGTCAGCGTCGAGATCTCCGGCGCCCGCGTCACGGTGCGCCGCACCGTCGCCGCGCCCGCGGGCCCCGGATCCGGCGCGTCCGAGGGCGGGGGCGGCGGAGGTGCCGCCGCCGACGAGGACGACGGCCTGGTGCGGGTCACCAGCCCGATGGTCGGCACGTTCTACCGCCGCCCCGGTCCCGACCAGGACGTCTTCGTGGAGGAGGGCTCGCGGGTCGAGGCCGGCGACACCCTGTGCCTGATCGAGGCGATGAAGCTCTTCAACGAGATCGTCACCGAGGTCGCCGGCACGGTCCGGACCATCGCCCTGGAGGACGCGGCGCCCGCCGAGTTCGGCCAGCTCCTGTTCCTGATCGAGCCGTGAAGCTCCTCGTCGCCAACCGGGGCGAGATCGCCGTGCGCGTCATCCGGACCGCACGGGAGCTCGGCATCCCGACCGTGGCCGTCTACTCGACGGCCGACGCGGACACCCTCGCCGTCGACCTCGCCGACGAGGCCGTCTGCATCGGGCCGCCCGCGGCCCGCGACTCGTACCTCAACATCGCCAACGTCCTCGGGGCCGCCGAGATCACGGGATGCGACGCGGTCCACCCGGGCTATGGGTTCCTCTCCGAGAACGCCGACTTCGCCCGCGCCTGCGCCGACGCCGGGATCACGTTCGTGGGGCCGTCGCCCGAGGTGATGGAGCGGATGGGCGACAAGATCCAGGCGAAGGCCGCGGCGCGGGAGGCCGGCCTGCCCGTGCTGGAGGGGTCCGACGGCCCCGTCAGCGACGTCGCCGCGGCCCTCGAGGCGGCGGAGCGCGCCGGGTACCCGGTGCTGCTGAAGGCCGCGGCGGGCGGCGGCGGCAAGGGCATGCGCCGCGTGGAGCGCCCGGGCGACCTCGCCCAGGCGTTCGAGGTCGCCCAGCGGGAGGCCGAGGCGGCCTTCAGCGACGGCGACCTCTACGTGGAGCGCCTGCTGGAGGGCGCCCGCCACGTCGAGATCCAGGTGATGGCCGACGGCCTCGGCGGCGCGCTCGTCTGCGGCGACCGCGAGTGCTCGATCCAGCGGCGCCACCAGAAGCTGATCGAGGAGGCGCCCGCGCCGCACCTCCCCGACGCGACCCGCCACGCCATGCAGCAGGCGGCCCTCCGCGCCGTGAAGGCGTGGAACTACCGCAGCGCCGGGACCCTCGAGTTCCTGGTCGACGCGAAGGGGGACTTCTTCTTCCTGGAGCTGAACGCCCGCCTGCAGGTGGAGCACCCCGTCACCGAGCTGGTGACCGGGCTCGACCTCGTCGCCGAGCAGCTGCACGTCGCCGCCGGCGGCCTGCTATCGCGCACCGGCATCGCCGAGGCCAACGGCCACGCCATCGAGTGCCGCATCAACGCGGAGGACCCCTCCCGCGACTTCCGGCCGGGCGCCGGGCGGCTCGACGACTACCGGATCGCGCAGGGGCCCGGCGTCCGCGTCGATACCCACTGCGAGCCGGGTGAGGCCATCCCGCCCCACTACGACAGCCTGCTCGGCAAGCTCTGCGTGTGGGCGTCCGACCGCCCGAAGGCGATCGCCCGCCTGCGCCGCGCCCTGCACGAGACCTCCATCACGGGGATCCCGACGACGCTGCCCCTGCTCATCGACATCGCCCACGACGCGCCCTTCGTGGAGGGCCGCTACACCACGTCGTACCTGACCGACCGCGAGGCCCACCTGCCCACGCTCCAGCAGGCCGCCCGGGCATCCTGATGGCCGCCCAGGCCAAGGAGGGGGGCCGCCGCGCGGCCCGCCGCCAGGCGGTCTTCCTGCTCTACCAGCACGACGTCACCGGCATCGGCCTCGAGGAGCTTGAGCGCAACGCCGAACGCGACGGCACCCCCGTCGACCCGTTCGCCCGAGGACTGATGGAGGGCGTCGCCGCCGACCCGGCGGGCCTCGACGAGCTCATCACCGCCGCGGCCGACGGATGGACCGCCGACCGCCTCGCGCCCCTCGAGCGGAACATCCTGCGGGTCGCGGTCCACGAGATCCTCGACTGGCCCGACATCCCCACCGCCGTCTCGATCAACGAGGCCGTCGACCTCGCGAAGCGCTACTGCCAGACCGAGGCCCCCGGCCTCGTGAACGGCATCCTCGGGCGCATCGCCGCCGACGACCACGAGGTCGCGCCGTGACCGGCGGCGACGACGCCGCGGCGCTGCGCGCCGCCGCGGAGCGCCTGGAGGAGGTCGCCGCCCGCATCCGCGAGGGCGACGCCGGCCCCGAGGAGCTGCGGGCGCTCGCCGGCGAGGCGCTCGCCCTGGGGACCGAGATCACCGAGCGGGTCCCCCGGACCCTGAGGGACGACTGACGTGGCGCGCGCCGACGACCTCCTCGACCCGCGGGTCCAGGTGATGGTGCTGCCGCCGAGCGACCCGTCGGCGGCGGGGCACGCCGAGCTGCAGGGCACCGGCAGCGGCGACGACCGGCCGGAGATGCCGATCCTCGCGGAGCGGCCGTGGCTCACCCAGGGCCCCGCCCTGCGTGGCGCCGAGCTCGAGACCCTCGGGCTGACGCTCTACGCGGGGCACCCCGAGGTGTCGATGGTCAACGTCCCGACGGCGTTCGTCGCGGGGGCGGTGCAGCTCCTGAAGGAGCTCGGCACCTACGTCCTCACCGGCGGGGTGCTGGAGGACGGCGACATCATGCAGCTACGCCACGACCTGCCGTACCTCGTCGGCATCCACGCCGTCGGCGACCCCGACTCCCCCGACGCCGCGCTGCGCGTGGTGATGCTGGCGTGAGCCCCCCGCCGCGGATCGCCGTGATCGTGGCGAGCACGCGGGAGGGCAGGATCGGCCCCGCCGTCACGGGGTGGTTCATCGGCCGGGCGGGGACGCGCGACGACCTGCTGCTGGAGGTCATCGACCTCGCGCACGTCCCGCTGCCGCCGCGCCTGTCCGCCGGCCACCCCTCCCGCGGCGACTACCCGGAGGCGGTGCGGCCGTTCGCCGCCCGGATCGGCGCGGCGGACGGCGTGGTGATCGTCACGCCCGAGTACAACCACGGCTACCCGGGGTCGCTGAAGGACGCGCTCGACGCCGTCGGCCCCGAGTGGCGCGCGAAGCCCGTCGCGTTCGTCGGCTACGGAGGGCTGTCGGGGGGCGGCCGCGCCGTCGAGCAACTCCGGCAGGTGGTGGCGGAGCTGCACATGGCGTCGCTGCGCGACGCCGTCCTGATCCCCTTCGCGGGGCGGGAGTTCCGCGACGGGGGCGTCCCCGCCGACACCGACGGCCGCCTCGCCGGCGCCGTCGACCGCATGCTGGACCGGCTCGCCTGGTGGGCGCGCGCCCTGCGCGCCGCCCGCGACGCCGAGCCCTACGGCCGCTAGCCGGGGCAGCCCACCGGGTCGGCGGCGAGGAACGACGGCCGCGTCGTGAGGGCCTCGCGCAGGGCCGTCAGGGTGGGGTAGGGGGAGAGGTCGAGCCCCGTGTGGAGGGTCCGGTGCAGCACCGGCGCGATCGCGCAGTCGGCGATCGTGAAGCGCCCGAGGACCGTGGCGGTGGGGCCGACGAGGTCGTCGAGCAGCGACAGCGTCGGGGTGATCGTCCGGGCGGCGAGGGCCGCGGCCTCCGGATCGCGCGGCACGGCGTCGAAGCCCCCGCGGTCGCGGGAGTAGCCGAGGGCCGGCACCTCGTGGCGGAAGAACGCCGCCCGGATGCCGGTGTGGAAGCGGTCGAGGAACTCGTCGACGCGCGCACGCTCGAAGGGGTCGGCGGGCAGCAGGTCGTCGCGCCCGGCGCGCGCCGCCAGGTACCGCAGGATCGCGTGCGACTCGGCCAGCACGAAGCCGTCGTCGTCGAGGGTCGGGATGCCGCCGACGGGGTTGAGGGCGATGTAGCCCTCCGGCCGCGGACGGGCGAGGTCGACGGTGCGCCGCTCGTGCGCCATCCCCAGCTCGGCGAGCAGGAAGCGCACCTTCAGCGCGTTCGACGACCGCGGGTTGTCGTAGAGGACCAGACCGGGCATATGCCCCCGTGACGATAGTCCCCCGGCCCCCCGGGGTGGCGCCGCAGACCAGGGGTTGCACTAAGATCCATCGGATGCCCGACTCCACGACGCGCTTCCCGCTCATCACCGGACTCGCCACACCGAGCGACATCCGGGCCATGAGCGACGAGGACCGCGAGGCCCTCGCCGCCGAGATGCGCGAGGCGATCATCGACACCGTCTCCCAGACGGGCGGTCACCTCGGCGCCAGCCTCGGGACCGTCGAGCTGACCATCGCGCTCCACGCCGAGCTCGAGTCGCCCCGCGACCGGATCGTCTGGGACGTCGGCCACCAGGCGTACGGCCACAAGCTCCTCACCGGCCGCCTCGGCGGCTTCGGCACCCTCCGCCAGCACGGGGGCATCAGCGGCTTCCTGCGCCGCGAGGAGAGCGAGCACGACGTCATGGGCGCCGGGCACGCCAGCACGTCGATCAGCTACGCCACCGGCCTCGCGGAGGCGGAGCGCCACGCCCGCCAGGGCAGCCGCGCGGTCTGCGTGATCGGCGACGGCGCCCTCACCGGCGGCATGGCGTACGAGGGGCTGAACCAGGCTGGCGCGCTCGGCTCGCCGATCACGGTGATCCTGAACGACAACGGCATGAGCATCTCCGAGAACGTCGGGGCGCTCTCCAAGCTCTTCCAGCGCGCGCGGGTCGACCCGACCCTCACGCGGGTGCGCGAGGAGCTCGAGCGCGGCCTCGCCCGCCTGCCCGGCGCCACCGAGATCGGCGGCCACATCCGCGACGCCACGAAGGCGCTGTGGTTCGTCCCCGGGGCGCTCTTCGAGGCGCTCGGCTTCGCCTACATGGGTCCGATCGACGGCCACGACATCGAGGGCGTCCGCCGCGCGCTGCGCACGACGCTCGAGATGAACCGCCCCGTCGTCCTCCACGTGAAGACGGTGAAGGGCCGCGGGTACGGCCCGGCGGAGGCCGACGGCGAGGCGATGCACGGCGCGACGCCGTTCGTGATCGAGAGCGGCAAGGCCGCCGGCAAGAAGTCGCCCGGCCCGCCGAACTACACCGAGGTCTTCGGCCACGCCCTCGTCGCCGAGGCCGAGCGCGACCCGCGGGTGGTCGGCATCACCGCGGCGATGCTCAAGGGCACCGGGATGCAGCACATGATGACGCGCTTCCCGGAGCGGACGTACGACGTCGGCATCGCCGAGCAGCACGCCGTCGTGTTCGCCTGCGGCCTCGCGATCGCCGGCTACAAGCCGGTCTGCGCCATCTACTCCACGTTCCTGCAGCGGGCCTTCGACCCGATCGTCCACGACGCCGCGATCCAGGGGCTGCCGGTCGTCTTCGCGATCGACCGCGGCGGCCTCGTCGGCGACGACGGCCCCACGCACCACGGCGTCTTCGACCTCGCGTACCTCCGCGCGATCCCCGGCATGACCGTGATGGCGCCGATGGACGAGCGCGAGCTGGTCGACATGCTCCACACCGCCCTGCGCCTCGACGGCCCCGTCGCCCTGCGCTACCCGCGCGGCGCGGGCACCGGGGTGGCCCTGCCCGAGCGCCCCGAGCCGGTCGAGGTCGGCCGGGGGGTCGTCCTCGAGAGCGGCGCGCGCGTCGCGCTCGTCGGGTACGGCTTCGGCGCGTCCCTCGCCGTCGAGGCGGCCGACCTGCTCGCCGACGCGATCGGCGTGCGGCCGACCGTCGTGAACGCGCGGTTCTGCAAGCCGATCGACGCGACGCTGATGCGCCAGCTCGCCGAGCGGCACGAGCTGCTCGTCACGATCGAGGACCACGCGACCCTCGCCGGCTTCGGCAGCGCGGTGCTCGAGACGCTCGACGACGCCCCCGTGCGGGTCCTGCGCCTCGGCATCCCCGACCGCTTCATCGACCACGGCAAGCGCGAGCTGCTGCTCGACGAGGCGGGCCTCACCGCCACGCAGGTCGCCGCGCGCGCCGTCCGCGCCCTCGGCGCCCCGTCGCGCATGCTGGTGGTCGAGACCTGACGGCGGGCCCGGCCGACGGCCGGGCTATCATCCGTCCGGTGCCACGCTCCCGTCTCGACGTCGCGCTCGTGGCGCGGGGACTGTTCCCCACGCGCTCGCGGGCGCAGGCCGCCGTGATGGCCGGCCGCGTCAGCGTCGGGGGGCGGCCCGTCGACAAGCCCGGCACCGCCGTCCGCGACGACGCCGACCTGACGGTGAAGGCGACCGACGAGTACGTCTCCCGCGGAGGGGTGAAGCTGGCGGTGGCCCTCGACGCCCTCGCCGTCGACGTCGCCGGCGTCGCGGCCCTCGACCTCGGGGCGTCGACCGGCGGGTTCACCGACTGCCTCCTGCGCCGCGGTGCGGCGTCGGTGATCGCCCTCGACGTCGGGTACGGGCAGCTCGACTGGGGCCTGCGCCAGGACCCCCGCGTGCACGTGATGGAGCGCGTCAACGCCCGCCACCTGTCACCCGGCGACCTGCCGTACGCCCCCGATCTGGTCACGTGTGACCTGTCGTTCATCTCGATCGGCACGGTCTGGGGCGCGGTGGTGGCCTGCATGGCGCCCGGCTGGCGTGCCATGGTGATGGTGAAGCCCCAGTTCGAGGTCGGCCGCGACAGGGTCGGCTCCGGTGGGGTGGTGCGCGACGAGGCGGCCCGGCAGGACGCCGTCCGCGGCGTGATCGACGTGATCCAGGAGCGGGGGGGACGAGTGATCGGGACGACCGACGCGGGGCTGCCGGGGCCGAAGGGCAACCGCGAGGTCTTCGTGCACTGCGCCGACGCCGGGGTGCGGGAGTGAGCCGCGGCGGACCGCTCGGCAGCGACGTGCCGATCTCGTTCGAGGAGGCCCGGCCCGTCGAGCGGGTGCTGCTGCTCACCCACCGGGAGCCCGAGGTCACCGCGTCGTCGCTGCCGGCCGTGCTGTCGATCCTCCAGGACGCCGGCGTCCAGGTGCTGGTCCCCGCCGGCGAGGTGGTGAAGCACCGCTCGCTCGCCCCCTACTCGTCGGGCGACGGCATGAAGATGCGCCCCGGCGGCGAGGACCTGATCCTCGTGCTCGGCGGCGACGGCAGCATCCTGCGGGCCCTCGCCCGCGAGGCCGGCTCCGGGGCCCCCGTCATCGGCGTCAACTTCGGCCGGGTCGGCTTCCTCGCCTCGATCGAGCGGGAGACGCTCGAGCGGGACCTGCGCCGCGCCATCGCCGGCGAGTACGTGGTGCTCGGCCTCCCGTCGCTGCGCGCCGAGTGGGCCGAGGGCGAGGTGGAGGCCGTCAACGACCTGGCGCTCTTCCGCGGCGGCGACTCGCGCATCGCCGACCTCACCTACGCCGTCGACGACGAGCTCGTCGCGACCGTCCGGTGCGACGGCGTCATCCTCAGCACCCCCGTCGGCTCCACGGCGTACAACCTCGCGGCCGGCGGCCCGACCGTCTCGTGGCGGGTCCGCTGCTTCGTGCTCTCGTTCATCGCGCTGCACCACCTCGACAGCCGCCCCCTCGTGATCGGCGCCGAGGAGACCCTGACCGTGACCAACAGCGCGCTCGTCGGCGACGTCGATGTACAGGCCGACGGCCAGCGCATCGGCGTTCTCCGCCCCGGTCGCTCGATCACGATCGGGCTCGGCGGCTCCGAGGTCCACCTCGCGACGTTCCCCGAGGCGTCCTTCTTCCGGCGCTACCGGGAGAAGTTCGGCCGGCCATGATCCGCGCCCTCGAGGTCCGCGACCTCGTCGTCATCGAACGGGCCGAGCTCACGCCCCCGCCCGGCCTGACGGCGATCACGGGCGAGACCGGCGCCGGCAAGACCGTGCTCGCGCAGGCCCTCGGCCTGCTCGCCGGCGCGCCCGCCGACCCGGGGGCGGTGCGGCCCGGCGCGCGCCACGCCTTGGTGCAGGCCACCCTGGCGCTGCCCCCCGGTTTCTGGGACCGGCTCGACGAGGACGACCCGGCGCTCACGCTGCGCGAGCTCGCCGAGGACGAGGACGAGGTCGTGATCGCCCGCCGGGTGCCCGCCGAGGGGCGCGCCCGGGCGCTGATCGACGGCCAGGCCGCCCCCCGGGAGGCCGTCGCCGCCCTCGCGCGCGCCCTGGTGCGGTTCTCCGCCCAGCACGAGCACCGGCGCCTCGTGAGCCCC
>LNFM01005382.1_pt1 | contig 22244 bp, 18 predicted proteins | sample 596031 | NCBI WGS metagenome assembly LNFM01 (sample SAMN04254537, study PRJNA301005) | activated carbon metagenome | isolation source: dual media filters at the Ann Arbor, Michigan drinking water treatment plant | place: USA: Ann Arbor
TGGTCGCGCGAAGCGCACCTTCCGCCGTGAGTCTTCGAACGGCGCCCAGCACGGGGTTTGTTAACCCCGTGCGAGATCCCCCTCTTTTCAAGTGTGCCCGCTGCCCGTCGCCCGTTGCCCGTTGCCCGTTGCCCGTCGCCCGTTGCCCGCCGCCCGTTGCCCGTTGCCCGTTGCCCGTCGCTCGCCGCCCGTTGCCCGCTGCCCGGTCGCGCCGCGTCGCTCAACCCTTCACGACGTGCACGCTGAACAGGTGCGTCTTGCACGCGCCCCACATCCGCAGCCGCAGCGGCAGGTCGTGCTCGGTCGCGCGCGAGGCCGTGATGTCTCCGAGGTCGATCACGTGCCGCCAGCCGAAGGACTGCAGCAGCTCGGTCACGATGCCCTTGGCGCTCGCGTCGTCGCCGGACACGAACGCGTCGTGCTGCCCGTCCGCGAGCTGCCGCGGATCCACCATCAACGGCGCCATGGCGTTGAACGCCTTCACCACGCGCGTCGAGCAACCCGCCGAACGTCCCGATCTGCGCCCGGGCGCCAGCGTTGCTCGCTTGCTGCCACTCTTGGGCCTTGGCGTTGTCCTTGGTGCGTGAGCCCATCGTCACGTCGTGTCCGAGCGAGAGGAGCTTGTTTGCGAGGGAGGTTCCGACCGTTCCGGTCCCGAGGATTGCGAAGTGAAGCTCGCGAGCGAAGCGCTCGAGCCCGGCGGCTTCTACTACGAGGGCAAGCTCCGTCCGGCTCCGAAGCACGCCACGGATCCTGTGTTTACCGCGGCGGTGTGGGGCTCGCTCGAAGCCGCTCAGCCGAGGGCGTTGGCCCAGCGCGCGACCGCCTCCGCTGCGCCAGCCGCGTAGCCCGCAGCCTCGCCGCGCAGCGACGCCGTCGCGCTCTCGCACGCGCGCAGCCCGTGGTCTGCGCCAGGGACGCTTCTGAACTCGCCGCGCCGCGCGCAGCGGGCGATTCGTTCGTGCTCGCCGCGCGTGGTGATCCAGTCGCACTCGCCCCACAAAGAGAGCAGCGGAGCCGACAGCGCCTCGAGCGGCGCCGCGGTCGGGCACTCGTACACGTCCTTCCAGAAGCGCGGAGGCCTGCCGTCCACGGTGTTCTTCTCCGCGTCGAGCGCCCAGTCGCGCGCATACGCCTCGAGCGCGGGGTGCATGGCGAGCGCTTCGCTCACCGCGCCGCCTCTCATGTGAACGACGCTCGTCAGCGCTTGTTGCGCGCGGACCGCCCGCTCGACCTCGCCCTCGCGCGCGCCGAGCATCGCCATGCGCCTTCGCAAGAGCGCGTCGAGGTACTCGGTCCACGTGTCGATGCCCGAGCCCCACACGCACACGCCTTGCGCGTCGAGACGCTGTGCAGCGATGGGCGCAGACAGTGCTCCGAGCGAGTAGCCGTGGATCAGCCACGGGCCGAGCTCGCGGGTCTCGTCGTTGATTTGTTGTGCCGCCTCGAGGATGTCGTCGCGCTCTTCGAAGAAGCCCTGCGCGTCGCCGTCTCCCTCGCTGTCCCCCAAGCCCCTGCGCTCGACGCGAACGACCGTAAAGCCCGCGCGCGCCAGGTCTTCGACCCATCGTCGCAGGGGGTAGTCCGCGCTCGCGGGCCAGTCGCAGCTGTCCCTTCGGTACCCCGGAAGCGCGAGAATTCTCGCGCGACTCGATTGTGTGTGCTCTGGCTGCGACACGATCACGCGCAAGAGCACGCCGTCGCCGAGGGACGCCTGGGTGTATCGATGGGCCACGCCCGGGGCGCGCTCGCGGGGCCGCTCGTCAATCGCGAGCTCGCGGGGCTCGAGCGTCGTTCCGTCGCGCTCGATCGCGACGCGCACGACGGTGCCGGCGCGAAGGCGCGCGGCCCACCGGCGAAACGTCTGCTCGTCGGTGAAGAGCGTGTCGCCTGCGCTCGAGAGCACGTCGCCGGGGCGGATGTCGGCGCGTCGGGCGGCGGTGTCCTCGGTGACCGACAGCACTCGTACGCCGGCGGGGGACTTGCGAAATTCGAAGCGGATCCCGAGCGCTCCGCGGCGAGTGAGGGTGCGCATGCCCGCAATCGAGCACGACGCGTCACCCCCATGCAATCGCGCTGTGCGCTGGCTCCAACGCGGTCCCCGCGAGCCCCTAAACCCCCCCAGCGACCGCTACGGGCACGTCCAGGCGGCGTTCATCGCGCTGAGCGCTGGGGTCGCGCCGGAGCCCGCGGCGCGCATGCTGACCGTGACGCGGACGAGCTGCGCGGGCGTGACGGCCGCGGCGCGAAAGGCCGCTCCGAGGTCGTACGGGCTGCCGTTGGGCGGCAAGGTGGCGACCGGAACATCCGCCGCCATCGCGAGGGCGCCCATCGTCGCGGCGGTGCGCGCGGTGATGGTCATCACCGTGCCGGCGGGCAGATCCGCGCTGACGGTAAACGACGTCAACCGCGGCGCGGCGCAGGTGGTGTCGAACACGTACGCGAACGAGCCCTCGGGGATCGTCGTGCGACGCACCGAGCCGGTGAAGTCCGAGTACGAGTAGTTCTGGTTCACGCCCATGAGGTTGGTGCTCATCATGGACATCGGGTCGAAGCGCACGAGCGGCGCTCCCGGGCCCCAGTGCGTGAGGAACAACCGTCCGCCGCGGTCGAAGCCGATCCCCGACGGGCCGCGCTGTCCGGGCGTGATGACTCGCGTCACGCGCGCCGCGGGGACGGCGCCCATCGTGTGATCCGCGGCGAGCCAGCTCACGACGCGAGAGTTGTTCTCGTTGATGTCCTCGCCAGCCATGTAGATGCGGCCGTCGGTGCCGGCGGTGATTCCGCGCCCTGCGTAGCCGTCGATCTGCGCGGTGGTGTCGACGCGCGACCAGGTTCCGCCGGTGCCGCCGGCGCCCATTCCGGGGGCGTATCCGAGGGCGTCGCGGCAGTTCCATCCGGCGAACCAGAGGCGTCCGCCGGAGTCCGCGGTGATGCCGTAGCTGTTGGCGCAGCCGCCGCGCATCGCGACGGGAAACGCGATCGCCGCGGACGCCGTCGGCATCGCGGCGGTTGTGTCGATCGACGCGGTCGCGCCGTTGTCGAGCGTTCCGATCCAGAGTCGCCCATCGGCGGTGACCACGGCGCCGTACGGTCGAACAGGAACCATCACGGTCGCGAGCGTCTCGCCCGTGCGCGGATCGACTTTGTAGAACGCGTTGGAGTTGTACCCGCCCACCCAGACATATCCGGCAGGGGCGCGGGCGTCGCCGCGGTCCACGGTGATCGCTCGCAACAGCGCGTTGCTGGGCCCAACGGTGGCGGTCCAGAGCACGCATTCGTCCGCGGGCTGTCCGATCGCGTTGACGTACGCGAGCAGGTTCGTGCGCGACGCGGACGTGTCGATCGTGCCGTTGCCGTTGCGGTCGATGCAGTTCGTGCGAGCACCGGCGATCTTGGTCACCGTCCCCTGCATCGCGAAGCCGCGGTTGGCCACGTACACGTCGCCGTTGCCGTCGATCGCGACGCGCGAGGCCATGTTGCAGTTGTTGTTGTGGCAGCAGGCGCCGGGGCACTCACCGGCGCTGATTCCGACGCGGTATTTCGCGATCTCGGTGGGCGGGTTGGTGTTGGCGTCCCACTTCGAGACCGTGCTCTCGGCGGTGTTCACGATCCAGAAGAAGTCGCTCGTGCTCGTCGTCACCATCCCGTCGGGGACGACGCCCCGCACTGGATCGACGCGCGCTCCGTTGAGCGTCCCCATCGAGAACGGAACGCCCATTCCGCCGACCGTCGCTCGTCGGCACTCGCAGCCGTTGGCGTCGACGCCGTCGCAGTTGTCGAAGCCCGCGTTGCAGCTCGTCAGGCGGCAGCCGCCCATCGTGCACGAGCCCGTTCCGTTAGCAAAATTGCAGGCGTTGCCGCACCTTCCGCAGTGCGTCGCGCTGTTGGCGAGCTCGACCTCGCAGCCGTCCATTCGGTTGCCGTTGCAGTCGCTGAACCCCGCGTTGCAAGTCATGATGCACATGCTGGCGGCGCACGACGCGATGGCGTTGGTGTACGGGCCGCAGACCGTTCCGCACGCGCCGCAGTGGTTGGGGTCGCTCTCGGTCGAGGTGCACGAGCCCATGCAGTTGGTCTGCCCCATGCGACACGAGGGAACGCACATCCCCATGTCACACACGAGCCCTGCGCCGCACGCGTTGCCGCACATCCCGCAGTTGGCCCGGTCGCTCTGCGTGTTCGTGCACATCGCCGGCGTGCCGCACGCGGTCTGTCCCGTCGCGCACGAGAGCTGACACATGCCCATCGCGCAGATCTGCCCCGCTGCGCAGGCGTTGCCGCACATCCCGCAGTTGGCCCGGTCGCTCTGCGTGTTCACGCATTGGCCGCCGCACTCGGTCTGCCCCATCGGGCAGCTCGTCTGGCACGCGCCCATCACGCACACCTGTCCGCTGGGGCACGCGTTGCCGCACATCCCGCAGTTGGTCCGGTCGTTCTGCGTGTCGCGGCACGAGCCCATACAGTTGGTCGTGCCCGCGGCGCACATCGTCGTGCACATGCCCATCGAGCAGACCTGGCCCGCTGCGCAGGCGGTTCCGCACATCCCGCAGTGTTCGCGGTCGCCCTGCGTGCTCACGCAAACGCCGTTGCACAGGGTTTGCCCCGAGGGGCACTCGACGGCGCACATGCCCATGCGACAGACCTGTCCGCCTGGGCACGATCTGCCGCACATTCCGCAGTGATCGCGGTCGGTCTGCGGATCGACGCAGCGACTGCCGCACACGAGCTGGCCGCCGTCGCAGGTCGGAGCGGTTTGAACGTCCACTCCCGAGTCGGGGGTGCCGCCGACGACGGGCGAGCCGCACGCGACGAGGAGAGCGGCTGCGCCAGCGGCGAGCCACCGTTCGAGCGATGATTTCATCCCGAGAGCATCGGTGATTTCACTGAGGAAGGAAAGAATCCATGCTCGTCGAATTCCCTGCGATTCAACGGTAAAACGCGCTCGCTACGTCGATCGGGAGCCGCGAACGATGGCCCGTGAACGGTCGTCAACGAACGTCAACGACCCGCGCTCGGCTCTCTCGGTCGTCGAGGGCCACTGCGCTCACCGCCCACCGTCCGCGTCCGAGCCCGCTGACCGTCGCGGTCGCGCTCGTCACGACTCGATCGAGCACGAACGCGCTCGAGCCTGTGTCCCATCGGTACAGCGCCCACGCGCGCACCGTCGCCGGAGCGCCGTGCGACACCATGACAGCGCCAGCGGCCCCTGTTGCGGTGGGCGGATCGACGATCCCCGTCGCGGTCACGAGCGGCGGCGGCAGCGCGGGGCTGCCGTAGAAATCCCTGCGCAACATGGCCGCGACGCCCATCGTGTCTCGCAGGATCTGCCGCCCCTGAAAGAACACGTTGCCGAGCGCTCCTCGGTCCCGCGCCGCGCGCGTGGCTCGAATTTGTGTGCGTATTTCATCGAGCGTCCACGCGGCGGTCGTCCCGATCTTGGTGATGTCGTTGCCCGCGAAGACATAGGCGCGGCCCATGGTCTGATTGGCCCACCACGGCAACAGCGTGGTGTACGACTGCGCGGTCTGCGTGCTCGGCCAATAGAGCTGCGGCGCGATGTAGTCGACGTGCCCGGCGCGCACCCACGCGAGCGGGTCGCACGCGATGACGTTGTAGGCGTCGAGGCCGACGATCCCCGCGGGCATTCCTGGGCGATAGATGCCGAAGGGCGAGACGCCGAAGCGCGCCGTGGGCCGCGCGGCGCGGACGGCCATCGAGACCTCGCCGATCATGCGGTTGACGTTGTCGCGACGCCACTCCTGGCGGGTGAGCGTGCCTCCGCCCGAGCGATACGCGTTGAACAGCGCGTCGTCGGGAAACGGCGTGCTCATCGAGTCGGGATACGGATAGAAGTAGTCGTCGAAGTGGACTCCATCGACCGCGTAGCGCGTCGCGACGTCGCGCACGACGCGGACGATGTGCGCGCGAACCTCTGATGAACCGGGGTTCATCACGATCGCGTTGTTGTAGGGCACCGCGAACTGCGAGAGCGTGCGCGTGACGCTGTTGGCCGCGGTCGTGAAGCGCGAGTCCGCCGCGCCGCGGTAGGGGTTCATCCACGCGTGCACTTCGATCGCGCGCTGATGGGCGAGGGTGATCAGCACGTCGAGCGGGTCGATCCCCGGGTCTCTGCCTTGCGTTCCTGTGAGAAAGCGCGACCACGGCTCGATCGTCGAGCGGTACACCGCGTCGCTCTCGGGCCGGATCTGAAAGACGATGGCGTTGAGCCCGGTGTTCGCTGCGGTGTCGACGATGGTCTGCAGCTCGTTGCGAAGCTGCGTCGCGTTGAGCGAAGAGGTCGACGGGTAGGTGAGGTTGTAGACCGACGCGACCCACATCGCGCGAAACTCCCGCGGGTGCGAGGCGTCGACGAGCGAGCCTTCGGTGATGCCTCCGTCTGCGCGCGTGTCGCCCTGCGCGTCCGATCGAGCATCCGCAGCGGCATCCCCAGCGGCGTCTCTGGGTGCGTCCTGCGTCTGGACATCGAGCGTGGCGCTGTCCTGTGCGGTCGCGTCCGCGGGGCTCTCTGCGTCGGCGTCGAGCGGCGGGTTCGACGCGTCGAAGACCATCACGTCGTTGTCATGAGAGGCATCGATCGCGCTGTCGCTGCGGGTGTCGAGCGCGGCGTCGAGGTCCATGGTCACGGGCGCGGCGCACGCGCCGAGCGCGGCGAGCGAGAGGACCGAGAGCGATCGGCGAGAGATCACGGGGAGACGATAGCCGATTGTCGTGGGGGTGCGGACGGCTCAGCGAATCGCCTGCATCGATGCTACAGCGACGGCATGGCCATCAACACCCGGCGAATGCGCCCCGTCGTGATCGACGGCGTGCGGTGGCGCTGGCGCGGATTCGACGGGATGTATGGAAACGATCAGCTCGTGGTGATGCGCGAGGATCGCGGGACCGTGGCCTGGTACATCCCTGGAGGGCGCGCGCGCGTGCGTGTTCGGCGCACGCCAAGAGACGAGCTCGATGGCGAGTATTGGGCGCCGGCGCTCGCCGAGCTCAACGAGTTCGGACCGCGGGCGGCGGTGGCGTTGGCGCGTTGGGTCGAGGGGCCCGAGCCCAAGCAACGCGTCGACGCGGCGGTCGCCGAGCCTGCGTTGCCCGAGGGGTGGGCCGCGCTTCGCGCAGAGGGGGCGCGGTGGTTCGACCCCGAGGGCGACGAAGAAGCAGTGCGCGCGGTGATCGAAGAGCGCCTGCAAGAGCCGATGATCGCGCGGTGGCTCGCGGAGCTAGAGAAGACGCTTGGCGCCGCGCTGAGCGAGCGCTTCACGCGAGAGTGCGAAGAGGCGCTCGTCGCTCGCGGCGTCCTCGACGAGTCGTGGCTTCGCCCCGAGACGCGCCGCGTAGGCTATGGATCGACGCATCTTCGAGACGACGCTCCTTGGGGGACGCGAGGGTTGCGAGCGCTGTGGGCGCTGGCGAAGGCCCCGCGTGCGGTGGTCGAGGCCGAGCGACTCGCGCGCGAGTACGAAGCGCGATTTCGAGCGCTCGCGCCGTCCGAGCGACTGGACAGCGAGCCTGCGGCGCTGCGCTGGCTCGTCGTGGATCACCCGAGAATCAAAGAGAACCCCGTGCAATCGAAGGGAACGATCCTCGCGTGGCCCGAGCCCTACAACCGACGTCTCTCGGAAGAAGTGGACATCGCGGTCGACGACATCGTAGCGATGAGCAACGACGCGCTCTCGCGGCCGTTCAACGCGCTTCGCGCCGACTATTCAGCGACGAACGAGCTGCCTTTGGTTCGTATGGCGTGCGAGCAGTGGCGAGCGCATCGCAATTGGTCGATGCTCGTCGAGCGCGGCGCGCGGGTTCGTCCGTCGCTCGAGGGCTCGCGGTTCGCGCACGAGCGATGGGCGGGCAGCGCGTTGGGCGAGCTTCCGTGGGTGACCGAGCCGCTCGCCGCGATCCTTCGCTTGGGGTTCTTGCTGATCGACGCGATGCCCGGACACATGGTGCTCGTGGCCGCGCTCGAGCCGTGAGGGCTCTATTGCGCGGGCATGGCGGTCAGCACCATGGTCAGGTCGAGCTCTTGCGGTCCGCGGCGCGCTCTCAGCCGCACGCTGTGACCGACGCCCGCGGTCGCCGCTTGCCACGCCAGATCGCTGGACGTCACGATGTTGCGGCCATCGAACGAGCGGATGACGTCGCCGGGTTGAAGCCCCGCTGCCGCCGCGGGCCCTTGCGGGTGAACGTCCATCACCATTGCGCCGTGCGTGTCTGGAAGGTCCAGCGATCGCCGAGCGGACTCGGTGACCTCTCGGATCGAGACTCCCATCCACGAGCGAACGACGCGGCCGTGGTCGCGAAGCTGACCGAGGATGGTCCTCACCATGTTGATCGGAATCGCGAAGCCGATGCCCTGCGCCTGGCGGTTGACCGCGGTGTTGATCCCGATGACGTTGCCGCGCGCGTCGAGCAACGGACCTCCCGAGTTGCCCGGGTTGATGCTCGCGTCGGTCTGAATGAACGAGTAGTACCCGGCAGGATCGAGGGGGACATCGCGGCCGGTGCGGCCCTTGGCGCTCACGATTCCGGTCGTGACGGTCTGCGAGAGTCCGTAGGGGTTGCCGATGGCCACGACCCAATCGCCAACGTCGATCGCGTCGCTGTCGCCGAGGGTGATCGGCTGCGTCTGCACGCCGCCTTTGAGGCGCAAGAGCGCCACGTCCGTGCGCGGATCGCGCCCCACGACCGTCGCGGGAACGCGTCTTCCGTCATCGAGCTGCACTTCGATGTACTGCGCGCCCTCGATCACGTGATTGTTGGTTAGGATCTCGTTGTTCTCGATGACGAAGCCTGTGCCCTGCCCGCGGCGCACGCGCTCTTGGGGGTCCATGAAGCCCCACTGCGGCGCGACCAGCTCGACCTGCGCGACGAAGATGCTCACCACGCTCGCCCGCACTCGGCGAACGAGGGGCGCAAACGAAGGAACCATCGTCAGCGCGGCAGGCTGCGCGCTCGTCGGCTGAGCCGCGGGTTGCGCGGGTGGTTGCGTCGGCGTCGGCGGCTGCGCGGTCGCCGGACGCTGCGCGGGTTGGGGTGTCGGAGTTTGTCGGCGAACCGGAGGGTCGCGCTCGTCTGTGGACACCTCGGTCCGGAACCGGCAGCCCGAGGCGAGGGATGCAGCGCCGAGGGCGCTTGCAAAAAGCACCGTGAAAACCGTGGGTTTGAATGAACGCATGGTCTGTCGAGGTCTAGAACTCTCGACCCCGCCCGTCCATTCTCGCCCAGTGGTTCGACGAGCCCGCCTGACCCAGAGCACCGATGGTCTCTGGGACGGAGAGCTACTTCTTGCCGCTCTGGGTGTGCTCGACGACCTTCATCCGCAGGTCGAAGAGGACCTGGTTGACCAGCCGCTCTTCTTCGCCCGAGAGGTTGCCGCGAGTCTTCTCTTGCAGCATCGCGATCGTGTCGATCGTCTGGCGCGCGATGGGAAGATCGACCTTTTCGCCGTCCTCACCCTGGACTTCGCCTAGCGAAACGAGGGCAGAAGTCGCGAGCGACAGGACGAACGTCGTGAAGTCGACCGGGGGCAATGTCTTGCCGTCCGCGACCTCGTCGTACGCGGCGTCGGGGGCTTTGTCGTTTGGGTCTGGCGCCATGGCTCAGCCCTCTTCCTCGTCGTCGTCGTCCTCGTCGTCGTCAGCGTCATCGATGCGCTCGTCCTGGAGCGACATATTGATCAACTCGGACTCGGATTCGACGTCAGTCAGCGCGGCGAGGTGCTTCTCGTAGTCCTCGCGCTTGACCACGCCCGCGCGGATGAAGCGCTCGACCACGCGCTTGTCGAAGTGCATCGGATTGCTGCTCTTGGTGACCATGGAAGGGCGGCGAACCTACACCGCGAAGCTCCCCGGGGCCAACCCCCCCAAAGTGGCGTCGGCTGTTTGTCGTTCATTCCGCTGCAAAACAGAGGGTGGTGTACGCTCCGAGGTCGGCGAAATCAGCGATGGATAGTCTCCTCAAGAATCGGGCTGCGCAGATTGCGCTCGCTCTCGTGCTGGCTGGCGCGCTCGCGGGTGCGCTCGCGGGGCTCGCGACAACGATGGCGATCATGATTGTCGCGGCAGCGGCAGTGGTGGGCGTCGTCCTCACGTCCGCAGAAGGCGCGGGGGCCGAGCTCCGCGCAAGCGAGAGCGCGAAAGAGTTGATGGCGCGCGCGACGAGCGCCGTGCGTCGGGCGGGCGAGGGCGAGCGGCCCAGCCCTCCGGCCGAGCTCTCCGCAGGGGCGGTGCTCCTGTACGAAGAGATCGACCGGGTGGCGGTGCGCGCGACGCAGAGCAAGAGCGTCGAAGGGTTGGGGCCCTCGTTCGCGAGCGCGCTCCGTCGCGTGGCGGCGGGCGAGGCCGCGCCGGCTCTCCCCGAAGGCGTGGCCGAGCGCGAGGCGATCAAGTCCGCGCTCGACGAGCTGGCCGCGCAGGTGGTTCGAAGCAAAGAGCTCGACCGCGAGGCGCAAGAAGCTCGGCGCAAGGCCCAGGACGGCGAGCGCGACGCGCGCGACTCCGTTCGTCGCGTCGAGGAGCTCGAGCGCAAGCTCGCCGAGGCAGACCGCCGACGGGAAGACGCCGAGCGCCGCGCGCAGGACGCGGACAACCGCGGGCGCGATCACGAGCGAAAGCTCTCGGACGCCGAGCGCGACGCGCAGGACGCGCGCCGTCGGCTGCAAGAGTCCGAGCAAAAGGCGCAGGATTTCGAGCGCAAGAGCCGCGACGCAGAGGCGCGCGCGATGACGGCGGAGGCGCGGCTGCGCGACGTCGAGTCGCGCGCGATGGACCTCGACAATCGCTTGCGCGACGCCGAGCAGCGCGCGGCGGCGAAGCCCGCGGGCCTCAGCGACGAAGCGCGGCGCGACCTCGAAGTGGCTGTGTCCGAGACCGAGGCCGAGCTGCAGGGCTCGCTCTCGGCGATGCGCGAGCAGCTCGAGTCGGTCGAGGCGATCAACCGCACGCTGAGGGACATGTCGAGCGGCCTGGCGGAGGTCGCTCGCGGCGTCGAGAAGCTCGCCACCAACGCAGAAGAGTCGTCGAGCTCGATCCTCGAGGTGAGCGCGACCAACCAGGAAGTGGCCGAGAACATCGCCAACCTCGCGCGCTCGGTCGCGCAGACGGTGGCGAGCATCGAGCAGATGACGGCTTCGATCCGCGAGGTCGCGCGCAACGTCGACGGGCTGAGCCTGACCGCTGAAGAGACCAGCTCGAGCATGAACGAGATGGACGTGAGCATCGATCAGGTGCAGTCCAACGCGAACGAGACGGCGCGGTTGTCCGAAGAGGTGTCGCAGGACGCCGAGCGCGGCGCCGAGGCGATCTTGAAGACGATCGGCGAGATCAACCGCATCAAGGAGACCTCGCAGCAGGGCGTCTCGGTGATCTCGTCGCTGGGCTCTCGCATCGAGGCGATCGGACAGATCGTCAACGTGATCGACGACGTGGCCGAGCAGACCAACCTCCTCGCGCTCAACGCCGCGATCATCGCGGCCCAAGCGGGCGAGCACGGAAAGTCCTTCGCGGTGGTCGCCGACGAGATCAAGGACCTCGCCGAGCGCGCCGCGCAGAGCACGAAAGAGATCACGGACCTCATCAAGACGATTCAAGCCGAGTCGAAGAACGCGATCTCCGCCGTCGAGCGCTCTGCGACGATGGTGGATCGCGGCGTCGAGGTGTCCAACGAAGCCGAGCGCGCGCTCAAGAAGATCCTCGAGTCCTCGCGCAAGAGCACCAACATGGTGCGCGCGATCGCTCGGGCGACGGTCGAGCAGGCCAAGGGAAGCAAGCAGGTGACCGACGCGATGGGGCGCATCGCCGAGACGGTGCAGCAGATCGCGGCGGCGACGGCGCAGCAGGCGCGCGGCTCCGAGCAGATCATGAAGAGCGCCGAGCAGATGCGGATGATCACCGAGCACGTCGAGCGCAGCGCGCAGGAGCAGTCGCGCGGCGGACGGCAGATTTCGCAGGCGATCGAGTCGATCGCAGGCGCCGTCAGCCAGCTCAACGACTCGCACAGGACGCAGGTTCGCGCGGGAGACTCGGTGCTCAACATCGCGCAGAAGATCGACGACTCTGCGCGGGTGACCGAGCAGAGCGTCCGCAGGGCGGCGCAGCAGGTCGACAAGGTTCGCCGCGCTGCTCGCGTGAACTGAGCGCGTCGCGCGGGGGCTGAGCGCGGGGGACTCGAGAGGGACGCTATCGCGTCAGCTCGCTGGCGATCGCCTCGATCGTGGCTGGCGAGCAGCCCTCTGCCTTGTTGTTGACCAGGACGAACGCGGGGACGCCGCGCGCCTCGGCCTCGCGCAGGATGTCGACGACCTCGAGGCGCATCCCTCGGTCTTCTTCGACGATCCGGTCGAACGGCGCGAAGGCCTCGCGCTGCGCTTTATATCGTGTGCCTGGTTTCAAGAGCAGTCGCGTCACGATGAAGGGTTGCTCCTCGAGCGGGACGAGCGCGCGCTGGTGGCCGGGCGACGGGACGAAGGACCAGTAGTTGTAGACGTGCGCGACGCCGCGGCTCGAGAGCACCGCGCGGTACTCTTCTGTGAACAGCGCGCGGTCTCTGAGCTCGACGGCGAAGGGCATCTCCCTCGGGAGTTCGGCGAGAAAGTCGTCGAGCGCCTCGGCGAACTCCGCGGGGCGAAGGCGCGCCTCGGGCGGCAACGGAGGAAACTCCAGCAGCACGGGCCCTGTCTTGTGACCGAGCTCGTCGAGCAGCGGCGAGAGCATCTCGTCAGCGAAGCGTGGGACCGAGAGAAAGTCTTCGTTTCGCTCTCCGGCCCGTCGCTTGTCTCTGTGCGCGGTGATGATCGGCGAGACGATCACCTCGGGCGCCTTGGTGCAGAACAAGAAGTCGTCCGGCGTCTGCTCGGCGTACCGCGCGAGGTCTGGGCGAGGGATGGGCGCGTAGTACCCGCGGTCGATTCCCACGGTGCGCAAGAGCGGGTGCTTGCTGTACTCGCGAAGGCCGTCGTAGGCGAGGTCGTGGGCGCTTCGCTTGTGCGGGTAGACGATGCCTCTCCAGCCGGGAAAGCTCCACGAGCTGGTTCCGAAGCGGGTGTTGTTGGTGATCTTCGCGGCGACGGGGCGCCACTGTTCGCGACGACGCTCGATCGCGTCGCGCTCGCGCTGCTCGTCCACGGACAGCGTGAGCTCTGGCGAAAACAGCGATCGCTGAGGCGGCTCGGAGGGCGGTCGAGGCATCGGTCGGTCGACCCGTCGCGAGGCGATCAGCGCCGCTCGGGGTTGGGCGCCATGTCGATGAGCATCCGCGAGTCGGTGACGCGAATGTGGGCGAGGTGGTCGCCGGCGCCCGAGCTTCCTTCGGGGATGAAGAACGAAAACGTCAGGTCGCGACCGCCTTGCGGCTTCGGAGTGAGCATTGGAGTGGCGCCCGTCGTTCGACCGATGATCCCTGTGGTCAACCCCGTCTCGGACCAGAGCGCTCCGTCCCACACGGGGTACGGAAAGTACAAGAGCGCGCCGATCACGCGGGCCATCTCGACGGCGTTGAGCGCGCGCTGCTCGTCTTCGCGTAGCTGGTGAATGCGCTCTGCGCCCGCCAGTCCGAGGGTCACGCGGTCGCGCTCGACCGCGGCCACGACCCACTTCGAGTCGAACCGCACGGCGACGATGTCGACCGACGCGATGCCGCCGACGTCGAGCCTTCGCGGATCTGCGGGGGCTCCGGGCGCTGCGGCGTCGTCTTCTGCGCGCTGCCTCGCGTACGCCTCGGCGATGCGACGGACGCTCTCTTCGAGCGGAGGTCGGTACGCGCTAGCCCGTTGTACGCGCGGGCTGACCGTCGGACGCGCTGCCGGCTGCGGCTCGCTCGGAGCGCTGGGCTTGCACGCGCTGAAGCTGGTCGCGGCGAAGATCGCAGCCAGACGAAGCAAGGAGCGCGACGAGCGGCGAAGTCCCATGGGTGCGGCGCAGAGGGTAGCACTCTGCTGGCGAATCGCGTCTGTGGTTGACCAACGGCGGGTCCGTGCGTAGCAACACCGCTCGTCTGCGGGGGCGTCGACGGAGCTCACAATGCTGTTGGATGAAATCAAGAAGCGCATGATGGCCGCCATGAAGGCGGGAAACGTGGTCGAAAAGGAGGTCCTCCGGACCGCCATCGGCGAGCTCACGAAGACGGGCAAGGACGCGGACGACGCGGCCGTCGTCTCGGTGTTGAAGAAGCTCGTCAGCTCGAACCGCGAGACCATCGGCCTGTCGACGGACGCCTCTCAGAAGGAGACGCTTCAGAAAGAGATCGAGATTCTTCAGGGATTTCTCCCGGCGACGCTCGACGTCGACGCCATCGTCGCCGCGCTCGAGCCGGTCAAGGACGGCATCCGCGCCGCCAAGAACGACGGCCAGGCCTTCGGCGTCGCGTCCAAGCACCTGAAGAGCGTCAACGCCTCCGTCGAAAACGACGACGTCAAGGCTGCGATCGCGCGCGTTCGCGCCTGAGCCAGAGCCACGCCCCGAGCGCTACGAGCGGCGGCGCCACCGCGGTGACCCAGAGCGGCCATCGCGCGGGGCTCCACACGCCCGTCGCGCCGTAGCGGTCGATCACTTCGTACGTGAGCGGCGTGACCGCGCAGAGGGCCCACAAAAACGCGCTGGGCGCGCGGGCTCCGCACGCGAGCGAAGGCAAGAGATACCAGGGGTACAGGGTGGGATTGGTGATCGCGTACCCGACGAGCGCGTTGCGCGCGACGGTCCCGTGCGAGGCCTTCGGGCGCAGCCACTGCGCGAGCACGAGCGCGAGCCCGAGCGCGGTCAACGCGGGGCGGATCAACGCGTCGCTCGTCGAAAAGCGCGCGTAGAGGGCGGTCCAGAGCGGGGAGCCGAAGTTCCAATGCTGAGCGACGAGCGGCAGCGAGCCGGGAAACGCCGCGCCGAGCGCCCACGGGACGCCGATCGTGACCGCGGGAATAGCGGCACACAAAAATGGCCACGACCAGCGCGGGCGCGCCCTCGGCCACAGGGCCACGCACACGAGCACGGGCGTGAGCTTGATCGCCGTGGCCGCCCCGAGCCACAGCGCCGCGCGCCTCCACTGATCGCGCTCGGCCGCGAGGATCGCCCAGAGGACCATCGCGCCGGTGATCGCGTCGAGGTGCGCTCCGACGCCGCCCTCGAAGAGCGCCAGCGGGTGAAGCAGCCACAGGGTGGCGGCGGCGAGCTGCGCGTTGCTCGTGCACGCGCGGGCGAGCGAGCGAGCCGAAGCCGCGGTGACCAGCGCGACGAGGGCCTTCCACGCCCACTGCGCGGCGCTCGGGCCGAAGAGCGCACAAAACGCGAAGAGCGCTTCGGCGAGGGGCGGATAACAGCCCACGACGTCGTGATGATCGAGCGGCAGAGGCCATCGCGACCGCAGCGCCGCGAGCGCGGGCGCGTTGGGCGCGAGCGCGAAGGGGTCTCGGCCCTCGAGCACGACCGCTCCGTCCCAGAGGTAGCGGCTCACGTCCGTGGTCGTGAACGGCGCGCATAGAATCAAGAGCACCCGCGCGGCCACCGCGGCGTAGAGGGTGTTTCGAATTCGTGTGCGCAGCGCCTCTCGCCCGTCGTCTGGCGCCCGCGCGAGCAGCACGAACAGGGCGAGCTGCATCGCCGCGAGCGCGAGGTGCAGCGCGATGTAGGGCCCGGCGCGACCGCCCGCGGGGCGAAGCGCGATCGCGTACACGAGCGCGCTCGACGCCGCGATGGCCCAGGGCAAGAGCTTCATGGCGTGGGGTCGAAGCGCGGACCGAGCGCCGCGCCCGCCATCCACGCGAGGATCTTGCGCGAGGCGCCGATCGTTCCGCGGAGCGTGCCAGAGACCTTGGGTTGTCCGCCGCGTCGCGACCGCCACGCCACGGGAACCTCTCGGATCGCCAACCCCTCGCGCAGCGCTTTGACCTGCATTTCGATGGTCCAACCCCAGGTCTGGTCGCGCATCGAGAGCGCCTCGAGCGCCTCCCGACGGACCGCGCGAAACGGCCCGAGGTCCGTCGTGCGCAGCCCGAACCGCGCGCTCAGCGCCCAGGCTGCGAACGCGCTGCCGTACTGCTGCGTCGCGGTCATCGCGCCCGGTTCGATGCGCGTGCGCGTTCCGATGCAGAGGTCGACCTCGCCTCGCGCGACGGGGCCAGTGACCAGGGCGAGATCCGCCGGGTCGTCGCTTCCGTCCGCCACCATCCAGAGCACCACGCTCGGCGCGATTGGGATCGTCGCGAGCGCGGCGAGCGACGCGTTGCCGTAGCCCGGCGCGTCGCAGCGCAAGACCTCCGCCCCGTACGCGCGGGCGATCTCGCCGGTGCCGTCGCTGCTGCCGTTGTCGACGACGATCACCCTGCGAAGACGCTGGCGCGGCAGCTCGTCGAGGACAGCCCCGATCGTCTCGGCCTCGTCCCGCGCAGGGATGATCAGGTCCACAGGGAGATCTGCCGCTCGCTCGTCACGCACGGGTCCTGTGTGTACGTCAGCCGCTCGAAAACGGGTACGGCCGATCGCCCGAGCGCGAAATCGTCCGCTGAATCTGTGACCATATCCCGCCGTCCGACGTAATCGTGTTCGTGATCACTCGCGTTCGCGCTTCGCTGACGACTCTCTCGCTGGTGTTCGCAGCGCACCTGGCCGACGCTCCGTCAGCGTTCGCTCAGAGCGCGTCGGGGATGCGCGCGCCGCCCCCGCTTGCTCCGAGCGCCGATCCCTACCGAGGCTACGAGGCGCTGTTGCGCGCGGTCGTGCGCGGCCGAGGCGTCGACTACACCGCGCTGCGAGCGCGGATCGGCGAGCTGCGCGCGTTTTGCGAGTGGCTCGCGGCGAACGGGCCCACGGCCACGCCCGCGGCGTTCAACTCTGCGCCCAGTCGCCTCGCGTACTGGCTCAACGCGTACAACGCCACGGTGTTGCGCGCGATCGCCGAGTCGCCGCCGACGATGCGCAACGTGATGCAGGCCGCGCCGAACAGCGGGTTCTTCAGGGCCCGAACGCACCGCGTCGACGGGCGCTCGATCACGCTCGACGCCATCGAGAACCGCGAGGTGCGCGAGCGCTTTCAAGATGCGCGCGTGCACGCCGCGTTGAATTGTGGTGCGCAATCGTGCCCGCCCTTGTCTTCGCAGGCGTTTCGTGCGCGGACGGTGCAGGCGCAGCTCGATCGACTGGCGACCGCGTGGATCAACGGCGGGGCTGTCACGCTCGACGCGAGCGCGCGAGTCTTGCGGGTGTCGTCGCTGTTTCAATGGTTTTCTGCGGACTTCACGAGGGTCCCGGCGGGACGCCCCGCGGTCAGCGGCGGGGCGCAGGGGCCCATGCGCTTCGTGCAGAGCTACGCGGCGCCAGCGCTGCGCGCGTCGATCGAAGCCGCGTGCGGCGTGGATCTCTCGCGCTGTCGCGTCGAGCACGTCGCCTACGACTGGTCGCTCAACGAAGCGCGCTGATGAGGCGGCGATCGGGGATGGTCCTCAATCACTCAGCTGTTCGAGACGAATGGTTGAGTTGTCGAGGACCGTCCCCTCCTTCTCTGCCCGGTGTACAACGGCGCGATGTCTCCTCGGTCGATCGCGCGCCGGCAGCGACGCGCTGCCATGATTTCGTGTGTCGTCATTGCGTCGTTGACGACCCACGCGGGCCTTCGCGCCTTCGCGCAACGCTCCCCGGACGCGGGTACCGCTGCGCCGATCGCCGCTGGCCCTCGCGCGGTGCCTCGACACCTGATGCCGCGCCGTGCGCTCGTCGTGCTGCGCGCAGGGCCGCGTAGGCCGCAGCAGATCGCGCCGATCGGGCCTGCGGGGCAGCCGCCGGTGGCCATGCGCTTCGCGTTCGACGCTGTCCGCCACGAGTACGCGATGGTCCCGACCAGCGCGGCGCTGTCGAAGGACGGAGCGTTTCTCGCGTTCTTGCGCGGCGGCCGTCCCATGGTGCGCCAGCTCGAGACGGGCGCGGAGACCGCGCTCGTGACCGGGCGCATGGGCGACGGCGTGGTGAGCTATTCCGGGTGGTCACCACGCGAGGACTCTGTGGTCTACACGCTCGGAACGCGAGACGGGCTCGATACGCCCGTGCGCCCGCGGATGCCTGCGCCCGAAGGGGTGTACGCCGCTGCTGTGTCGCTCGCGAACAACGCGGCCGCCGGCAGGCCCGCGCGAGCTTCGGTGCGCGCGGATGTGCGACGGCTGACGCTCCCCGAGCAGTCGACGCCCACGTATTGGGCGAGCGATGAAGCCGACACGTTTCTCTACGTTCACCACGTCGCGCAGTACCACGACGAGCTCCGCCGGGTGACCCACGGAAACAACGCTGCGCGCACGGTGTACGCGCTGCGCGGCGGGTTCTGGGGGATCAGCCAGTGGCACGTGCGCGGCAACGCTCTCGTGTTCGTGCACCGTCCGTCGAGCGCGGCGCGCGGGGCGGAGACGATCACGGCGGTGCGGCTCGATGAGCGAGCGCCCGCGCTGCGATCGCTGTCGACGGGCGATGTTCTCAACGCAGGACCCGAGCTGTCCGTCGATGGTTCGCAGGTCTTGTGGCACGCGCAAGACGGGGGGCAGCGCGCGGTGTGGGTGGCGCCGTTCGACGGCAGCGCTCGGGCTCGCGCGATCTATCGTTGCACGAGCGAGTGCTGGGCGCGCTGGGAGTCCAACGCTTCGCTCTTCGTCGTGGACAGCGGGGCGTTGCAGCGCGTGTTCACCGACGGTCGCGCGCCGGTGACGGTGGTCGCGCGCGACGTCGAGCTGGTGATCGTGGCAGGCGGGGCGTGAAGCGAGCGCGCAATACGGGAGCAATCGGGCAATCGGGCCGGGCGACCGGGGACGGTGCTCAATAACTCGAGTATTCGACGAAATACTTGAGTATTTGAGCACCGTCCCCGCGCGCCGCCGCGACCCCTGCGCCGGTCGTCTCGGACGCCGACGATTGATTCCCTGGCCGCGTTGCGAGAGCTTCGCGCACTTCGATGCAACCCGATGAAGAGCACGGTCCGCTTCTGGGGGCGATCATCACGCTGGTCCGCTCGTGGGTGACCGATGTCAGTCCGCGCATCGAGCGGCTCCGCGCCGAGCTCTCTGCGCCGCCCGCGTACGTGCGAGGCCCGCGGCTCGAGGACGATCCTCCCCTGCGCGTGACCGCGGAGTTTTGCCGCAGCCCCACGCGCGACGACAGCGTCGCGGCGGTGTTCGAGAAGAAGCGCCTGACGTTTCGCTGCTCGTGTCCCGCTGCTGGCGTGTGCGTTCACGGCGAGACGCTCGCGGTCGACCTCGCGGCGTGCGCGGAGTTTCGAGGAGAGCTCGACGGAACGCTCCCGCTCCAGTGGACAGCGACCCTCCGCGCGGCGCGCGATCGATGGCGATCGATCGGCCAGGAGCACCGCGCGATCGAACAGTGGCTCGGCCGCGCGCCGTCGAGCGCGAGCGGCTTCGATATCGAGGTCGAGCCCCTGTCGTTTATCGCTGCGTCGCCGTCGATGACCGCGGCGCTGCGACTCGTGGTTCGAAGCCCGCCGCCGAATCGACGCATGCTCGCCGCGCACGAGCTCCCGTCGAGCCCGGTCGATCGACGGCTGCGCGCGGTGCTCCGCGCGTGCGAGCCCGATTGGCAGGGACGAAAGGCGTTTCTTTTGCCACGCGTCGCGAGCGGAACGGTCGTCGAAGAGCTCGCTACACTCGGCGCGAGGCTGAGCAACGGGCCGGCCCTCACGGTGAGCGCGACCGAAGCGCACGTCGCGTTGGGCTACCACGACGCGGAGGATGGCGCGTTGATGCGTCGCACTGGGGTGTCGATCACCCATCCCGTGCTCGCGGCGCGCTGGATGATCGGGGATGCTCCCGCGCCCGCGCGGTCGGTGTTGTTCGACGGCGTCGCGCCGGTGTTGCTCGACACGACGACCGGTCGCATCCATCGCGTCGACCCGCGGACGGACGACGCGATGATGTCTCGCGCGAGCGAAGGTCGTCCGCTCGTGCTCGGGCCCACCGCAAACAAAGCGGCGCTACTTCGCGGGCTGCGCGCGCTGGTGGCGCCGCGCGGGGCCGCGCTGCCATCGGTGGAGTCCATGGGGCTTCCTCCGCGCGAGACGCCCACGTTTGCGTTGGCGATCGACGGCACGACGCTGGATCTTCGCATCGCGCTCCGCGCGAAGTACTCGGTCGACACGGTTACCGTCGCGCCGCCTGGCGTCGTCACGCCGCTCGACGCGGCGGACACTCACCGAGACGTGGACGCAGAGTTGTCGGCGCGAGAGCAGCTCGTCGGATTGGGGTTGCCGTCGGCCGCGGACGGGCTGGGGTGGACGCTCGCGCACGACGAGGCCGCGCGCTTCTGGCTCGAGCTCTTGCCGGCGATCGAGAAGGCGATGCCGGCGCTGGCGATCGAGGTTCCGGCGGCGCTGACGAAGGCGCGCGTGGATCGACGGGTGTTTTCGCGGATCCGAGTGACGTACGAGAAGGACTGGTTCGATGTGACGTCGAAGTTCTCGGTGGACGACGCGATGGACGTCGAGTTCGACAAGCTGCGCGAGGCGGTGCTCGGACGACGGCGCTTCGTCGCGCTGCGGGACGGAACGCTCGCTCGGATCACCGACGCAGTGGCCAACGACGTCGAAGAGCTGCTCGAGGTGCTCGGCGCGCAGGGCGCGCGGGAGGGGCGCGGCACCGTGGCGCGCTACGGATTGGGCGCGATCGAGCGTCTGGCGGATCGAGAGGGAGTGCTGCTCGACGTCGCGGCGCAGAAGCTTCGAGAGACCTTTCGAGCGGTGACGGTGAGCCCGTCGCCTCGACTGCCCAAAGACCTTCGGGCGCAGCTTCGCCCCTATCAATTGACGGCGGTCGCGTGGCTCGAGTTCTTGGAGAAGCTGCGGTGCGGGGGAGTCCTCGCCGACGACATGGGCTTGGGAAAGACCCTCGTGACGCTCGCGTGGCTCGCGGCGATGAAAGAGCGCGCTGGCCCGAGCCCCTCATTGGTGATCGCGCCAGCGTCGGTGTTGGTCAACTGGCAGCGAGAAGCCAGTCGGTTCACGCCTTCGCTCGAAGTGTCGGTGCTTCACGGCGTGAGCCGCTGGCAGACGATCGAAGAGCTCACCAAGAAGCGCTCGACCGTCGATGTAGCAGTGACGAGCTACGGACTTTTGCGACGAGACATCGACGCGCTGCGATCGATCCGTTGGCGCGCCGCGATCTTCGATGAAGCGCAGTTCGTGAAGAACGCGGACACGACCAGCGCCGAGTGCGCGCGATTGCTCACGGCGGACACGCGCCTCGCGCTTACGGGAACGCCTGTCGAGAATCACCTCGGCGAGCTTTGGTCGATCGTGGACCTGGTGCTTCCGGGGATGCTCGGGACGCAGCGGTCGTTCGAGCAGCGGTATCGCACGGACGTCGACGACTCGGAGAAGGCTGTCGCGAGCGTGAACAACGTCGAGCGACTGCGGGGGGTCATCCGTCCGTTCATGCTGCGCCGAACGAAGCGCGAGGTCCTCACCGAGCTGCCTGCGAAGCAGGAGATCGACCGCGTCGTCGCGATGACGAAGAAGCAGCGAGCGCTCTACGACAAGCTCGCGGCGGTCGTCCGAGAAGAAGTCCGACAAGCGGTCGCCGAGCGTGGCATCGAGCGATCGGCGCTCAACGTGCTGACGGCGCTTCTGCGACTGCGGCAGCTCTCGTGCGACCCCCGTCTGCTCAGCGATCGGGTGAGCGCGAAGGAGTCAGGCAAGCGCGAGGCGTTTCTGGAGTTGGTGCGGGGGCTGCGCGACGAGGGGCGACGAGCGCTGGTGTTTTCGCAGTTTGTTTCGCTGTTGACGCTGTGGCGCAAGGACCTCGATCGAGAGCGGATTCGCTACGAGTACCTCGACGGGAGCACCACGGATCGCGCCGAGCGCGTGACGCGCTTTCAAGAAGGGGACGCGACGCTGTTCTTGATTTCGCTGAAGGCAGGAGGGACCGGGCTCAACCTCACCGCCGCCGACACCGTGATTCACATCGACCCGTGGTGGAACCCCGCTGTCGAAGAGCAAGCGACGGACCGCGCCTACCGCATGGGCCAGCAGCGCAAGGTGACGGTGTACCGATTGATCGCCGAGGGGACGGTCGAAGAGAAGATCCAGCGGTTGAAGCAGCACAAGCGCGCGATCGCCGAAGCCGTCGTGCAAGAGACTCCCGGCGCGCTGCGAGGGCTGACCGAAGAGGACATCGCGTTGCTCTTGAGCGAGAGCGAGGGTGACGCCAGCGACGACGGTGAGGCGAGTGACGACGGTGATGGCAGCGACGAGGTCGAAGCGCG
>LNFM01002122.1_pt1 | contig 22234 bp, 21 predicted proteins | sample 596031 | NCBI WGS metagenome assembly LNFM01 (sample SAMN04254537, study PRJNA301005) | activated carbon metagenome | isolation source: dual media filters at the Ann Arbor, Michigan drinking water treatment plant | place: USA: Ann Arbor
CGATGACAACGCAACGCACAGATTGGCGACGCGATAGGTGTGGTTGCGGTAGCCGGTGAAGTCACGACCGAGTACAGCCGCGTGGGTGTCAAGCAGCGCGTCGAGCGTCGCGATCTGCGTCAGCATGCGCCTCTCCCGGCGGCGCCGTCCGGCCTCACGCCGGCATGCGCTTGTCGATCCAGGCCCGCATGTCGGCCATCACGCCCTCTTTACCGATGTCGCTGAGCAGATCGTGGACATGATCCTTGTAGAACTTCAGCGTCTTGTCCTTCGAACCGACGGTGTCATAGAAAATCTGGCTGCCGGCCGGCACCGTCGCCTTGTCGACCGTGCCGTGCATAATGAAAACCGGCAACGTCATGCGTGGGAATTCCCGCTCGAGCCGCTCGTCGGCCCGCACCAAGGCGGCCACCGTTGCCGCCGGCTGTACTTCCTTGGCGATCAGCGGATCGCTCTCCAGCGCCTTCAGGGCGACCGGATCGCGGGTGAAATCCTTGTTCTTCAGCGTCAGCACCGGCAGGCGCGGCGCGATGCGGCTGAGGCCCTTGATGATGGCCAGCACGAAATTCGGCGCTGGGACCCTGAAGGCGAAGCTTTCGCAGATCAGCCCGGCCAATTCGGACTGGTTGTCCAGCGTATAGGTGCAGGCCACAACGCCGCCGGCGCTATGGCCGAGCAGGAACACCGGCAGGCCGGGATGGCGCGATTTCGCGAGCTTGATGACCGCCGACAGGTCGGCGACATATTCGTCGACGCTATCGACGTAAAAACGCGGGCCCTCCGACTTGCCGCGGCCGCGCATGTCCAGCGCGTATGCGGCGAGACCGCTGGCGGAGAATTGCTGCAGCGACCACAGATACTGGCCGCCGTGCGAATTCACGCCATGGCAGATAACGATGACGGCGCGCGGCGGGCCATCGGGCTGCTGCGATCTGACGAAAATCTTCACGCCGTCTGAACTGGCGACGGCTTCTTCCTTCACGGCTTGTGTCACTGGCAACTCCCCCCTGGATGCCCGGCGGAGAATTATTGGACAGTCCCGGCGTTTTGTGACCCCCGACGTTCGGCCAAGTCACGGACCAGCATCTTGCCCTAGCGCTGGTAGGCCCCGACCCAGCGGCGGTCGATCCAGTCCTTGAGCCGCCACAGCCAGGCGCCTTCCATTTTGAACGCACCACGCGACGCAACGGCGTAGCGTTCGCCGGTGGAAATCAACGCCAGATGACTGCGCTGCGGCCGCCAGGGCCGCACCGCTTCGCCGAGTACCCGGCGGCGCAGATTGGCCGCCAGCGGCGGCCCGGCCCGCACCGCGTAAACGCCGGCTTTCGGCCGTGGCGTCTCGATCATGCCGGCACAATCGCCGGCCGCGAACACATCCGGGTCGTTGGTCACTTGCAGTGTCGGGCCAACGGCAAGAAAGCCGCCCGGATCGAGCGCCAGCCCGGTGCCACGAAACCAGTGCGGCGCGGCAGCATCGGTAGTGACCAGCACGGCATCCGCGGGAACCGCGCTGCCATCCTGCAAGGCGATGGCTGTTTCGGTGACCGCCGCCACACGCCGATGCTCGTGCAGCGCAATGCCGCGCTTGGCCAGGATACGACGAAAAGTGGCGCGAACGCGTTCGTTGTGGCCGATAAGAATGTCGCCATCGGTGACCAGCGCGAATGAAAGCGCGACGGGATCCAGCCCTGCTGCGCGCAATTCCCGCGGCAGCCGCGATTGCACCGACAGCAGCAGTTCGACACCACCGGCGCCGCCGCCGATCACCGCGATACGGCGTGGACCGTCAGGGTTGCGGCAGCGTTCAAGCAGACGATCAAATTTGTCGAGAAACGATCCGATCGGTTTCACCGCGATGGCATGTTCGGCAGCGCCGGCGATTGGCCTCAGCGACGGCGCGATGCCGACGTCGATCGACGCGATGTCGTAGGAGACCGGCGGCTGACCATCGAGCAGGATCGCCCTCGCCGCCCGGTCGAGCCCGATGGCCTCGCCGAGCACCAGCCGCGTTCCGGTGGCAGAAGCCAGCCGGACCAGATCGATGTGCGCCTGCGCCGTCGTATACAGGCCCGCGATGACACCCGGCAGCATGCCCGAATAAGGCGTCGCCGCATCGCGGGTCACCAGCGTGACGCGGACGCCGGGCGCTGGATCCTTGGCCAGGGCCGTGAGCACATGCACATGCGCATGACCGCCGCCGACCAGCACGATGTCGCGTTTGGGGCCGGTCACAGTCGCTCCCTGTCGGCGCATGGCTCGCGCCGCGAATTGGGTTATAGACGGACCGTGATGATAAATCTCCCGTCAGAACCGTATGAGGTCGCCATCGCCGGCGCCGGTCCAACCGGGCTGGTCACCGCCACCCTGCTCGGCCTCGCCGGCATCCGCACGCTGCTGATCGAGCGCAACGCCGGCACCGTCAACGAACCGCGCGCCGTATCGATCGATGACGAGTCGCTACGCACCATGCAGGACTGCGGCCTGATCGACGAGGTGCTGGCCAACGTGGCGCAGGACTATGGCTCGATCTATGTCGATCCCAATGGAGCGGAATTCGCCCGAGTCATGCCGACGCTGAAGGATTACGGCTATCCACGCCGCAATGCGTTCCGCCAGCCTGTTTTGGAGGCGACGCTGCGCGACGGCCTGAAACGCTTCCCACATGTCGACGTGCGTTTCGGCCATACGCTGGAAACCTTCACGCAGGACGAGAGCGGCGTCACCCTGACGATCAGTGACGGCGACGGCGGCACCGGCACCGCAAGGGCGCAATACCTCGCCGCCGCCGATGGCGGCCGCAGCCTGGTGCGCAAGGCGATCGGTGCCAGACTGGAGGGCTCCAGCTTCGAGGAGCGCTGGCTGATTATCGATCTCGCGCGTACCGAGGATCCGCTGCGCGAAACCCGTGTCACCTGCGACCCGGACCGGCCCGTGATCTCCCTGCCCGGTCCGCATCGCACCCGCCGCTACGAAATCCGGCTGAAGGACGGCGAGACCGACGAGGACATTCTCCGGCCCGAACGGATCGCCGCGCTGCTGGCCGAACGCGGCCCCGATGCCGGGAGCCCGATCCTGCGCCAGCGCGTCTACACGTTTCACGCCCGCCGCGCCGACCGGTGGGCCGACCGGCGCGTGTTCCTGCTCGGCGACGCCGCGCATCTGACGCCGCCCTTCGCCGGACAGGGCATGAACACCGGCGTGCGCGACGCGCAGAACTTTGCCTGGAAGGTGACGGCGGTGGTTCGCGGCCAATTCTCGCCGAAGCTGCTGGAGACCTACCAGCAGGAGCGCGCGCCGCACGCCTGGTCGATGATCCAGCTGGCGCTGCGCATGGGCTCGGTGATGGCGCCGCATAAAGCGTGGGTCGCGCTGCTGACGCGCTGGGTGTTCCGGACGCTGTCGCTGGTGCCGCCGGCCAAGGACTATGTCGCGCAGATGCGTTTCAAGCCGAAACCGCGTTTCGAGGAAGGCTTCCTGCACCGGCCCGGCCCGCGCAGCCTGGTCGGGACCATGTTTCCGCAGCCGCTGGTCGAGACGGCCAGCGGCGAACGCGTGCTGCTCGATCATCTGCTCGGCTCGGGCTTTGCCCTGGTATGCCTCGCCGATGATGCCACGCCGTTGTTCGGGCGCCTTTCTGATCCGGTATGGGCAAAGCTGGCCGCGACGCGGGTTCACCTCCTGCCGCGGACGCTTTCCTTTGCGCCCGACTGCGGCGCGCAAACGGTGCGCGACGTCAACGGATTTTTCGTTGGCAAGGAGCGCGATTTTGCCAACCGTCTGTTCGTGGTGCGTCCTGACCGCTATGTGGCGGCTGAACTGCCGATGGATGCCGTCGAGCGCGCCGTCGCGGGCTTTGCCGCGCTGTGCGAGCGATACGGGATCGCCGCCTCAGTGCGAGAGCAGGACCGGTAGCGGCGACTTCGCCAGCATGCTTTTGGTCGCGCCGCCCATGACGAAATCGCGCAACCGGGAATGGCCGAATGCGCCCATGACAAGAATGTCGGCGTTGCGCGACGCTACATAGCCCTCAAGCACGTCGCCGATCGCCTTGCCGCCGGCATCAACCGTATCGAGCACCACCTCGACGCCGTGGCGCGCCAGATGTTTCGCCAGTTCGGCGCCTGAGCGCTTGCTGTCGATAATCTTCTCGTCTGTAACGGTGACGACGTAGACCTTCTTGGCCATCGACAGAATCGGCAGCGCATCGGCCACCGCCCGCGCCGCCGGCCGGCTGAAGTCCCAGGCCACAACCACGCTGTCCACCACGAAAGGTCCGGACTTTTGCCGCTTCGGCGGCAGTATCATCGTCGGGCGGCCCGAACCGAAGATAATGGCTTCGGCGAACCAGTGGTCGATGTTGCCGCCTTCCGCCAGCGGCACGATGGTCAGATCGCGAAGCCGGGCATAGTCGACCAGCACATCGGGTACCGCCATGGTCAAACCATGCTCCAGGATGCGGTCCTGAAAGACACCGCGCTTCTCCGCCAAGGCCTGAAAAGCGGCCAGCAAATTCTCGGCATTGGCAGCACTCTTCCGCGCCTCGGCCGCGGCCATCGCCGGAATGTCGATCAGGGCATCGGACAGAATATTATGCGGCGCTTTGAAAGTGATCTCGCAGGCAATGGCTGAAATCTTTGCACCAAGCGCCGCCGCAACAGCAACCGCGTCGTCAACCGAGGACACCGGCGTCGGCTCCGGATAGGTCGTGACGGCGAGAAGGATATCCTTGACGGCCATTGGGCTCTCCATTCTGCAACAATCAATCGTGTGCGTTCTCGCGCACTTTGATGAAGCTAGAATGTTGCGCAAATGAGCCGTTGATCTACCGCAAGAACGGCAGAATGCCGCAGCCGGCCGGACCGGTCAGCGTGGCTTGGTCAGCGTCGCCCAGCCCGAATCCTTCGGCGCCGGCAGGCTCTGCTGCGTCGGCTTGTTGCGGAAAATATGGGCCTTCGAAATCATGAAGGCCGTCAACAGGAACAGCGTGATCAGCACTTCATGAATGCCGAAAGCCTGACCGAGCAGCGCGAAATACAGGATCGAGGCGATCAGCAGGGCACCGATGCCGAGCGTGGTGGCCTTGGTCGGCCCATGCAGACGCCGCATGGTGTCCGGCAGCTTGAACAGCCCGAAGGAACCGACAAAAAGAAACACGCTGCCGATCAGGATAAAGGCGGAGACGATGATGTCGATCAGGAGTGACATGTCCGGCCTATTCGATCACGTTGCCGCGGAGCATGAACTTGCAGAACGCCACCGTCGAAACGAACCCGACCATGGCAAACAGCAGCGCCGCCTCGAAATACATTGCGGTGCCAAACAGAATGCCGAGCAACACGATCAGGCCGATGACGTTGATCACCATGGTATCGAGCGCCAGCACGCGATCCGTGACGTCCGGCCCGGCGATCAGGCGGTAGACGTTCAGCAGCAGTGAAACCGAAATGGTGACCATGGCGATGGCACAGGCCGTGATGATCATTGGAATATCCTCATCAAACGCTGCTCGTAGCGGGACTTGATGCCGGCGACAGTGCCCGCGGGATCGTCGGTTTCGAGGCAGTGCACCAGCAGCGAACGGCCATCGGCGCTCAGGTCGGCGCTGACGGTGCCCGGCGTCATGGTGATGGTGCCGGCCAGAGTAGCGATCGCTTCCGGCGATGTCAGGTCGAGCGGCACGACGACGAATTGCGATCGCAGCGAGTCGCCGCGGCGGAACAGGACCAGATAGGCCACCTGCACATTGGAGACGACGATGTCCCACAAGACCACCATCGAATACTCAAAGATGGCCCACGAATTGCGTATTTTCGGCCGATCCGACCAGTAGACGCTGGTCAGCTTGGCAATGCCGAGGCCCAGTATGAGGCCGAATATCGCATTGCCCCAGGAAAACTCGTTGACCAGCAGCACCCAGACGAGGGCTAGGATCACGGTCATTATCGGATGCGGCAGGAACCGTTCGCGCATGGTCATCCTCCAACCAGGCCCGCCGTCGCGGCGGGCGGGAGGACGGCGCGAATGTAGCCCTGCGTCGCGATCAATTGCTCGGCCATCGCCGTCATATTGTCCATCATCGGCCCGGCGAACACGCTCAGCGCAGCGAGCGCAGCCACCATGCCGGCGATCACCGCCGTGAGGGCGAATGGCAGCGGCTGGACCGCGGCTCCGTCGGAACGCGGCCGATTCCAGAACGTCTGGATGCCGAAGCGGGCAAAGCCCAGGATCAGCAGCAGGCTGGTGATCAGGATCGCCGACCATGCCACGGCGTGCCAAGGAATCCGGCCAGCGGTGGCATGCCGACCGAGGCAATCGCCAGCAGGAAATAGAGGCCAATCACCAGCGTGCCGTGTGGCAAGGGCGGCGCCCTGCCTTCACCGCCGCGGGCGATCAGGCCGGCCAGCAGGAACAGCGCCGAGCTGGTGACGGTGCTTTGCACCGCATAGTAAAGCGCCGCGGCAAGACCCTCGGCGCTGGCCAGGCCGACCGCGATCAACAGCGTGCCCATCGAGGCAATCAGCGAATAACAGATGAGATCGGGCAAAGACCGGGCGGCCAGCACGCCGATAGTGCCCATGATCAGCGTCACGACAGCCAGCGTCAGGATCCACGGCTGCGCGATACCGGCCAGCGCGCCGGCGTCGGCACCGAAGATCAGGGTGTAGACGCGGATGATCGAATAAGCCCCGACCTTGGTCATCAGTGCGAACAGGGCCGCGGCGGCCGGTGAGGTCGACCCGTAGGTCGGCGCCAGCCACCAGTGCAATGGCACCATCGCCGACTTGATCGCGAACACCGTAAACAGCAGCAGCGCGCCGGCCGACAGCAGGGCCTCGTTGCCGGCCGCGACCTGCGGCACCTTCACCGCGAGATCAGCCATGTTGAGCGTGCCGGTGACAGCATAGATAGTGCCGACCGCGAACAGGAACACCGTCGAGCCGATCAGGTTGATCGCCACATAATGAAAGCCGGCCTTGAGCCGCCGCGGTCCGCCACCGTGCAGCATCAGGCCGTACGAGGCGATCAGCAGCACCTCGAAGAACACGAACAGATTAAACACGTCGCCCGTGAGGAAGGCGCCGTTGATGCCGAGCAACTGAAACTGGAACAGCGCATGGAAATGCCGCCCGCGCGTGTCCCACTCGCGGATCGCCGCCAGCACCACGCCGGAGGCGACCACGGAGGTCAGCAGCAGCATGGTGGCGGACAGCCGGTCCAGCACCAGCACGATGCCGAACGGCGCCGGCCAATGGCCGAGGAAGTAGGCGCGCGACTCGCCGTCGCTGGCGAGGACAAACAGACCGATGGCGGCGGCGAGTTGAGCCGCCGTGGCCGCAACCGAGATGGCGCGCTGGGTCGTCATGCTGGTGCGCATGGCCAGCACCAGAACCGCCGCGATCATCGCCGGGATGGCCACCGGCACGATAAGCCACTGGTTCATCGTGCCGCTCCATCGCCACTGGCGCGCGAAGCGTCGTCATCGGGCTGCGCCTGGAGCGTCACGTCGTCGGAGCCGGTTTCGAGAAAACCGCGCAGCGACAGCACGACGATCAGCGCCGTCATGCCGAAAGTGATAACGATCGCGGTCAGCACCAGCGCCTGTGGCAGCGGGTCGGTGTAACCCTTGGCGGCTTCGCTGACGATCGGCGGCAGGTCGATGGTCAGACGGCCCATCGAGAACAGAAACACGTTGACCGCGTAGGACAGGAACGACAGGCCGATCACCACCGGAAAGGTCCGGCGTAGCATGATCAGATAGAGGCCGGCCGCGGTCAGTGCGCCGATGCCGGAGGCGAGGAGGAATTCCATGCTCATGACCGTGCTCATGACCGTGCTCATGGCGCCGGCACTCCCGCCGTTTCGGGAGGCTGCTCGGCACGCTCCTCGACCCGCGAAATGGTCGCCAGAGACAGGATGCAGGTGCCCACCACGGTGAAGAACACACCGACGTCGAACGCCATCGCCGAAGCGAGTTCGACCTCACCGAAGATCGACATGTCGAAATAGCCGAACGTGCTGGTCAGGAACGGCCGGTCGAACAGCAGCGACGCCAGCCCGGTGAGACCCGCGACGGCCACACCGCCGCCGATCATGACGTGGGCGTCGAACCGGGCGCGCTCATGGGCCCAGACATAGCCGCTGGCCATGTATTGCATGATGAAGGCAATCGCCACGATCAGGCCGGCGATGAAACCGCCGCCGGGCAGATTATGACCGCGCAGCAGGATGTAGACGCCGACCATCAGCGACAGCGGCAGCAGCACGCGGGTCACCACCGTCAGCAGCAGCGGATGCGGATCGTGCGCCTTGGCGCTCGTGCGCATGGCGGCGAGCCGCTTCGCCGACTCACCCTTCAGGGCGGAATCGAGCAGCGCGAAGATGGTCAGTGCCGCGATCGCCAGCACGATGATTTCGCCGAACGTATCGTAACCGCGGAAGTCGACCAGAATGACGTTGACCACGTTGGTGCCGCCGCCGCCCGGCTTCGACTGCGCGATGTGATAGTCCGAAATCGTCTCGAAGCCGCGCGTCATGATCGCATAGGCCAACGCAGTAACGCCGATGCCGCCTAGCACGGCCAGTGCTCCGGCGCTCAGCTTGGCGCCGCCCGACATTTCATCCGGCGTCGTGCGCGGCAGCAGATTGATCGCCAGCAGCAGCAGAATGGTGGTGACGACCTCGACCGAAATCTGCGTCAGCGCCAGGTCCGGCGCCGAAAACTGCAGGAACGCCAGCGACACGATCAGGCCGACGACGCTGGTGACGATCAGCGCGAACAGCCGGTCATGATGCCGCAGCACGATCAGGACGCAAGCGGCGAGCAGCACGCCCCACCCGGTCACGGCGGGCAGCGAAATCGGCAGCGTCTCGCGCGTGCCCGGCAAGTGCGCGGCGCCAAAATAGCCGGCCAGACCGAACACACCGATGGTCGCGACAATGGCGGCAAGATAGCGCGGCAGGCTTCGGTTATCGATCAGGTCGAGCAACCGTCGCGCCGCCATTACCAATGCAGCTATGACCGCCTGGAACATGGTCATGGCGTCCGGACGCGGCACCGACAGCCGCCACCGGTTGATGGCGGGATAGGCCCAGAGCATGGCAAGGCCTCCCGTCAGCGCGATCGCGCTCATGAAGAGGGCCGGCGTCACGCCGTGCCAGATCGCAAGATAGTAGTCGGGCAAGGCGCCCCCGACGGCGGCGAGCGCAGTGCGCTCGACAATGGCGCCGGCAAAGAAGGCCGGCATGATGCCGATGGCGATGACCGGGATGACCAGCAAGGCAACCGGCAGCCACATGCCGACCGGCGGGTCGTGCGGATGATGCGGATAGTCGTGGCGCTCTTTGCCGAAGAAGACATGAAACACCAGCCGCGCCGAATACGCGGCCGAGAACAGCGCCCCCACGGTGGCCAGCAGCGGCAGCAGCCACCACAGCCCGGCGTATGCCGTGTGCGACGCCTCCTCCAGCATCATTTCCTTGGACAGGAAGCCGTTGAGGAAGGGCACGCCCGCCATCGATGCGGCGGCGATGATTGCCAGCGTCGCGGTGATCGGCATCAGATGACGCAGCCCGCCGAGCTTGCGGATGTCGCGGGTGCCGGTCTCGTGATCGACAATGCCGGCGCTCATGAACAGAGCGGCCTTGAAAGTCGCATGGTTGAGAACGTGGAACATGGCGGCGACCATCGCGCTGCGGGTGCCGAAGCCGAGCAGCATGGTCAGCAGGCCGAGATGGCTGACCGTCGAGAACGCCAGCAGCCCTTTGAGGTCGTCCTTGAACAGGCCGATCCACGCCGCGATCACCATCGTCACCGCGCCGGTCAGCGCCACGATCATGAACCACTCCGGTGTGCCGGCGAGCGCCGGCCACAGCCGCGCCAACAGGAACACGCCGGCTTTCACCATGGTGGCGGAATGCAGATAGGCCGACACCGGCGTCGGCGCCGCCATCGCGTGCGGCAGCCAGAAGTGGAACGGAAACTGCGCCGACTTGGTGAAGGCGCCGATCAGCACCAGCAGCAGCATCGGCACGTAGAGCGGCGACGCCTTGATCTGGTCGCCACGCAGCAGGATTTCGCTGAGCTCGAAGGTGCCGGCGATGTTGCCGAGCAACAGCATCCCGCCCATCAGCGCCAGACCGCCGCCACCGGTGACGATCAGCGCCATGCGGGCGCCGGCGCGGGATTCCGGCAGATGGTACCAGTAGCCGATCAGCAGGAACGAGGTCAGGCTGGTCAGCTCCCAGAACACGATCAGCAACAGGATGTTGTCGCTGAGCACGATGCCGACCATCGAGCCCTGGAACAGCAGCAGGTAACAGAAGAAGCGCCCCATCGGGTCGGCGCTGCTCAGATAGAAACGGGCGTAGAGGATGATCAGCAGACCGATGCCGAGAATGAGCGCGGCAAAGAACAGCCCCAGCCCGTCGACAAAGAAGGACCATGACAGGCCGAGGCTCGGCAGCCATTCGGCGCTCGTGCGCGGCACGGTGCCGGAATAGACGGCCGGGACTTCGGTGAGCAGGATCGCCAGCGACAGGCCGGTGACGCCGGCCGTCACCACCGCGCAGACATTGCGTCCGGCCCGGATCGCCAGCGGCGGCAGCAAGGCGCCGATGAACGGGATCAGGACGATGAGGGCTAATTTCATTGAGAAAGCACGTCCCGGGTCTGCATCGCAATTGCACCTGACCGCGCTGCGAAGGCGGCCAAAGGCATCGACCTGTATAACAAATGAACGCAGAGTGAAAGACGGTCCGGCCGATTGACTCCACCCCTACAAGTCTGCCGAAATCGCGACAGAAGGCCGCATGCGGCCGTAGACCGGGGCACATCATCGTGGACATCACCATTCGCCGCAGCTTCGTCATCATCGAAGAGCGCCACGAGGAGGCCGGCCGACGCGCCGACCATCCGCTGCGTCGCGCCGCCGCCGTGGCGATCGTCGAGAACCCGTTTGCCGGCCGCTATGTCACGGACCTCAAACCGATGATTGCGGGCAGCGCGCAGCTCGGCGTGAGCATGGCGCGCATGGTTCTCACGGCCTTCGGCCAGCACGAGGTCCAGAGCTACGGCAAAGGCGGCATTGTCGGCATGGCCGGCGAGCAGGAGCACGCCAATGCGCTGCTGACCACCGCCTTCGCCAATCCGATCCGCGATGCCATGGGCGGCGGCGATGCATGGATTTCATCCTTCACGAAGAAGGCCGGCCCCGGAACGCCGATCGACATTCCGATGAACCACAAGGACGATGTCTATGTGCGGTCGCATTACGACGGCATGACCCTGACAATTCCGGACGCGCCGATGCCGGACGAGATCGCCGTTATTTTCTGCATCGCCAGCGGTGGCCGTCTCAACGCACGGGTCGGCGGCCTCACCCATGAGGACGTCGTAGCGCGAAAGAGTGGCAAGCGGAGCTGACGGGCATGAAAGTCGCGGTCTTCAATATCGGCACCATCATCAGCGGCGACATCGCCGCCCCGCGTGCGGCCGGCGACACCATCGTCATGGACGATGGCAAGATCGTCTCGGTCGGCACCGGCGGCGATGCGGCCGGTTGCGACATTACGATCGACGCCGCGGGCATGATGGCGATGCCGGGCCTGATCGACTCGCACGTCCACATCACCTTCGGCGATTACACGCCGCGGCAGAAAACGGTCGGTTTCCTGGAGAGCTATATCCATGGCGGCACCACCACCTGCATCAGTGCCTCGGAGGTGCATGTGCCGGGACGGCCGCGCGACCCGGCCGGCGTCAAGGCGCTGGCGATCGCCGCGCGCAAGTCGTTCGATACGTACCGGCCCGGCGGCATGCGGGTGCACGCAGGCTCGGTCATCCTCGAACCGGGCCTGACCGACGCCGACTTCGCCGAGATGCAAAAGGAAGGCGTATGGCTGGCCAAGGCTGGCTTCGGCAATTTCGCCACGCCGTATGACTACGCGCCTTATGTGGCGATGGCGCGCCGGCACGGCATGGTGACCATGATCCACACCGGCGGCTCATCGATCCCGGGATCGACCGGCATCTGGGCGGACCATCTGATCAAGGTGCAACCGGACGTGTCCTATCACGTCAATGGCGGCCCGGTGGCCATGCCCGATGCCGACTTCCCGCGGCTGGTGAACGAGACGCAGGTGGCGATGCAAGTTTGCACCGCGGGCAATCTGCGCACGACGCTGCTGGTGGCGAAATTGCTGGCCGATTGCGGGCAGTCGGATCGTCTGCTGATTGCCACCGACACGCCGACCGGCAGCGGCATCATGCCGCTCGGCATGCTGTACACGATGAGCCATCTGGTTTCGCTCGGCGGCGTCGAGCCGGAGATCGCCATCGCCATGGCGACCGGCAACAACGCCCGCACCTACCGGCTCAACAGCGGCGTCATCGCGCCCGGCCGCGACGCCGACATCGTGCTGGTCGATGCCTGCCTGGGCGGCTCGCAGGACGACGCGCTGTCGGCATTGCGCAATGGCGACATCATGGGCATCGGCGCGGTCGTCAGCCACGGCGTGCCGCGCTTTGTCGGCCGCAGCCGCAACACGCCGGAGACCGTGCGCCGCGCCCGGGTGGCGCACTGCACCATTCCGCAAAGCTTCGCCGCCGATCACTGAGCGAAGCGCCTCCAGCCGCCATACTGGAGGGGTGGAATATCGGCGGCGTGCCGGGGTTGGTGACGGCGGGAGGAGACCATCACATGAAGAAAACCATTTTCGTTTCGCTTTCGATCGCGCTGGCCATCACCGGCACCGCTTTGGCTCAGGCACCAGCCGCACCGCCGCCGGCTTTCGCGACCACCAAAGTCGAGGGGACCGACAACGTCTATATCTTCCGCTACCAGAACCATCAGGCGATGTTCATCGTCACGCCGGCCGGCGTCATCGTCACCGACCCGATCAGCTATGGGCGCCCCCAGGCGGCGAAAGCCTATCTCGACGAAGTCCGCAAGATTACCCAGGCGCCGATCAAGTATCTGATCTACAGCCACCACCACTACGACCACATCGCCGGCGGCAAGCCTTTCAAGGATGCGGGCGCTGTCGTGGTCGCGCACAAGCGCGCCAAGGATCGGCTGGCCGCGCTCAAGAACCCCGACGTCATCGTTCCAGACCAAGTAGTGGACAGAAAGCGCACCATCAAGCTCGGCGGCACCACGCTCGAGCTGGTCTATACGGGGCGCAATCACTCCGACTCGTCACTGGTGATGCTGCTGCCGAAGGAGAAGATCATCTTCGCCGTGGATTTCAATTCGCTCGGCGCGGTGCCGTCGCGGCTGGCTGTGAACGACTCCTATCCGGTCGAATGGGAAGCATCGCTGAAACGGACGCTGGCGTTGAACTGGGACCGCATGATTCCCGGCCATCCCGGGCCCGGCGGCCGGCTGGGCACCAAGCAGGATATGGAGCAGCAACTCGCCTTCCTGACCGAACTGTCCGGCGAGGTGAAGAAGGCGTCGGACGTCGGCAAGTGCTTCGATCCAGCCACCAAGGAAGTGCGGCTGCCGAAGTTCGGAACGCTGCAGGGTTACGAGCAGAACATCGAATGGAATATTCACCGCTGGTGTGGCTACTGGGGCCGCGGCATCTGAGCACGTCGCGATCGCGTGACGTCAAAGCAAAAAAGCCCGGCATCGCTGCCGGGCTTTTCGCTTATCGATCGGTGACTAGTCGGGCGCTTTTCAGGCCGCCTCTTCCTCGACGCCTTCGTCGGTGCCGGCTTCATCGGCCGGCTTCGGACCGCGACGCGGGCCCTTGGCGAGAGCGCCTTCGATTTCCTTGATCGCTTCGGTCTCGGTAACCTTCTGCACCGCCGCGATTTCGCGCGACAGCCGGTCGAGCGCGGCTTCGTAAAGCTGCCGCTCGGAATAGGACTGCTCCGGCTGGGTGTCCGACCGGAACAGGTCGCGCACCACCTCGGCGATGGCGACGATGTCGCCGGAATTGATCTTGGCTTCGTATTCCTGCGCCCGGCGCGACCACATTGTGCGCTTGATGCGCGCGCGGCCCTTCAGCGTGTCCAGCGCGCGCTTGACCAGCGGCGGCTCGGCCAGCTTGCGCATGCCAACCGACACGATCTTGGCGGTCGGGACCCGCAGGGTCATCTTGTCCTTGATGAAGTTGATGACAAACAGTTCGAGCTTCGCCCCCGCGATTTCCTGCTCTTCGATGGCCAGAATCTGGCCGACGCCATGGGCCGGATACACAATGAATTCGTTGGTCTTGAAACCCTGGCGCTGGGTCGTCTTCTTGCTGGTGGGCATTCCGGGCAAAACTCCTTCACCGGCCGCCTTGCGGGCGCCGGTCACTTTGGCTTCGGGGGCCGCGCTACGGGCAGAACCGCGCGAGGCATGAGACGTCCGCCGCGCGCCGGCAGACTTTTTTGGTTTCCGGCTCATGCCGGTGGAACCTTTCTTGGATTTTTGACGCGATTTTCCTGCCACTGCTCACGCGTGGATTACACGCCCTCTGACTGAACCCTTGGGTTAAGCCGCGAAATTAAGGCCCCCAAACCGGGGGGCAGCATCCGTAGCGGCATTTTTCAGTTTCATCGGATAAATCGATATATAGCACATTTTTGGCTTAAATCAAAGCCTTATGGGGTCGCAAAACCGCAATTCGCGGAACCCAGCCCTGCAAAATGCACAAGTCGGTTAACGCTCTGCCTGCAAATGAGGCAGCCAGTCGCCCGCTCCCCCTATTGCCTCGCAAAGGCGCAGAACAGATCAGTCACCGGTCCCCGGGTCGGGCGAGAAGAACTTCTTGAACTTGTCCGGTACGCCTTCGAATTCCTTGGCGTCCGGTGGGGCATCCTTCTTGATGGTGATGTTCGGCCAGGACTTGGCATACTCGGCGTTGATTTCCAGCCATTGCTCCAGGCCCGGCTCGGTGTCGGGCTTGATGGCCTCGGCCGGGCATTCCGGCTCGCAGACGCCGCAGTCGATGCATTCATCCGGGTGGATGACCAGCATGTTCTCGCCTTCGTAGAAGCAGTCCACCGGACACACCTCGACGCAGTCCATGTACTTGCACTTGATGCAGCTTTCATTGACGACGTAGGTCATTCCGGACTCCGGCAGCAGGCCAATAAAAGCTCCCTATCGCAGGAAAACATAGGCTGCAAGCAGCGCCGTGGCTATGGCGGCGACTTGCTCTCCGCCGCCGACGGCTCACGGTAGAGGCGGCGCGCCGCCGCGGCATCGCCACGCCGCTCGGCGAAACCCTCCACCTGAATCACCCGCACCGAACGGTTGAGCGCCAACGTCAGGACATCACCAATCGCCACCGGGTCGCCGGCGCCGCCAACGCGCCGGCCGTTGCGCCGGACATGACCGGCGTTCACGAACTGGGTGGCATCGGTCCGGGTTCGCAGGACACGCGCATGCCACAGCCATTTGTCGATACGCTGACGATCCAAATTGGACCTGACGCAGCTACGGCTGCTCTTTGCCGTTCTGTTCGAGCTGCTGCTTAAGGGCGGCAAGCTTGGCGAAGGGCGAATTCGGATCCGGCGCGCGGTCCCGGCGATCGGAACCGCCGCCGCCGGGCTTGGCGTAATATTGCTCGCGCTCGGCGCGCTCGACGCGGTCGCCCTTGTCGCGGCGCGGACGGTCGCCGCGCGGCGGGCCGCCGCCCTGGCGCTCATTGCGCTGGCCAAAGCTCTTGGCCTGCCGCTCGGTCCGCTCCTGCCGGCCCTGCCGATCCTTGCGGTCACCGTGGCGCGGACGGCCCGATCGCGCGGCATCGCCGCTGGCCGGTTGCGCCGCATCGGCCGGAGCCGCCGCAACTTCCCCGCCCTCGGCCGGCGCGACCGTCGTGGCAGCCTGCTGGGCGCGCGGCTGGCGGCGCGGGCGGTTATTGGGACGGCGCTCGCGCTCGGGACGCCCGGCCGGACGCCAGACTTCCACCATCTCGGGCTCTTTGGCAGCCTCGGCGGGCGCTCCTTCGGCGGCAGACGGCTCGGCCGGGACCGCTTCGGCAGCCGGCGCGTCGACGGCGTCGGGCTGAACGGGCGCTTCGATGGCTTCAGATGCAGCATCGGCGGGCGCGGCGGTTTGCGCCTGCGGCGCTTCGGCCGGCGCCGCATCATCGACGGCCGGAGCTGCATCGACGGCAGCCTCAACCGGCGGCTCGGTGGCCGTTTCCGCTGCATTGGCGTCGACGGAGGCCGGCTTTGTCTCTGGCGGCTTCTCGGCAGGTTTCGGCCGGCGGTCCATGCGGTAGCCGAGTGACCGCAAAATCGAGGCAAAGTCTTCGCCCGAGGCGCCGGTCAGCGAGGTCATCGCACCGGTCACCAGGAAGCCGCGGCCGTCGAAAACGCCGTCCGGCTTGGGACCGGGCGCTGTTTCGCGCCATGACAGCGCCGGACGGATCAGATCGGCCAGCCGCTCGAGAATATCGACGCGCACCGCGCGCTCGCCGCAGATGCGATAGCCGGCGGTGCGGTAGAGCGGCTTCGGCGTCTCGGCGTCGACCGGGATCGAGGTGCGGCCGCTGGCCGCCAGATGCAGCAATTCACCGACGCCCTTGGCGTCCGGCGCTTCGTGCTTGAGCGCCCAGAGCTGCGTCGCCAGCGCGCGCGGTGCCGGCTTCAGGAGCGCCGGCAGATAGATATGATAGGCGCCGAAGCGGACGCCGTATTTGCGCAAAGTGGCGCGGGACGGCTGGTCGAGGCCCTTGACCTCTTCGGCCACCTTCTGCCGCTCCAGCACGCCGAGCGCTTCTACGAGCTGGAACGCAACGCCGCGCGCCATACCGGTGATGTCCTCGGCCGCGGTCAACGAAAACAGCGGCGCCAGCAGTTTTTCGATATGCGACTTCAGCCAGAGATCGAGCCGCGTCTGCACCAGTTCTTTCGACGGCCCGGTGAGATGCTCGTCGGACAGGATACGCAGGCGCGGACGCAACACGTCGTCGCCCGGGATCAGCTTGCCGACGAGGTCGCCGGTCCAGCGCAAAGCGCCGTCGCTCGCCAGCACCAGGTGGTCGTTGGACGCCTGCGACAGCTTGGTGGCGCGCGCCTCGATCTCGACTGCCAGCACTTTCTGCGCGGCGGCATTAAGCGCCTTGGCTTCCGAGCCCGCCGCCGACGCGTCAGGCGCAAACATGAACCCGTCGAGCCGGCCAATCACATGGCCCTCGACCGTCACATCGCCCGTTTTTCCGATTTCAGTTTCCAACATCGTTTTCTCTCGCAGCCGCCGCATCAATACACTGGTGCGGCGATCCACGAAACGCTCGGCGAGACGTTCATGCAGCGCATCAGATAATTTGTCCTCGACCGCTCGGGCGACCGCCTGCCAGTGCTCCGGGTCGGCGAGCCAGTCGGGGCGGTTGGCAATATACGTCCAAGTCCTGACATGTGCGATCCGGTTGGAAAGGGTGTCAATGTCGCCGTCGGTTCGGTCGGCTTGCGCCACGTGTTGACTGAACCAGCCGGTGGGGATGTTACCCTCTCGCATCAGAAATCCATAGAGGGTCACCACTAATTCCGCATGTGTCGCCGGTGCGATCTTGCGATAATCCGGAACCTGACAGGCATCCCAGAGCCGGGCGACCGCGGCCGGGTTGCGCGCCAGCGCGCGCACATCCTCGTCACGCGCGGCATGCTCCAGCACCAATATGTCTTCTGCCGTCGGCGCGCGCGTCAGTCCCGGCTCATTCGGCGTCGCGGAAAGCGAGGCCTGTAATGCGCCGATTGAGGTGAAATCGAGCGCCGAATTCCGCCATTGCAGCATGCGGGTTGGCTCGAACGTGTGGCTCTCCAGCGCCTGTACCAGCTCCGATTCGAAAGGATCGCAACGTCCGGTGGTGCCAAAAGTACCATCGCGCTTGGCTCGACCCGCACGGCCGGCGATCTGCGCCAGTTCGACCGGATTGAGCTTGCGAAACTGGTAACCGTCGAACTTACGATCGGCGGCAAATGCCACGTGATCTATATCGAGGTTGAGACCCATGCCGATCGCGTCGGTGGCCACCAGGTAATCCACATCGCCGGACTGGTAGAGCGCGACCTGCGCATTCCGCGTGCGCGGGGACAGCGCGCCGAGCACGACGGCGGCGCCGCCGCGCTGGCGGCGGATCAGTTCGGCGATCGCATAGACCTCCGCCGCCGAGAACGCGACGATGGCCGAACGCGGCGGCAGCCGGGTCAGCTTCTTGGTGCCGGCATATGTGAGGTTCGACAGCCGCGGCCGCTGCACGATATTCGCCCCGGGCAACAGCTTTTCGACCATCGGCCGCATGGTGGCAGCGCCCAGCACCAGCGTTTCCTCGCGCGCCCGAAGGTTGAGCATGCGATCTGTGAACACATGACCGCGTTCGAAATCGGCAGCGAGCTGGATCTCGTCGATGGCGACGAAGGCGACATCGAGGTCGCGCGGCATGGCCTCGACGGTGGAGACCCAATAGCGGGCGTGCGGCGGCTTGATCTTCTCCTCGCCCGTGATCAGGGCCACGTTGGCCGCGCCGACCCGGTCGACCACCTTGTTGTAAACCTCGCGCGCCAGCAGACGCAGCGGCAGGCCGATGATGCCGGACGAGTGCGCCACCATGCGCTCGATGGCGAGGTGGGTCTTGCCGGTATTGGTCGGACCGAGAACCGCGGTCACGCCGGCGCCGCGGATACGCGCGTGTCGATTAGGCTGCGGGGAAAAAGAAATGGCCATTACGCGTCCAGACTGGCGGCTTGGCCCTGGAGCGGGCGTCGCGGCGGGCTTCCTGTATCACAATGCGACGGCGCAGGTGCCGGCAGTTAAGCAATAGAACGAGTCTGGAACGAACCACGCCCGAATCGGTGACTCAGAGCCTGTATGAATTCGTTCACGGCGATATCTGGTCGCGCAGCAATCGAGTCCCACAATATCGGGTAGATTCGGCATAATTTGCCGGCCTTTATTCGCCCGCAAACGTTAACGCGGTTGGATTCGAACTCAGGGATAGAGTCAAGCGTCAGGCGCGGACTGCGGCAGACATCACTGCGCGTTGATTCCATTGATGGCAGCGCGGCTCGGCGTCGGGTTCGAGACAAAATGCGTGGCTTCGAGGACGACGCGGCCGACCGGGGATGGCCCCTCGGCACGGAACGGCACCAGCACGCGCGTCCCGGCAATCGGCGCCAGCCACACCTCCATGTCCCGCACGCCGGAGATGTATTTGATCGCGTAGCGCGAGGGATTGTATCCGGCGACAGGCGTGAAAATCACGGAGCACACCACCACGGGGCCGGCATATCCGCGTTCGGCTTTCACCGTGTCCATCCGCTTGAAGGCGAGGTGCAAGTCGTAGCGCAGCCGGCCGTCAAAAATCGCCAGCCGGTTCTGGCAGGCCTGCGCCGACAACGGATCGCCAGTGCCGCCGACGCGCATCAGCGACCCGGTCAACGGATCCAGAACGTCGCGGCGGTGGGCGTCGGTAACCGGGATGCGATCCGAGCCCTCATCCGGCGGCGGCTTGATATTGACCTCTTTAACGGTGCCGTTGGCGATGGACAGCCGGATATCGTCAGTCTTGCGGCGGGTGGCGATGTTGGATTCGTAGACGGAGAGGACCGGCCTGCCGGCCTGCATCGTGCCGCGCGCCTCGCTGGTCCCTTTACCGCCGGCGAATGTATGCATCAGGCCGACGGTGGTGCCATTCACGGTTGCCGTGTAGCGGGTATCGGAGATATCGACCGCCCAGCTGCCCTTGCCGATCGGAATGCCGGCCAGCGTCACTTCGTACTGCGCGTCGAGGCGGCCTTGCGCCCCGGCCGATCCGTGATCCGCGGCGATTGCCAGCATGGCCGCGAGCGGAAGCGTCGATGTCAGCATTTGCCGGAGCGGTTGCACGGGATCCCAAATCCTTTCGACGGCGGCGGCGCCAACCTCGACGCAGGAGCAGAATATAGGAGCGACACCGCCAACCGCCAGACGCACGGGCGATTGGCCGATTGGCCGATTGGGTCGCCGGAATACGTCGATTCTGTGATGCGCGCGTCGCTTCAGCGCGCCAAGAGAACAGAACGCCCGGCCCCGCGTTAACTCCAGGAATCCCCTCAACGGGTGCAATCAAGGAGCCGGAAATGACGGAAGATGTCGGCGGAACACTATGGATGGTCATCAATGTATTGTTTGTACTCACCCTGGGCGGCGCCTTGGTCTATGGAACTCTGATGTGGCGGAAATACAAAAAACGCCCGGTTAAAACCGTGGAGCGCGACCGGGCGACGCGAGAGGCCTTCGCCAGCGGCCGGGAAAACATTGACGGCAAGGCGGAAAGTCCGTCAAAAACCTCGACTTGACGGGCCTTTTGCCTGTCTTTATACGTCCGGGCTTCTTACCCAGTATGTCTGGCCGCCCTGCTCGTGCGCCGGCGTGTTTTTCGAGGATTTAGCCATGTCATGGCGTTGCGATCTGACCGGCAAGAAGCCGCTGGTTGGCCACAAAGTGAGCCATTCGAACATCAAGACCAAGCGCCGGTTCATGCCGAACCTGCGCAACGTCACGCTGATGTCTGAAGCGCTCGGCCGCAGCTTCCGGGTGCGGGTGTCGGCCAACGCATTGCGCACGGTCGATCATCGCGGCGGTTTTGACGCCTTTCTGCTGAAGGCCAAGGACGATGAGCTTGCGCCCAAGATGCTGATCCTGAAGCGCCAGGTTGCGAAAAAGAAAGCTTCGGCCGCCGCGGCCTGAGGCGTCTCGCTTCCCCCAATATATTAGCGCCGCCGCAGGGCGGCGTTTTTTATTGTGCCGGCGCGATTGGTCCTACTCTTCCACCAGTGCGAATTGCAGCAGAAGATTGCGCTGGATGAACGAGAAATTATCGTCTGACACCAGCGTCAGAATGGTTTCGCCGTGCGCGTTGCGATGGATCGCAATGCTTTCCATGTTGTCGATCTGGTAGGCGAGGTCGGCGACGATCAGCACTTTGCCGTCGAGCACCGCCTCAGCCTTGATCGCCGGGAGGGGCACGCGCCGAATCCGCATGGCGACGCCGCGCCCGGGCGAGAAGTGACGCTCCAGCAGCAGCAGATCGCCGAACGGCAGCAGCGCGCAATCCGTGATCGCGAAGGCGTCGCTCCGGAACACGGCAAAGCGGGTGGTCTTGCCGCCCTTGAGGAGGAAACCGCGGTGGCGGCCCTCGGTGTCCAGGCTTTCCTCGGCGACCGCAATCAGGGACCCAGCCAAGGCCGAACCTTTGGCGCCGCCCGCCAGGCATTCCAGCCCTCCGTTGCTGGCCAGCGTTTTGAAATCCGGCGGCACCGGGATCGGCTCACCTCGCGCCGCGAAACCGTGCTTGCGGAAATCGAAGCGCAAAATCCGTTGCACCCGCTCGATGCCGATGTAGGTCATACCGTCGAGTTCGGTGAGAGATTCGACATCGAACCAGCGCCGCGCGGCCAGCGGCTTGCCGTCTGGTCCAAGAATCGGCGCCATCTCGGCATCGGCAATCCCGGCCGGCGTGCCATCGCGGTAGACGATGCGGCCGCGCAGCCAGGCGCCGTTGTCGGTGACCGCGACAAAACGGCTGCCGCCCGGATCGAGATTGAAACCCGAGATGCCACCGAACGCCGAAACGTTTGAGCGCAGGACCAGGCCGCCGCGGAATTCCAGCGCGCCGAAGCGCACCCGCGTGGCATCGCGGTTATCGAACGCGGCAATCGGCGTCGCGTCGATGGTGATGGCGACGGGTTGCGATGGATATCGCAGCGTCTGGGCGAGCGCGAAAGTACCAATGCCTGCGACTGCGGCGCCGATCGACAGCGCCAGCAGCGCGCGGCGGCTGAGCCTCAAGCCACGCGCCGGCGGTTGCGGCTAGAGGGCCGCTCGGCCGGCGTGTTCTCCTCGAACAACTCTGCCAGCTTGTCAGTCATGGCGCCGCCAAGCTCCTCGGCATCGACGATGGTAACGGCGCGGCGGTAGTAGCGCGTGACGTCGTGGCCGATGCCGATGGCGATGAGTTCCACCGGCGAGCGGGTCTCGATCTCCTCGATGACCCAGCGCAGATGACGTTCCAGATAATTGCCCGGATTGACCGACAGCGTGGAGTCGTCGACCGGCGCACCGTCCGAGATCATCATCAAGATCTTGCGCTGCTCGGGCCGGCCCAGCAAACGCTTGTGCGCCCAGTCCAGCGCCTCGCCGTCGATATTCTCCTTGAGCAGACCCTCGCGCATCATCAGGCCAAGATTCTTGCGCGCGCGCCGCCACGGCGCGTCGGCGGCCTTGTAGATGATGTGACGCAGATCGTTGAGGCG
>LNFM01005384.1_pt1 | contig 22234 bp, 21 predicted proteins | sample 596031 | NCBI WGS metagenome assembly LNFM01 (sample SAMN04254537, study PRJNA301005) | activated carbon metagenome | isolation source: dual media filters at the Ann Arbor, Michigan drinking water treatment plant | place: USA: Ann Arbor
GCCCACGACCAGCACCGCTTCCTTGAGCACGTCGAGCAGGCCATGCAGGATCGGTGCGATATCCAGATCGCCCAGCGCCGCCCGCAGGCGCTGTTGCGCTTCATGATCCGCCTCATCACAGGCGTAACGGATGCACTTTAGCCGGTTCTCCAGCAGCCGCACGGCGACGGTGGGCTCGAATATGGAGCGCATATCGCCACCGCGCCCGATGAACGGCGCGCGACTGAGCGCGTGCTCGACGTCGCGCCAGACGTCGGAATGAAAGAAGTTTTGCATGGCGGGATGATAATCTATTCGGAGGTAAGGCCGCTATATGCATGATGACGCGCTCTTCATTACCAAACCCATGCCAGGTGAGCCATTAATCGGCTCCAGCCATAATGCAATACGCACGTCGGGTTCCAATTAGCGTGGGGACTGGCGACCCCAACCGATGGATATTCCCTTATGAAAGATTCGGCGCAAACTGTAAATCTGTGCTTTTTGCAGCCCAGGCAGTATCATAAGGGGAAGTGACCGTCAGCATAAACCATAGTATTATTGTGGCTTACGTCAGGTGTCACGCCGTATTTCCCATTACTAATTCCTGGTTTACCCATGTCCAATATCGTCCGTATCGCCACACGTAAAAGTCCCTTGGCCCTGTGGCAGGCCGAGCATGTGCGTGATGCATTGCTGGCGGCGCATCCTCGCTTGCAGATCGAGCTGCTGAAAATGACTACGCAAGGCGACAAGATACTGGACAGCCCCCTCGCCAAAATCGGGGGTAAGGGATTATTTGTGAAGGAATTAGAGCAAGGCTTACTGGAAGGGCGCGCGGACATTGCGGTGCATTCCATGAAGGATGTGCCAGCGGAGTTTCCCGCCGGGCTGCATCTGGCTGTGATTCTGGCGCGTGAAGATGAGCGCGACGCTTTTGTGTCGAATACCTATGCTACGCTGGATGCGCTGCCGCACGGTGCGCGGGTGGGCACGTCCAGCTTGCGCCGCCAGTGCCAGTTGAGCGCGCGCCGTCCTGATTTGCAGATTCTCACCCTGCGTGGCAACGTGAATACGCGCCTGGCGAAGCTGGATGCGGGCGAATACGATGCCATTATTCTCGCCAGCGCCGGGCTGCTGCGTCTCAATATGGCGGATCGCATTACGCAATATATGGAGCCGGACATCAGCTTGCCAGCGGTGGGTCAAGGTGCGATTGGCATTGAGTGCCGTGAGGGCGATGCGCGCATCCATGCGCTGCTGGCGGTGCTGAATGATGAGCCTACCTCTATCCGCATCACGGCAGAGCGCGCCATGAACCGGCGTCTGGAAGGCGGCTGTCAGGTGCCGATTGCCGGGCACGCGGTGCTTAATGGCAGTAACCTGACGTTGCGCGGATTAGTCGGCAGCCCCGATGGTCGTGAGATGGTGCGGGGTGAGGTCAGCGGCCCGCAACGCGATGCCGAGGCGCTGGGCATTAAGCTGGCCGAAGATCTGCTGGCGCGCGGCGCGGCGGCGATTTTGAAAGATGTCTATGCGACTTAGGCCTATAAAAAATTTATGAAATCAGTATTTCCTCTTGCAGATACCGTAGTGCTGGTGACGCGCCCGGCGCACCAGGCGCAACACTTATGCGCCTTGATTGAAGAGGAGGGCGGGCAAGCGATTGCATTTCCGGTGCTGGAAATCCAGGATCTACAGGACAATAGCGCGGTGATGCGTCTGGTAGAGCGCCTGGATGAATTTGATATCGCCATTTTCATCAGCGCCAACGCGGTGGTGAAAACCATGGATCTGGTATTACCCCACCGTGACTGGCCCTCGCATTTGCAAACCGCCGTGGTGGGCACCCGCACCGCCGATGCCCTTGAAGAATACGGTATAACAGTTGATATCTGTCCAGAGGAAAAGTTTAACAGCGAGGCGTTGCTGGGCTTGCCACAAATGTGTGCGATAAAAAATAAAAAAATTGTCATTTTTCGCGGTGAAGGCGGGCGCGAATTGCTGGCGGACACATTGCGTCAGCGCGGGGCGGATATTGAATACGCCGAGGTTTACCGCCGCAGTAAACCGGCCGATATCCCAGGACATACCGCACTGAATCTTGCGGATCTGCTACTAACAGGTAAAATTAACATTATTGTGGTCACGAGTAATGAAGGTCTGCGTAATTTATGGGAGCTGGCGGGTGCTACCGGGCAGGAAGTGTTAACGCACATGCCGTTGGCCGCGATGAGTGCGCGCATTGCGGCCACAGCGCAAGAGTTAGGAGTTAAATACCCCGCGTCAGTCGCGCCCCAAGCCAATGATGAAGGATTGCTTGCCGCTATCAAGGCATGGCGCAGCACCCAGGATACATGAAGCTATGCAGGATAATTCCATAATACCTACACCTACATCGGCATCGGCACCGACGGAAGCCGCGCCGCCGCCTATCGTGGACGCAAACCCTGTTACGCTTCCACCGCACCATGAAAATCCGGCGACCCCGCCCATCTATTCGACCGCCATGGATGGGGAGAGCGAAGCGAGGGGGGTTGCTGGAAATGCAGGAGCAACTTTCCAGTCCAGAGCATTGTATATAGGGATTTCAGCGTTTCTACTTACTCTGGGCATCGGCGCGTTCAGCATTTACACCTGGAGCGGCCAACGCGATCTCACGCACCAGATTGAACAAACCGTGATGGCCCTGCGCGACCTTGATACCTCGCTCAAGGGCGAATTGAATCAGGGGCTAAACGAAATGCGCGCCGAACAGCAGGTATTGCGTGATGTTACGCAGGAAATACGCAACACCCTGGCGCGCAGCCATGATTACACCGTCGCCACCGAAGCCGAGTATCTGATGCGCATCGCCCTGCACCGCTTACAACTGGAACATGATATCACCACCGCCATCGCTGCACTGGAAGAGGCGGACCAACGCCTGCAACAAATAGACGACCCCATCCTGTTCGAAACACGTCGGCAGCTCATCGACGAAATCACTGCATTAAAGCTCGTCCCGCAAGCTGACATCACCGGCGCAGCGTTGACACTGCGCAGCCTGGAAAATCAGATTGACCAACTCGCGCTGCCCACCTCGCCGCAAGCTTCGCCTGATACAGCGCAATCAGCACGTGATGAAAGTTTCTGGACCACCGCATGGCGCGAACTGAAAAGTCTGGTAGTGATCCGCCGCACTGATCAAACCACGCCGCCGCTGGCTCAGCCCGAGCAACGTTTTTTTCTGCGCCATAATCTGCGCCTGACACTCGAAACCGCGCAGCTCGCCCTGCTGCGCCGCGACAACCAGGCATTTCGCTCCAATGTATCCATAGCGCGTAACTGGCTGGGCCGTTATTTCGAACAAAACACCACAACACAACTTGCACAGGAATCTCTGGCCAAACTTGAAAATATCAATCTTACCCCAACACTGCCCGACACCACTGGCTCGCTCAAAAGCCTGCAAGCGTGGCTGAGCCGTAACCGCAGCGCCCTGCCACTGCCACCGACCTTGCCCTCACCCCCCGGCACCGGTTCCGCTCCGGCATCCCCCGGCTCCGCTCTGCCAGCAACCCCGCCCGGAGCCGCCGCGCCATGAAACTGGTGGCCGCTATACTGCTCGCCTTGCTCGTGGTGACCGGCATCATCCTGGTTTTACCCATGGGAACCGAGGTAGGGGCACACGGCGGCATCGGGTCGGGTTACATACAAATCATCTATCGTGACTGGACCATCGAAACCAGCCTGGTAGTGTTTGTTACTTTTATGCTGGTGGTGTTTGCCGCCTGTTATACGCTATTCCGCGTGTGGAGCACGGCACGGCGTTTTCCAAAACGCTGGCGCGAATTGCAGGAACAACGGCAACTCAATAAAGCACGCCACGGGCTCACCCACGGTCTGGTGCGGCTCTCTGAGGGTGCCTGGGGGCAGGCTGAACAACTCCTCACCCAACATGCCGAGCACAGTGACGCACCCATCCTCAATTACCTTGCGGCCGCACGTGCCGCACAGGAACTGGGATCAGAAACGCGCCGCGACGCTTACCTGAATCTCGCCCAGCAAGCCAAACCGGAAAATACCTTTGCAGTAGAGTTAAGCCAGGCACGCTTACAGTTTGACTACAAGCAACCGCAGCAAGCGCTAGCCACACTGCTCAACCTCGACAACGCCACCCGCCGCCAAGCCCCGGTATTAAAGCTGTTCATGAAGGTCTACAGCGAACTACAACAATGGGAGTCGCTGATTGATTTATTGCCCGATTTACGCAAAGCCAACATCATCAATGAAGCGCAGAGCGACACGCTGGAATGTAATGCCTACACGCAACTGCTGGCGCGCGCCGCGACAGACCAGGATGCCACCGCATTGCTTAAAGCCTGGCAGCAAATGCCGCAAAAAATCCGCGCCTATGAAAGTGTAATTTCCGAATACGCGCGCGGCCTGATCAGCAAAGGCATGAGTGATCAAGCCGAACTGGCGCTGCATGAAGTTATCAGCAAAGAGTGGAATGAAAAGCTGGTGCATCTGTATGGCCTGGCCGCCGGATTAGATTCCGCCAAACAACTTGCCCGCGCCGAAGCCTGGCTCGACAAACATGAAAATAACGCACTGCTCTTACTGACACTGGGTCGCCTGTGCCTGCGCACCCGACTCTGGGGCAAAGCACGCCGCTATCTTGAAGCCAGCATCATGGCCACCCCTCACACCGAAGCCTATCACACTCTGGCGCAATTGCTGGAACGCCTCGGCGAACAGGAAAAAGCCCTCGACTGTTACCGCAAAGGCCTGGCGCTGATCACCGACAAAATCGCCGGCCAACCGCCTCTGCCCGCTCATCTGCCGACTACCCCGAGAGAAACCGCATTTGCGCAACCGGCGGTATTGCCAGTGCGTTGAGCCTAAAGAAGCGCTGACATGTAGCGTGTTGCAAAAGATTAGCCTGAAGCAATCACAATTGACCCGCTTGATTTTGGTTGTTATCGCTTAAGGTACTGGAACACCCCGCTACGCTTCCCACCCAGCAGCCAAGCTTCAACACGGTCTGCGAGCATCCCAACTTGCAGTTGCGTTTTCCCCCTGAGCGCACAGTCCCAAACTGTCAACACGCGCCAACCTTGCTTGAGGAGTTCCTTCCTCGCTGCTTGGTCACGCTCCATATTCCTTGTGAGCTTATGCCTCCAGAACGTACTGTTCGACTTCGGCAACCGCACGTTCCCACAACCGTGCGCATGCCAAAAACAACCATGGACAAAAATTACAGCCCCCCACTTCGGCAGCACAATGTCAGGGGAACCAACCAAGCGTTTATTGTGGAGGCCGTAACGGTAGCCGCGTGCAAACAGGGCTTTGCGCAATAACAGCTCGGGTTGGGTATCCTTACTCCTGATCGCCGCCATGATACGGCTACGCGCTTGCGGGGTAATACGGTCAACCATCTGCGCCTATTCGGCCAGCTTCTTGATTTCAGGCGTTGCGGCAAGTTGCCGTATGGTATCGCCTAATAAATCCGCGCTGCGTGCCTCAATGGCAACCTCAGCAATGGCCTGGCGCAAATCCGCATAGAATTTTTCGTCCCCTGTCAGACGAAACCAGAATTCTTGTCCAATATAAACTGGATAATCGAATTCATTTCGTAAACGCTTAAAATGACCGCTTTCCCGCCCAGGCTCGCCATAAAGTATTCCCACCACCAAATCACCATGCGCGACAGTGACGCTATTGGTACGCCCAAGGTTACGCGCCGCCTTGAAATGCCGATGGATCGTTTCCACGGTACCCTGATTGATATTTTTCGGTCCAAGTTTAATCTGGCAATACTTGCGCCTGCCATCAAGCGCATCTATAAACTCAATATCTATGCCGCTCACCATAGAACCAAACGAATTCTTCAACACGTCGCTGATAAATTTCTGGATGTTAGTGCCGAAACTGGTGGTAATGGACGTACCCAGCACCCTGGGGTAAACCAAGGCTTTTGCCACGGATTCCGGCGTCAATTCGCCGGTCAGGTAGGCCGCTAAATACGACGTAAGGAACGGGTTCATATCAAACTTGGATGGTGATTTCAGTTTTTGCGTATTCCTCAGGTGGTTCTGCACAATGACCGTACGGAACCATTCCTTTACCTGTTCCAAGATGCGCTTACGTTCTGCTTCGGTCATTTATTTTCCCCAGATTTATGCTTACCGGCCGCCACCATTCTCCCAGCTTTAATTGTTTACACAAAGCTATTACGTTCAAATATAATAACCATGTCCACAACCTTACACATGGTTACCAAATGAAAGATTTTTTTGCCTTATCAGAAGTTGCCGACATACTGTCAGTCTCAAAGGAAACCCTACGGCGCTGGGACAAGTCGGGGAAGCTCGAATCCGTGCGCCATCCCATCAACAATTACCGCGTTTACCGTTCACACGACCTGAAACAATTCGGGCAAATCGGTTTCATGTTTGACGAGGAATTGCCGGAGCCTACCGCCATCCCAAAAGATGTATACACTGTCGCGGAATTGTTCGCGGGTGCGGGAGGGCTGGCGCTGGGAATGGAGAAAGCGGGGCTGCATTGTGTGTTGCTGAACGAAATTAACCGCGACGCCTGCGCCACTTTACGCAAAAACCGTCCACGCTGGAATGTAGTTGAAGGTGATGTGGCGGCACTGGATTTTCGGCACTTAACAGGCACGGTGGATGTATTGACGGGTGGCTTCCCATGCCAGGCGTTTAGCTATGCGGGGAAAAAACTGGGGTTTGAGGATGCGCGCGGCACGATGTTCTATGAGTTTGCACGCGCGGTGAAGGAAATCAAACCGCTGATCTGTGTCGGTGAAAATGTACGTGGCTTATTGTCGCATGAGGGTGGCCGCACCCTACAAGGCATGGTCTCCATCCTTGACGAGCTTGGCTATGAAGTCCTGCCTCCCCGCGTACTCAAGGCAATCTTCCACCGTGTACCACAAAAGCGCGAACGCCTGCTTGTAATCGGGCTGAGGAAAGACGCTGGCCTGTCATTCGAATGGCCAAAGCCACACAAAGAATTTTATACGTTGCGCGACGCGCTCAAAAAAGGACCGTTATTCAACCGCGATGTGCCGAATTCCCCCGGACAAGCGTACCCGAAACGTAAACGCGAAATCATGGCCATGATTCCTCCTGGCGGCTATTGGCGCGAATTGCCGACGGAAATCCAGAAAGAATACATGAAGGGAAGCTTCCATCTTTCCGGCGGCAAGACCGGCATGGCGCGACGCATATCATGGGATGAGCCTTGCCTTACGCTAACGTGCGCCCCAGCGCAAAAACAGACGGAGCGTTGCCACCCAGATGAGACACGGCCTTTCACCGTGCGTGAATACGCCCGTATACAGACCTTCCCGGACGATTGGGTATTTGAAGGCGCGATGACTTCGCAATACAAGCAAATCGGCAACGCGGTGCCTGTCAACCTCGCCGAAGAAATTGGCAGGTCACTGGTCAAAGCTCTTAACGCCTATTATGCTGACCAGGCAAAATCAACAAACCGCGACAGGATGGATGGGACAGGTTCTATATTAAATGTGGGTGAACCCCAGGATCTACAGCGTCCGCAACCGACTATCCCGGGTTTCGCAAAAAACGCTTAACCCAGGCGTGTATCAAAAAATCCTTGCAAAAATCAGCGGCTTCTCCATACTTACCTGGAAAGCATCGGCCGCAGCACCAACCACCGAGGAATCCAACATGATGATGACGCATCGCATACTTCCCTTCGCAATGGCAGCAACATTATTAGCATTGGCACCGTTTGGCATATCAGCGGAACCCGAGGCGCCGTCCGCTCATCATGAAGCACCAAGCGCGGATACCGGATCGCACGATGACTCAGCGCATAAATCGACACACAACTTTACTGACCACTGGGTCAAAACATTGAATGGCGATCAAAAAACGCGTGTTGATATGATGCATCTGGATCTCGACCGCGAGCTGGTGGCGCTAAAGGCGCAAGAGGAACTTGTACAAAAACAGATTAATATCCTGGCAACACGGGATAATGCCGCCACCAGCGCGATTAACACCAAGATCGACGAACTGATGGGCATCAAAAAACAGATTCTGCGTTCCCGTTACGCCCATATTCTGGAAATGCGCGCCATACTCACGCCAGCGCAACGCATCTCATATGACATGGAGACGCTTGGGTTCAGTGGTATCAAGTGATATAGGCAGGGCTTCGTTTGATTGCCGATGCGCATTACGCAGATATTCCATTTATTTTCCCAGCAGTTCCCCGACAGGCTTTAAATCTTCCACATGGTCGCAGACAGCCTTGATGGCCATGAGGATGGGTATGCCGAGCAATAAACCCCACATGCCCCACAACCAACCCCAAAACAGCACGCCTGCAAAAATCACCACGGCGTTCATCTGGCTTGCGCGGCTAGTAAGCCACGGCGTCAGTAAAAAACCTTCGATGCTGGTGATCACCAGTGCGATTCCCGAGACCAGAAGAGCCATGCTTATTGTTCCAAATTGGAGAAAAGCCACCAGCGCCGTGCCACCAGTAATGATTAGCGCACCGAGATAGGGGATAGTATTTAATATCGCGGCGGCGACTCCCCAAATCGCGGCACGCTCCACGCCGATCCAGAGAAACGTGAGCCAGGTCGCCACTCCCACAAGAAAACTGGTGAATAGCTGTACCAGCAAATAACGTTGGATCTGGGTGGTGATTTTATCCAATACCTGGAGGGTGATTTTTTTCTTGCTAAGGGTGGGGCCTCTGATCCTGATCAGTTTGCGCCGGAAGCTGTCACCTGAAACCATCAGAAAATATGCGAGAAACAATACTATGGCGCCCTGACTGGCAAACCCGACTGCACCCATCGTGCCGGCCCAAAGGTAGTCCTGGATATTAAACTGGGGTTTTTCGATTTGCACCCGGGTTACCCCCCGCGGGGTGACGGAAGGACGGGTTGCTGTATCACGTGCCGCGCGCTCAAGCTCGCTGGTAGCTTTTTGCATCTTCTCGATTGCGTTTTCAGACGTTCCCCGTTCTTTGCGTAACGCCTGGCGAAATTTTTGCGCCGCTTCGGGCAAGCTTTCTATCGTTGCCGCAGCATCGTCGCTGAGTGAATAAGCCAAAGAACTTATTCCACCCACGATACTAATCAATACCACTGCCGCCCCGACAGCCCGCGGAATTCGACGTTTTTGCATCACATTAACGAGGGGGGAAAGCGCATAGCTTATCATCACGCCCAACATCAGCGGGATGAAAACCTCGCGGGCCCAATGCAGCACAAAGATGATCGCAAGTACTGTGAGCAGCGCAAGCGACATACTGTGTACATCAACCGGCATGCGCGCGGTGATCTGCTGATTAACGTCCGGCGTAGCCGTCGCTTCGCTGGACAGGGATTCGCCCACGTGATTTTCTGCGCTGGCCGCGCTGATAGGGGAGGAAGAATGCAAGGGTGCGGCAGAAGAAATAGCGCCTGTTGAACCAGGCAGAATATGTTTTAACATTAGACCAGGAACCTGTTTAAGACCTCGCGGAAGGGAGCATCGCCGCGGTACTTTTCAATTATTGAGGTAACCTTAAAATACTACCCATACATAATTATTCTATTGTGGGATCCCATGAAACTTCACACTGGGACAGGCTCAAAGTGCATGTTGACTTCCAATTTCACTTGGTGTGGCTTGGCTCACCCGTTGTTAATTAAGAGAGACTCCTGCTGGACAGCATCGCCAGCAAGAGTCTCCGTCAACCGGTTGAGTGCTCTTACTTAGGCACCAAGTCATTCTTAACGGATGTCACACCTTTGACTTGGCGCGCAACCTCACCTGCCTTCGGAATATCGGCCTTGTCATGGACGAAACCACTTAACTGAACTACTCCCTTAAAGGTTTCGACGTTAATTTCGGCCGACTTCAGGGAAGGTTCAGCCAAAATTGCCGCCTTCACTTTAGTGGTAATCACGGAATCTTCTATGAACTCGGCAGTGCCTTCATGTTTTGCCGACGAAGCACAACCCAGCAGAGAAACCACGAAAAGGGCGAGGAAAAAATTAGAAATGGTTTTAAGTTGATTCATGGTTAAATTCTCCAAAATTATATTTAATTAAGTTAAGTATCTTTGCATCATTATGAATGATCTCAACGGTTCTTGAGGGCATTTTATTTGTCAAATATTAAAATTCGAACTTCAGCTCCCACCCTTTATTTTTCGACGGGGAACCACCAAAAATAAAGAATGGAATTGGAGGTGATATCCGTCCGGTCACAGCCGAATCAAAGTCACCACTTAAAGATCCGAGTGGACAGCATATATTTGAAAAGACCTATGGTCTGTTCGATAACTAACATAGCTGGTTAAAAATCCCCGTCGCAAGCCGCAGGGCATTTCCATGTCATTCCGAGCACAGCGAGGAATCTTAAGCAAGATCCCTCTCTTCGTTCGGGATGACAATAAACCCAGCAAGCTGCGGGGGAGAGCGTAGGAGGGGGTTCAAACCCGAAGAGATTGAAGAAACGGCGTTTAAAAACTGCAACGGAAATTCAACTTGAAAAACCGGGCAAGGGCTTATGGAGCCCCTGGGATCCGACCAAGACCAAGATGACAAGTGCCCTATGACACAACGCGAGAGTGTGTATCACAGATTTCCTTGATTGATGCGGAGGCGTCCCGCGTGAAGCCACTTCTCGGGTAGGCACAAAACAGCGAGAATGACTGCTCCTGACATAACCGATGCCACAGATGCTCTAGCCGTATGGTAGCGTCGTTATTCCCCTGAGCCCATAAAAGGGCAACCATCTCGCCGAAGGCGCGAACGCGGCGGCCCCCGCCTTTTGCGCGCTGCAGTATGCTTGCTACAAAATCCCTGAAAAGAATATCGTCGGGCCATCTGTTGACTATAAACCTGGACAAGGTTTCTTCCGCGTCCAAGGCCAGGTACTGATTTCTCTGTGATGCGATCGCGACATCAATGCCGCGTTTCGTCAGCCGTTCATTTAAGGACGACAGATGGAGAGGGGTCGCTATGACAACTACCCCGTCACCGGCAAGAATCCCGCCCGCTACAAATCCTTCGAGTGAGTCGAGGAATACGCCGTCGTTCTGATAGATCTGAACGAGATGCTCGCAGGGATAGATCTCACCCCAAAAAATCTCGGTATCGGGTGACGCAGGTTTCAAAATCTCTGTACTGTGCATATATTCCTCCGTGAATTACTGTGGCGCGTAGAAAACTACTGGCCACGATACGACGTGTAAGGATAACAATCTCTAACCATAGGCAAGGTATGAGCCAACACCGGTGGCAGATGGACGGGGTGATGTTGGGAGGGATATTGTAGCGGAGACGGAAATAAACGCCAAGGTTATCGAGGAAATGGTGGCTACGGGTGGACTCGAACCACCGACCTCAGCATTATGAGTGCCGCGCTCTAACCAGCTGAGCTACGTAGCCTTAGGGAGGGGCAAAGATACAGGATTCACCCCCTAAAACTCAAGGGAAAACTGCATTCGAAGCAGGTTTTTTGTTTGTTTCCTAAACGTTGAAACGGAAGTGCATGACATCGCCGTCCTGCACGATGTATTCCTTGCCTTCCAGGCGCCATTTACCGGCTTCCTTGGCGCCTGCTTCGCCCTTGTAGGCGATGAAATCGTTATACGCGATGACTTCAGCGCGGATGAAGCCTTTTTCAAAATCGGTGTGGATCACCCCCGCGCCCTGCGGTGCGGTGGCGCCCACGGCGACTGTCCAGGCGCGCACTTCTTTGACGCCGGCGGTGAAATAAGTCTGCAATCCCAGCAATTCATAGCCGGCGCGGATCACGCGGTTCAGGCCGGGTTCGTCGAGACCCAGATCGGCAAGAAACTCGCCCTTTTCGGCATCGGGCAACTCGCCAATCTCCGCTTCGATGGCAGCGCACACCGGCACCACCACGGCACCTTCACGCGCTGCCAGGGCACGCACCTGATCCAGATAAGGGTTATTTTCAAAGCCATCTTCAGCGACATTGGCGATGTACATGGTGGGCTTGACGGTGAGCAGATGCAGGTCACGCAGCAAACGCTGCTGATCAACATCCAGCCGCAACGACCGCACTGGCTCGCCCTGGTTGAGGCACGCCAACGCCTGCTCCATCACGGCCTTTTGCGCCACCGCCTCTTTGTCGCCACCCTTGGCGGCCTTGCCGACACGCAACAGGGCTTTTTCCACGGTGTCCATATCCGCCAGCGCCAGTTCGGTGTTGATGACTTCAATGTCGCTGCACGGATCAATCTTGCCTGCCACATGCACGACGTCGTCGTTTTTAAAGCACCGTACCACATGGGCGATGGCGTGCGTCTCGCGGATGTTGGCGAGAAATTTGTTGCCCAACCCTTCGCCCTTGGAGGCGCCCGCTACCAGCCCGGCGATGTCGACGAACTCCATGGTGGTGGGCAGCACGCGCTGCGGCTTGACGATGGCCGCCAGCGCATCAAGGCGCGCGTCCGGCATCGGCACGACGCCCACGTTGGGCTCGATAGTGCAAAACGGATAATTTTCCGCTGCAATACCGGCGCGTGTCAGCGCGTTAAAGAGTGTCGATTTGCCGACATTAGGCAAGCCGACGATGCCGCATTTGAATCCCATGTTTTAACAAAACCCTGATGTGTTGTCATTTCGAACGGAGTGAGAAATCCTCCGCGAAAGAATTGTAAAACCAGGATTTCTCCCGTTGGTCGAAATGACATTACGGGATTAATCCGAGTTCCCTTAAGCTACGAATATGCCAACGCCTACATCGGCGGCTGGCTATGCAGACTGTGCATCGCACGCTGCATTTCACCATTCACTGCGTCCGGCATCACCAGCAACGCTGCATCCATCGCGGCCTCAATCTGCTGGCGGTCGGCCAGCGAGGGACGCTGCAATACATAATCTACAACGGCATCCCTATCACCCGGATGACCGATGCCGATGCGCAAGCGCATAAAATTGCCGCCCAGTTGCGCGATGATATCACGCAAGCCGTTGTGACCACCGTGACCGCCACCCTGTTTGAGCCGCGCCACACCCGGCGGCAAATCCAGCTCGTCATGTACCACCAGAATATTCTCGACAGGGATTTTATAAAACCCGGCCAGCGCAGCGACGGCGATGCCACTGCGATTCATAAAGGTGGTAGGTTTAAGCAGCCAGCATTCACGGCTGGAATCACGCATGGCAAGAGAAATCCTGCACACCTGCGCCTGAAATTTCGCTTCAACCCGAAACGCACCGCCATTGCGCTGCGCTAACGCATCTACACACCAGAACCCCGCGTTGTGCCGCGTCTGCTCATAACTGCCGCCGGGATTACCCAGCCCAACAATCAGCTCAATCGGCGGCGACAACGCGGGTTATCCTGATAATTATTTCTTGGCCTCAGGTGCTGGCGCGGCTTCTGCACCATGCTCCACTTCAGTGACAGGCGCGACTGGCGCGGCTGCCGATTCTTCTATCGCCGCACGTGGCAGATGGATGGAAGCTACTGGCTGATCGTCATCATGCAGCAAGGCGGTCAACTGAACGCCAGCGGGTACCTTGAGATCAGACAAATGCACAGCATGACCCAACTCAAGATGCGCCAGATCAACTTCAATAAACTCTGGCAAATCTTTTGGCAAGCACACGATTTCAACGTCGATCAACATGTGCGACACAATACCGCCGCTTTTCTTCACGCCCGGCGCAGTATCTGCATTGATAAAGTGCAGCGGTACATGCATGCGCAGTTTTTCGGTTTCGCTGATGCGCTGAAAATCCATATGCATCACACGTGGCTTGCTGGGGTGTCTTTGCAGATCTTTCAGCACGGCGCGTTCAGACTGGCCATTCACCGTCAGCGTTAAAATATGCGAATAGAAACTTTCGTGCTCCAGACGCTTCACGACATCATCATGATTCAACAGCAGGTAGGTGGGCTCTTTGTGGGCGCCGTATAATACCGCTGGCACTTTGTTGGTATGACGCAGGCGGCGGCTCGCACCTTTCCCCAGGTCACTCCGCACGTCGGCGGCTAATTCAAAACTTACGCTCATAACACTCTCCAATTAAACATAAAAACGCCCCCCGCGACCAAGGGGGATATGTTAGCTCCTCATTACCATCGAGTAACTCGAAACTAAAACCTGATGAATCCCTCGTGTATTCCGGCGAGTCGAAACACGGATTTCTCACTACGTTCGAAATGACAAACACGCCAGAGACCTCTAATCCATGTACAACGAACTGACTGACTCTTCATTACTGATGCGGCGCATGGTCTCCGCCAGCATGGTGGCAACGCTGAGCTGACGAATCCGAGTACTGGCACGCGCTGCAGGGCTTAAGGGGATGGTGTCAGTCACTACCATCTCGTCAAGCACCGATGCTTCAATATTTGCCACGGCCTTGCCCGACAATACCGGGTGGGTGCAATAGGCCACCACTTTGGCGGCACCATGTTCTTTCAGCGCCTGCGCGGCGTGGCACAAGGTGCCCGCTGTATCCACCAGATCGTCCACCAGGATACAGGTGCGGCCAGTGACTTCGCCGATGATGTGCATCACCTTGGCTTCGTTGGGACGCGGGCGGCGCTTGTCGATAATCGCCAACTCCGCATCCATGTGTTTGGCAAAGGCGCGCGCACGCACTACGCCACCCACATCGGGCGAAACCACCATCACGTTGGGATATTCCTTGCGCCAGATATCGCCCAGCAATATCGGCGAGGCATACACATTATCTACTGGCAAATCAAAAAAGCCCTGGATCTGATCGGCGTGCAGATCAATCGTCAATACGCGATCTACGCCCACGCTGCTGATCATGTTCGCCACCACTTTGGCGGTGATCGGCACCCGCGCCGAGCGTGGCCGACGATCCTGGCGCGAGTAGCCAAAATACGGTATCACAGCGGTCAGCCGGTACGTCGACGAGCGCCGCAAGGCGTCGGCCATGACCATCAATTCCATGATGTTATCGTTGGTTGGCGCACAGGTGGGCTGCACAATGAACACATCTTTGCCGCGCACGTGCTCCATGATTTCGACCATGATCTCATCGTCGCTGAAGCGCCCTATCACGGCTTTGCCCAACGACATATTCAAATGGGCAACAATGTCTTCCGCCAAACGTGGATTGGCGGTGCCGGTAAAGACCATCATCCTGCTATCGGGCACGGTACGAGTCTCGTTTTCTATTAAATATGGCTGGGGTGCCAGGATTACTCCGGGCATCCTGCCCTTCGCCCCTTCGGAGCCAGCGTTGCCGCTGTTCAAACTCGCTCCCGGCGGTCGCTCTTGCGCATCCATGCACCTGCGACACTTGCACATCCCTGTGCGGCGAATTTGTCGAACCTTCCAGGTTCTCATCCTGGCGCTTCACTTACGCACTAAACTTTAACTGAGACCCCTGATAGTGGGGACTCTAAATATGGCTGGGGTGCCAGGATTCGAACCTGGGAATGCTGGGATCAAAACCCAGTGCCTTACCGCTTGGCGACACCCCAAAAATTTCATTGCTCTTTAATACAAGGGCGACCGGTTCATGCCTTTCGCAACAAAACCCTGCATACCTTCCACAGCGTCCTCCGCATACCCACGGCGTAACCGTTGCAATACCTGGCGTGCGGAGCTTTCGTCTGCGAAAGCTGCAAATACACACGCGCCAGTGCCTGTCATGCGGGTGCCCACTGCGCCGGGCTGTTTGCGCAACCATGCCAGGGCGGCGGCAACTGGCGGGTAACGCTGGCCCACTACCGGCTCACAGACATTACTACCCCCCCAGCCTTCCCATTGGGAAGACCCAAGGCAAATTGCTGGCGGTTCTTGCGCATCCTGCGACGTGCATGGAAGCACTAGTGTCGCGGGAGGCAGGGATACCGGGAGCGACCGCTCACCGCACTTGGGCATCCTGCCCGGCGAAAGAAAGCCCTCTATTGTGAGGGTTGGCGCATCGCGTGTCAATTCGGGCGCTGAAAATATCTCGTGCGTAGACACCTGGCACGGAGGCACGATGACCACATACCATGGCTCGGGGAGGGTGGTAATGGGGGTCATGATTTCACCCACCCCCTCGGCCCATGCCGCACGGCCATGAATAAATACCGGCACATCGGCACCGAGTTGCAGCCCCAGCGCGGCGAGCTGTTCGGTGGGCAGATGCAGCCCCCAGAGCTGGTTCAGCGCCACCAGGGTGGTGGCGGCATCCGAGCTGCCCCCGCCCAGCCCGCCGCCCATCGGCAGGCGCTTGTCGAGGCGGATGTCAACGCCGCAGGCGGGGGGGGCATAGCCTTGCAGCAGCCGGGCGGCGCGTACTGTCAGGTCATGCTCGGGAGCGACCCCGGGCAACTCGGAAAGGCGCCGAATCACGCCATCGTCGCGCGGTGTAAAATATAGCCAGTCACAGTGGTTGATGAATTGAAAAACGGTTTGCAGCAGATGATAGCCGTCGGCGCGGCGGCCGGTGATGTGCAAAAACAGGTTGAGTTTGGCGGGGGCGGGCCATGCCTTGCTACTCTTGCTACTCATGGGCTACAACTCCCAGCGGTCGATCACCAGCCGCAGGTGCATGGGCGACCGGGTTACTACCAGCTTGTCTGGCATATCCAGCCCATTGATCTGACTGTAGCGCAAAAACTCAATGCGCCAGCCGGACTGTTCCAGCCAGAGTGCGCGGCCGGTGTCGTCCAGTGCTTTACGCGCCTCGGACGCCGGGTCGGGCCGACCCATCACCCAGTAGCGTAAACTGCTGATGGGGAGCCTCAGACCGGTTTGCGCATACAGCAACGCATCGGGACTCGCCGCGCTGATCTGCCGCCCACCGGGCAGTTGCATCACCACCCCTTCGCCATTACCTTCAAGGTGCATCGCGCCTTGGCCGAACGGGGGGATAACATCAATACGGTAGTCGTTGGGCTGCTGCGCCCAATGCAGGGTGGCGCTGATATTGATCGCGCCTGAAGCGCTGTCACCTTCAATGCCATCTATACCGGCATCGTTATTCACGGCGATGCGGCCGGCCAGTGTCCAGGCCGAGATGGTGACCAGCGCGGCCTGTCGCGCCTGCCATGCAGACTCTGCACCGGCAGAGGTTGTGGTGATTGGCACGCTGGCGCAGCCTGACAGCGCCAGCATTGCTATCAGCGCGGCCGCCACCGCACCGCCAGCGCGTCTCATTTAGAGCTTAACACCAAAACGCTGCAACACCCCGCGCAGCACTTTATGATCGGGGGCTTTCTCCAGGGCGCGCCGCCAGATTTCACGGGCGCCGGGCTGATCACCCGTGACCCACAGCACCTCCCCCAGGTGGGCGCCAACTTCTGGATCCTGGTCCGCATCCCATGAACGGCGCAGATAAGTGAGCGCCTCTGCATGCTTGCCGAGCTTGAACAGTACCCATCCCATGCTGTCCAGAATGGCGAAATCCTGCGGCTGCAGCTCAAGGGCGCGATTGATGTAATCGTAGGCTTCCTGATAGCGGGTAGTGCGATCGGCCAGCGTGTAGCCCAGCGTATTGAGCGCCGCCGCATTGGCGGGTTCGCGCTGTAGAATCGCCTTCAGGTCTTGCTCTACGATGTCGATCCGATCCAGCCGCTCCGCCGCCAGCGCACGGCTGTGCAGCAAATCAATATTGTCGGGCGCTTCTTTGAGCGCGGCGTTATACACCTCCATCGCCGCCGCATAGCGTTCCGCCTGGTATAAAATTGATCCTTCGATGTTCGCAATGCGCGCCTTTTGTACGGCATCACCCGGCGTGAGCGCACGCATATTTTTTAATGCGCCATCCACATCACCCTGATCCGCCATGATGAGGGCAATGCGCAGTTGCGCGGGGAGGTAATGCTCGCCATCGGTTACCGCCAGATACCATTTTTTGGCGGTGGGCTGATCCTTGCGCGCCTCGGCGACCGCCCCCAGATAGTAGCTGGCTGCGTTACCCTGTTGGGGCTGGAGCAAGAGCCGATTCAGATAGCGCTCGGCGGTATCCAGTTGTTTGAGGTCCAGCGCGACCAGTGCCGCGGTCAATAGCACTTCCGGATTGTCCGGCACCTGCTTGGCAAGCATCTCAAGCTGCGCCAGCGATGCGTCATAGCGAGTTGCGCTGAGCAGCAAGCGGGCATAAATCATGCGCAATCCAGCATCTTCGGGCTGCTTGTCCACTACTTCCTGCAAGACATCGGCGGCGCGTCCCGGCTCACCTTTTAACTGCCACACACGCGTCTGCAATACCACGGCATTCGCCCAGTCAGGCTTTAATCGGTGCGCGGTTTCGGCGGCGCGCAATGCCGCATCAAGCGCCTCGGCACGTAGCGCTATCTGGCCGTAAGCATAATGAGCGTAAGGATCGTCTTGATATTTGGTGATGAGCTTGTCCATAAACGCCAACGCCGCTTTGCCATCTGTCACATTAAACAGCAGCGATGACACCGCGCCAAAGCCATGATCCGGCGCATTAGCGCTTTCTGCCAGCACCACATCCACATGTTCTCTGGCGGCATCAAGCTGCCCCTGACGGATCAGCGCGGCGGCGATAAACAGGCGCGCGTCCAGGCTGCGCGGGTTGGTTTCCAGCCACTCCTGGGATAACTCCAGCACTTTTTTATCGTCGCGTCCCATGGCGGCGGCGCGGGTTGCACGCTCGGCCACACGCGGGTCACGTGTGATGCGCGTCAGCGCCTGATACTGCTCTGCCGCCACATCAAACTGGCCGCGCTGAGCCGCCATTTCCGCCACCAGCGCCTGATACAGCGCGCCGCGCGGCAGGGGCAGGGGCGCTACTTCTTTGGCTTTATCCCTGGCGACATCCGCGTTAACCGGGCGGGTCGTAGCACACCCCCCCACCAAAAAGGTGGCTATTACTAATCCCGTGATTAAATTAAGGTTATTCATTCGCCAGCTCCGGCATTTAATGATAAAATCAAGGTGTTTCCAATAGATAGCTAGTGTTACACATTACGGCGCGCAAGTCTTCCCCCTCCCAAAGCGCGGCGCCCGCAAAAACCAGCGCGCGGGATTACTTGCTATATTAACGGTTTATGCTTAAATTAGTTAATCTGACAGATGGATAAGTTCAATGCGCCTGTTGGCCGTCGGCATTAACCATAAAACGGCTCCCATCGAAATCCGGGAGCGCGTGGCGTTTGCCCCTGATCGTTTACCTGAGGCGTTGCATGACCTCAGGGCGCGGTCGCGTGTCGAAGAAGCTGCAATTTTATCCACCTGCAATCGCACTGAATTAATGTGCTGCGTAAAAGATACCACCGCAGATGAGGTTGTCACCTGGTTGGGTGACTATCACCGCCTGCGTAAAGATCAAGTCACCCCCTACATTTATCTGCACCCCGAGCAAAACGCCGTGCGCCACATGTTACGCGTTGCCAGCGGGCTGGATTCCATGATCCTCGGCGAGCCACAGATTCTCGGCCAGATCAAAACCGCTTACGCCACCGCCATGCAGGCTGGCACCGTGGGCACGTTGTTGGGCCGGCTGTTTCAACATACCTTTTCAGTCGCCAAGCAGGTGCGTACCGACACCGCGATTGGTTCCAGCCCGGTGTCGGTTGCCTTCGCCGCAGTGAGTCTAGCCAAACAAATTTTCGATGACTTGCCGCAGCGCACCGTGATGCTGATTGGCGCGGGCGAAACCATTGAACTGGCGGCGCGTCATTTGCACGAAAATGGCATCGGCCGCATTATCATCGCTAACCGTACCGTCGAAAAAGCCCACGCACTGGCCAGTAATTTTAATGGCTATGCCATCGAACTTTCAGAAATACCCGCGCATCTCGCCGAAGCCGACATCGTCATCTCATCCACCGCCAGCCCACTGCCCATCCTCGGCAAAGGCGCGGTAGAGAGCGCCATCAAAGCGCGCAAACACCGCCCGATGCTGATGGTCGACATCGCTGTGCCGCGCGACATCGAGACCGAGGTGGGCGAGCTGCGCGACGTCTATCTGTATACCGTGGATGACCTGCAGGAAATCATCCAGGAAGGTCTTAAGTCGCGGCAGGAAGCAGCCAAGCAAGCAGAAGAAATCATTGACACGCAAGTGACGCGCTTCATGGGCTGGATGCAATCGCTGGATTCGGTCTCCACCATTCGTGCTTACCGCGAACAGGCCGAACGCGTGCGCGATGAAGAAATCGAAAAAGCGCGCCGTATGCTGGAACGCGGCATGCCCGCCGCAGAAGTATTGCAATCGCTGGCGCGCGGACTCACCAATAAATTAACCCATACCCCCAGCGCCCAAATGAAACAGGCCGGTTTCGATGGGCGCAATGAACTGCTTGATGCCGCACGGGAATTGTTCGATTTAAAGAAGCATATTTAACCTGTGAAACCTTCCATCCACAGCAAGCTGGAGAGCCTCTCCGAACGCTTGCAAGAAATCAGTGCTTTGTTGGGCGACCCGACTACCATTAAAAACCAGGAACGGTTTCGCGCGCTTTCCATGGAATACGCCGAGCTCAATCCGGTGATCGAGTGCTTCAAGCATTATCAAACCACGCAGCAAGACATCGCCGCCGCCGAAGGAATGCAGCGCGACGACGACCCCGAAATGCGCGCCATGGCCGCCGATGAAATCAAGCAGGCGCAGGCGCGCGCCGCCGCACTGGAAATAGAATTACAAAAATTATTGCTGCCCTCAGACCCCAGCGACAACAGCAACATCTTCCTGGAAATCCGCGCCGGCACTGGCGGCGATGAAGCGGCGATTTTCTCGGGCGACCTCTACCGCATGTATTCGCGTTACGCCGAAAAACAACGCTGGCAAACAGAAATTATCAGCGAACATCCCGGCGAACACGGCGGCTACAAGGAAATTATCGTGCGCATCATTGGCCAGGGCGCTTACTCACGCCTCAAATTTGAATCGGGCGCACACCGCGTGCAACGCGTGCCTGAAACTGAAGCGCAAGGCCGCATTCACACCTCCGCCTGCACCGTCGCCATCATGCCCGAAATCGCCGAAATCGACGAAGTGCCCATCAATCCCGCCGACCTGAAAACCGACACCTTCCGCGCGTCTGGCGCCGGGGGCCAGCACGTTAACAAAACCGATTCCGCAATCCGCATCACCCACATACCCACCGGCACTGTCGTCGAATGCCAGGACGAGCGCTCGCAACACAAAAACCGCGCGCGCGCCATGTCACTGCTGCAAGCCAAACTGGTCAACGCGCAACGCGATAAACAAGCGGCAGAACAGGCGCAAACCCGCCGCCTGCTGGTCGGCAGCGGCGATCGTTCGGAGCGCATCCGCACTTACAACTACCCCCAGGGGCGCCTCACCGACCACCGCATCAATCTCACCCTGTACAAACTCGCCGACATCATGGAAGGCAACCTCGACGCCGTGCTTGATCCGCTGTCCAGTGAATACCAGGCAGACTTGTTGGCGACGATGGGGGATTGACAATAGGCAACTGCGTACAAATTAAAGAAATAAAGAAATACCGATTAATATTATTCAAACGCAGACATCACGGGGAACGGCTATTTGCCTATCCGGTTATATTGCGCTACTGTTTTGATAGTCCAATGCAAATATTGAAACAAACTGGGTCAGAACCTGCTTTTACGCCCACTATAGGGAATATTGGCCTGAAATCAAGCTTGGCTTTCATTTGTCACCAAAATGCATAATATATTCAAATTATTGATTTATATATAAATTATTATTTAAGTTGAAAACGTCCAAATGAAAAATTGGTTAAACCGTGCCCTTGCTTTGTTAATGGGAAGTCTGGAGTCGCCTCGACACGAGATAAATGAGTTGGATTGGAAAGCTTTCTTGTCACCAGACAAGAAACGCTTGGCGGAGCATTTGTCTGCGCTGTCCAACCACCCTGGCGGCGGATTCTTGGTCTATGGTGTAGATAATTCTGGCACGCCAGTTGGCATTGCTGATGCTGATATCGAAGTGGCCATCAATCAATTGGCGAATCTTGGAAGAGACGCTGTTGAGCCGCCGCTGGCTTTAGATCATGCGGTAGAAAGTTATATGGGCGCCCGCTTGCTTTTTGTCTACGTACCTGAATCGCCCATTAAACCGGTGCACTTGCGAGGTAAAGGCCTAGAGTATGCGTTTATTCGATCTGGTGGCACAACACGGCTAGCTTCTCGACAAGAAATCGGCGCTCTTCTCTTGCATAGCAGAACGCCCCGTTGGGAACGCCTACGAAATAACTTCCCCTTTTTGCCAGTTCAAATTTGGTAGAACCGTGTAATTCCATGCAGGCAGGAGGACATCGGCAACGACACG
>LNFM01008966.1_pt1 | contig 22233 bp, 26 predicted proteins | sample 596031 | NCBI WGS metagenome assembly LNFM01 (sample SAMN04254537, study PRJNA301005) | activated carbon metagenome | isolation source: dual media filters at the Ann Arbor, Michigan drinking water treatment plant | place: USA: Ann Arbor
AGGGCAGGCGCCAAGGTGGTTTGGCCGATCGCGGTCGCGGTCGACCAAGCGACGAAGCCGGCAACACACAGGATGCTCCCGGCCGCCATCATGCGGTGGTGCAGCGGCAGGCAGATGCGGGTGACGGACATCGCGCATTTCCATGTTGATCCCGGCCCGCACTTCAGCAACCGGTAGTTGTCATGCATCCACATTGCACCAAATTCATCGCTGACCGGTTAATTTCCGTCCCAACATGAAATATCGGAGCGCCCGCCACTCGCTTGTAGCAAACGCCCCGATGCTCCGATGCCCAAACCCTACCCGCGGACCGAGAAGCCGCCGCACACTGGGATCGCCGATCCCGTGACGAAGTCCGACGCGGGCGCGGCAAGGAACACGGCGATACCGGAGAAGTCCTCCGGCGTACCCCAGCGCCCGGCCGGCGTCCGCGCCAGCACGTTCTCGTTGAGACCCTCGATGTCTACGCGGGCGCGCTGCGTCAGTTCGGTATCGATCCAGCCCGGCAGAATCGAATTGACCTGGATGTTGTCCTTCGCCCAGGCGGTGGCGAGCGCGCGTGTCATCTGCACGATGCCGCCCTTCGAGGCCGCATAGGCCGTCGTCAGCGGCGCGCCGAAAATCGACATCATCGAGCCGATGTTGATGATCTTGCCGCCACCCGCTTTCTTCATCTCGGGGTAGACCGCCTGCGAGCAGTAAAACGCGCCATCGAGATTGATCGACAGGATCTCGCGCCACTCCTTGCTGGTGTAGGTCTCCGGCGGCTTGCGGATGTTGATGCCGGCGTTGTTGACGAGGATATCGACCCGCCCCATCTGCTTGGCGGCCGCCGCAACCATCGCCTTGCATGAGGCCTCATCGGCGACGTCGACCTCGACCACCGCTGTCCGCACGCCGAGTTTAGCCAGCTCCGCCGCCGCTTCCTTCGACTTCCCGGCCTTGCGTCCGGCAACGACCACGTCTGCGCCGGCGGTCGCAAGGCCGCGCGCCATGCCGAGCCCGATGCCGCCGTTACCGCCGGTGACGATCGCAACCTTACCTTTCAAACCGAACATCGACATGGACGTTTGTCTCCCTGGTCTCTCGTTGGATCTGGATCATTGGATCGTAGTGCCGGACCGCGCGCGCGTCACGCGTTCGCAGGTTTGGACCCACCGCGCGGCTCGAGTACGATCTGTGTCTGCGTCACCTGGCCGACCAACGCCCCATCAGCCTCCAAGGTGATCCGCGTTTGCCAGACCTGCGTCCGCCGTCCGCGATGCACGGGCGTCGCCTCGCCGATCAACACAGCCCCGACCGGCGCAGCGGCAATGAAGTTGGTCTTGGATTCGATGGTCGCCGTCGCGTGCCCCTCGGGCAGGTTGATGACCGTCCCCGCCGCGCCGAGCGTATCGGCGAACGCCATGAGGGCGCCGCCGTGCACGACGCTTTTGCCGTTGCACATGTTGGGCCGCACGACGAGCTTCGCCCGGATACGGTCGCGCGTGACGTCGATGTACTCGATCCCCAAGACCTCCGCGAACGGCACCTTGAATTTTTTGATCAGCTCGAGTTGCTCAGGGGACATAATTTCAGCTCCAATCCATTGGCTGCCAGCACTGAACAGGTGCGCCAGCACCCGCCAAGCCTATCCAAGCCGCGCCGCCAGGGCCAGTCGTCCTTTACCGCGTTCAGTGTCGGGGCGGAACTTCCATGCGAGGGGGGCGTTCTACCTTCAGCATGGCAATGGATAGGAGACTAACCATGGCGAACAGTGATTATGAGCGTCGTGAGGCGCACGACTACATCGACCACAACGCCGATCGCTACGATTCGAATTCGTGGGGATTGGTCATCGGCATCGCAGCGGTTGTCGGCATCATCGCGATGCTCTTCATCGGGTTCGGAACGGTGCCGGATCGTTCGCAGACGCCGCCGACCACGATCGAGCGCACGGCCCCTGCGCCGACACCGACAGCGCCGTCTACGCAGCCGGCCACCACGCCGAAGTAACAGCCGCATATTCGTCGCTCGTTTGACGACCAAGCCCCGGTGGGATCCCCCCAGCCGGGGTTTGGTGCGTTTGAAGCCCGCGATAGCGACGGTTGATCCCACCGGCGCGGCGGCGTAGTGACGATCCGCGACTTCCTCTCAGCGCCGAGACCGCCCTATGCCCGAACCGGCCCAGCGTGCCGCCCTCGTTCTCTTTTCCGGCGGCCAGGATTCGACGGTCTGCCTTGCATCCGCGCTCACCCGTTTCGATCGCGTCGAGACGATCGGCTTCGACTACGGCCAGCGCCACCGCATCGAACTCGACCAGCGCGGTCCTGTCATCGCGGCGCTCAAGGTCCAATTCCCTGATTGGGCGGCGCGCCTCGGCGACGATCACGTCCTCGCGCTGCCGACGCTCGCGCAGATCAGCGAAACCAGCCTCACCCGCGACACCGCGATCGAGATGACGGCTGCGGGCCTGCCGAGCACGTTCGTTCCCGGCCGCAACCTGCTGTTCTTCACCTACGCGGCGGCGCTGGCGTATCGACGTGGACTCGACACGCTCGTCGGTGGCATGTGCGAGACCGACTACTCGGGCTACCCCGACTGCCGCAACGACACGCTGCAGACACTCGCGCGCGCGCTGTCGCTGGGCCTCGACAAGCCGTTCGTGGTCGACACCCCGCTCATGTATGTCGACAAGGCCGGCACCTGGGCGCTCGCCGAGCAGCTCGGCGGCGGCGCGCTCGTCGACATCCTCATCGAACACACGCACTCATGCTACCTCGGCAACCGCGAAACCCGCCACGCCTGGGGCTACGGCTGCGGCACCTGCCCCGCGTGCGATCTGCGCGCGAACGGCTGGACACGGTGGCGGGGGGAATAAGGGACGCGGATCGCGCCGCTTTACTTCCCTTTCTCCCCGTCCTTCACGGGGAGAAGGCCACGCCAGAGGCGTGCTTTCAGCACGACATGAGGGGCGGCGGCATACACAAACGTCAATGCAAGCTCCCGCCCCTCACCCTATCCCTCTCCCCGTAAGCACGGGGAGAGGGGATAAAAAGAAGGCGCGGAGCCGAAGCTGCCGCGCCCTAATTTGGGTAGCGGCCGAAGGCCGCGAGGTGAGTATGCCAACCGGGTAAATTGACGCCGCGGCGCCAGTAGCCGAAGGCGTTGGCGACCGCCGCAAACAAAAGGCGCGGAGCCGAAGCTGCCGCGCCTGATTTTGTGCCTGACGTCCTGAGCGTGCGACCGCACGCCGGCCGGTAGGCCGAGCCTCTTAACGAGAATAAAATTCCACCACCAGGTTCGGCTCCATGTGCACGGGATACGGCACATCGGCCAGCGCCGGGATGCGGGCCATGCGGGCCGACATCTTGGTGTGATCGGCCTCGATGTAGTCGGGCACGTCGCGCTCGGCGCTCTTGACGCCTTCGAGGACGAGCGGGAGCTGACGCGACTTCTCGCGGATCTCCACGACATCGCCGACCTTGCAGCGGTAGCTCGGGATCGTGACCTTGCGGCCGTTGACCGACACATGGCCGTGGCTGACGAACTGGCGGGCGGCGAACACCGTCGGCACGAACTTGGCGCGATAGACGTTCCAGCAGGCCGATAAGGTGCTCGGACGTCGAGCCCTTCATCCGCGTCGCCTCGACGTAGAGGCGGTGGAACTGCGTCTCGTTGATCGAGGCGTAGTAGCCCTTCAGCTTCTGCTTGGCCTTGAGCTGCTGGCCGAAATCCGAGAGCTTGCCCGCGCGACGCTCACCGTGCTGGCCGGGGCGCGAGTTGCGCTTGTTGAGGGGGCTTTTCGACCGACCCCAGATGTTCTCCTGGAGGCGACGGTCGATCTTGTGCTTGGCGCGAATGCGCTTAGTCATTGGTTATGTTCCGTCTTTTGATATCCACGGGATCTCGGGCTTCCTCCTCTGCGGGTACCCCGCCGACAGACGCCGCCAAACGGCATCACGGAAGCCAAAGCGCGCGAGGCCCGTGAGGGCGCCCGCGACGTGGGCGGTGTGTACAGGAGGGGGGAGGGGAGGTCAAGGGAGCGAGTAGGACCTCGCATATTCACTTCAGTACATTTTTGCCTCGGTAATCGAACTATTTGCGAGAAACTGAATAAATATTTTCCCGATCGGTGTTGTTGCGTACTGACCTTTGTCATTCATTGTTATCAATGCATTGTCTCGCAAGAATGCGATCCAACGGAGAAAATCAAGAGGATCAGAGTGCGTTCCATCGGAAAGAATGCGATCTGTGTGCTCGTGATAAATTTTTTGCAGCGCTTCCATTGTCAGCGGCCCGCTTGCGTCCATCTCTTTCAAAGCGGCAACCTGTGTGCCAAATATATTGCTGGCCAGTCCGCTAAATTCGCCGTGTCGCATCGTCCAAGCGAGTTGGACCATCAGACGGTCTTTTAGATCGGGAGCATCCTTCAGGCCATTTCGTTCGATCTGCTCCTCGATACGGCTCATCCAAGGCTCGAGCGTCGGATCCTTGACTATTGGCTCCGTCTTCAGCGCCTTGCCTATATCTCCTTCGACTGAGGCGCTGGATGCCTGATTGCTGGCGGCCTCCTGAAACTCCAATGGGCCCACCTTCTTTATTCGTCCTGCCATTCCAGGTACTGACCCGAGTGCAGCTCTAATCTCTGTACGAAACCAAAAGGCGACAAGGCAAAACATCAATGGCCAGGCGATGTGACCGGCTAAATCGACCCACACATTCCCATCTTTCATTTGCACCCCCCATGTATTGATTGGCCTTACGCAGCTATTGATGCTCCAAACGGCAGGCGGAATAAACTTCAGGAGTTGAATCTTGCATAGTATATATTTGCCGCCCCTGGCGTCGACGGAGATCTATCGGACGGGCATTTGTCTACAAGCTAGTTCCGTCTTTGACCGAACCATCACCGCCTGGTGTGCTGCGGCTCCGCACTCAACGCGCATTCCCCTATCACCCCCACTACCCTTCCCCACCCCCCTCAGCTACCCATCCTCCCCACCAACGCGCGCGCCGCCCCCCCAAACGCGCAGCACCAGCCCGTCAACGCCTAGCAACCTGTAACAATTGTTACAGTCGTGCTCTTATAGACGGGCTAGGATCGCGGAATCCCAATTGGTAGGACGGAATGAGGGCGCAGTTACATCCACGGCAGTCGGATCGCATCGCTGCCCTCAAAAGTCTCCAGATTCTCGATACGCCCCGTGAGGGCCGCTACGACAAGATAGCGGAACTTGCGGCCATCGCGTGCCGGGCGCCGATCGCCGTCATCAATTTCATCGATGAAGGCCGGCAATGGTTCAAGGCCGAGGTTGGGCTGGGCGTTCGCGAGACGCCGCTCGAAACATCCATCTGCTCTCACGTGATCCTGCAGCCCGGTTTCACCATCATTCGGGACACGCTGGCCGATCCGCGCATGGCGACCAATCCCCTATGTGTGTCGGATCCTCATCTGCGGTTTTACGCGGGGGTCGTGCTGACCGAGCGGGACCTGCCGGTGGGCACGCTCTGCGTGCTGGATCACCACCCGCGCGACTTGAGTGAGCATGAGCGCGCGATGCTGTCGGGGCTTGCGGAACAGGTCACGATCCAACTCGGGCTCGGTCGAAGACTGCGCTATGCCGAGGCCATGCAGGTCGAGGTCGATCACCGCGTGCGCAACTCGCTGGGGCAGGTCCAGTCGCTGCTGACTCTCCAGGCGCGGCAGGCCAAAAGTCCCGAGTTGAAGAAAGCGCTCGAGAGCGCGCGCGATCGCGTTGGAGCTGTCGCCAGCGTGCACGATCAGCTTCATCAGTCCGGCTCGCTGATGGATGTCGACCTGAAGGAGTTCGTCGAACGCCTTCTCGACACGTATCGCGCTCAAATCGGGGCCAATATCACGCTAAGCGGAGACATTGCCTCCGTACGAGTGCCCGCGCGCGAAGCGGCGAACATCGGCATCGTCATCAATGAACTTGTCACCAATTCGCTGAGGCATGGCTTCGAGGCGGGCCAGACCGGCAAGATCGGCGTGACTGCGGCCCTGGGTCATGACGCGGTCAGCATCACGGTTCATGACGACGGCAAGGGATTGCCAAAGGATTTTGATCCGTCGCAGACCAGTGGTCTCGGAATGCGGCTCGCCCGGATGATGGCGACGCAATTCACTGGTGAGCTGGTATGGTCCTCGAACGACCGGGGAACGACGTTCGAGTTCGCGGTTCCCGTCTGACCTCCGGCGACCTCACCCGCCACCCCTCCGGGAATCCCACCATGCGCGACAACACCACCGGCGAACGGCCGTCCTTCGTGACCCATCTCGAATGCGCGCTGACGGGCGAGCGGCACGAGGCGGGCCAGCCGCATGGGCTCTCCCGCGCCGGAAAGCCCCTCTACGTCCGCTACGACCTCCCTACGCTGGCCCGCGCGCTCCCGCGCAGCGCCCTCGCCGAGCGGTCGCCGGACATGTGGCGCTACCGCGAACTGCTCCCCGTGCGCCATGCCGCCAACATCGTTTCGCTCGGCGAGATGACGACGCCGCTGATCGCCGCGCCGGAGAGTGCGCGCGCCGCCGGCGGCCGCGGCGACCTGCTGGTCAAGGACGAGGGCCGCCTGCCGACGGGCTCGTTCAAGTCGCGCGGCCTGTGCGTCGCGGTGTCGATGGCCAGGGAATTCGGCGTCTCGCGCATCGCCATGCCGACGGCGGGGAACGCAGGCGCGGCGCTCGCCGCCTACTGCAGCCGCGCCGGCATCGAGGCGATCGTGTTCTGCCCCGACGATGCGCCGGAGACGACAATCTCCGAAATCGCGCTGCAGGGCGCGCGCGTGTTTCGCGTCAACGGCAACATCACCGAGATCGGCCCGATCGTCGAGAACGGCAAGGAGGCGGGCGGCTGGTTCAGTCTCTCGACGCTCAAGGAGCCCTATCGGGTCGAGGGCAAGAAGAGGAACTCGCCGAGCAGCTCGGGTGGGACCTGCCAGACGTGATCTTCTACCCCACCGGCGGCGGCACCGGCCTGCTCGGCATGTGGAAGGCGTTCGCGGAAATGGAGGCGATCGGCTGGATCGGCGCCAAGCGGCCGCGGATGGTGGCGGTGCAGTCGGCGACGTGCGGGCCGATCGCGCTGGCGTTCGAGGCGGGGCGGGATACCGCGGAGCCGGTGGTCGGCGGTCATACCAAGGTGCCGGGGCTGCGGGTGCCGTGGACGATCGGCGATTTCATGATCCTGCGGGTGCTGAAGGAGAGCGGCGGGTTCGCGATCACGGTCGAGGACGACGAGGTCGAGCCGGCGCGGATGGAGATGGCGGCGCGCGATGGCGTGCATCTGTGCCTCGAAGGCGCGGCGACGTTCGTCGCGTACCGCAAGGCGCTGGCCCAGGCGCGGATCCGGCCCGAGGATCGCTGCGTTCTATTCAACTGCGCGTCGGGCCTCAAGTACGCGATGCCGCCCGTGACCGCGCGGCTCGATCGGACGAAGCCGATCGATTACGCCGAACTCGTAAAATCATGACATGAGCGGAGCGGGCAGGTGGGGTCGATATCGCGCCCTTGCCTTCCGCCCCTGTGCCGCTATGGTTCCACCCAATGCCCTTTGATGACGACCGCACGCCCGTCCTTCGAGCCTTGGAACACTGGGCCGCCGGGGACCTCGAGCGCACGCTCGAGGAGTTCTCGGAGGACATCCTCTTTTTGATCAATGTCGATAGCCACGCGGTGCCGTTTCTGGCCAGCTCGCTCGGCAAGGAGGATCTGCGCCAGCGCCTCCAGCTCATCAAGGCGACATTCCACGAGGATCTGTTCGAGCCCGAGAGCATCATCCACGAGGCGGACTACACGCGCGTGCTGGTGAACGTCGAGCTGCGGCACAGGATGACGGGCGAGCGCCTCAGCCTACGGATACGGCTGCGCTACTGGGTGGACGGCGGCCTGATCGTGCGTACGGAAGAGCACCTCGACGCCCAATATGTCGAGGCTTTTCAGCGTTTTGTGTTGCATATGGAGAACGCTGCCCGCAGTGTCTAGTTGCACCTCCCTCGCGCATGTCAGCGGACTGAGCGCCTTGGCCCGATCTGTGCATTCACTACGCGGTGTAGCGTCCGGTGTGCCGTAATCGACCGCGGGCGATGGCGTTAACAATCAGTAGAGTGAGATCTGAGATGGTGAAATATGCGGCGGCAACGCTGTTCTTCTGGCTGACGACGGTGTCCGAGGTCCTCGCCTTCAGCAGCCCCGGCGGCGGCGGTCGCGGGTTTGGCGACGGTGGTGGTCATGGTGGTCCGACGACCTCAGCGCCCGAGATCGATAGTGCCGCTGGCGTCGCCGCCATCGCTCTGCTGGTCAGCGCCGGGTTCATTGCCTACAACCGCTACAAGAAGAAGAAATAAGCGCCAGCGCCCATCCGCCCAGGCCGATGGATCGTCGAGACGCGAGTCAAAGTGGCGGAACCGATCAGGTTTCGCCGTTTTTGTTTTGAGCCGTGCATCGTTTTAGATTGGCTAACCATGAGCATCAGCCAACCAGCAAGCGACCGACTGTCTGATCCCGTGATTAGGCTGCTCCTGTTCGCGGTTCTGGTCCCTGCTGAAATGGTCGTCACCTCCCTGCTGTTCGAGATCACCGGCCCACACTGGGGCGTGATGGGGGTTCAGCACTACATCCGGCAGTTCGTCCTGATTGCTGCCGCGACGCTCCCGGCGTTTGCCGTCATCGTATGGCCCCAGCGGCAGGCGCTCGCCGAGAGCTGGTTCACTCACATTGCCAATGCGTCGTGGCGAAAGCCGCTCGCGGTGAACCTGGCGCTGTTCAGCGCGCTGGCGGTGACGACGATTGCGGTCTCGCACGCCTCGGCGATACCGGATCAGTCGATCTGGGGTCCTTACGCCGCGCATTTGCTGCTGCTGGCCGCGACGGCGTTGTCGCTCGCATGGCTGGCCGCACCGCTGCCGTTCTGGCTGTCGATGCTCAGCCAGCATCTCGTGGCACTCCTGGTTGCGACCGGCGTTGCCGTGACCGCAATGCTCGCTGGAAATGCCGCCCAGGGTGCATGGTCGGAACTTTCCGGCGCCACGCTTCGGGTCGTCTATTTTCTGCTCTCGCTCTACGAGTCGGATGTCCGCGTCGACTTCGATACGCGCATCCTGAGCGTCGGCACGTTCAGGGTTTTTGTCGACCAGGGCTGCTCCGGATACGAGGGTATCGGGCTCGTGCTCGTCTTCCTCGGCCTCTACCTGTGGGTCTTCAGGAGCGCGCTTCGCTTCCCCAATGCGCTACTCCTGCTGCCGATCGGCGTCGCGACGATATGGCTGCTCAACGCCGTCCGTATTGCCGCATTGGTCTCGATCGGCGCGCACACGTCGCCGGAAATCGCTGTCGGCGGCTTTCACTCGCAAGCTGGGTGGATCACGTTCCTGACGGTGACCATTGGCATCATCGCCACCGTGCCGCGGCTGTCGTTTTTTACCGCAGGCGAACAAACGATCGCGCGCCGGACCACCAGCGACCGCCTGATCGTGGCCCTGCTGGCACCGTTCATGTGCCTGATGGCCGCCAGCATCGTGATGGGCGCCATGGCCCCGTACGACGAATGGTTCTACGGGCTCAAAGTCTTGGCGGTCGGGGTCTGCTTGTGGATCTTCCGCGATGTGTATCGTGGTTTTCTGGCCCGCGTAGATACCGTCGCACTCGCCGCCGGCGCGGTTGTCGGGGTGCTGTGGATCGTGACCGCGCCGGCCTCCGCGGATGGCGGCGCGGTCGGCGCGTGGCTTGCGACGCAGTCTGTTTGGCTTGCGACGTTGTGGCTGGTGCTGCGCGCGATTGGTTCGATCGTTATGGTGCCGATCGCCGAGGAACTCGCGTTCCGCGGCCTGCTCCATCGCTGGCTCATCTCGAGGGACTTTGAGACCGTCGACTTCGCCGCATTCTCGTGGCTGGCTTTTGTCGTCTCGTCGCTACTGTTCGGATTCATGCATCAACGCTGGATCGCAGGGGCGCTGGCAGGCGCTGTATTCGCGCTCGTCATGTATAGGTCCGGGCGCCTTTCCGATCCGATCGCGGCTCATATGACGGCGAACGCCGTGATCATCGCGTGGGCGATCGCCGCTCAGAATTGGTCGCTTTTATAGGGCCTCGACGCGCTCCGACCGAAACCGGCCCGCAGATCGACGAATTTCGGAACATTTCGCGCCACCATTCGTTCCTTTCTCAGGAGGACCATTCACGGACGTCTGCAGAGCGGCGTCCTGATGTATGAGAAAAGGAGTGACGTTTTGAAATCTTCGACATTCAAGGCTGCCGTGCTGGCCATCGGGCTCGGCGCGATGGGCAGCACACCATCCATCGCAGCGGTCGCGCCCGCACCAGCCGGAAGCATGAACTCAACCAGTGTCATCCGCGTGGCGGCGATGGGTACCATGGGCGCAAGCGGTCAGACGCTCTCCCAAAGTCCTGTTCAGCTCGCACAACGCAGTGGACGCGCCGGACGCGGATTCCGCGGGTCTCGGAGCTTCGGTGGCCGGAGCTTCGGCAATCGTGGTTTCCGTGGCAATCGGGCATGGCGCGGCGGCGGGCGCTACTATGGACGCGGCTGGGGCGGGCGCAGATGGTACGGCGGTCGCTGGATCGGCCCTGCAATCGTGGCGGGAACCGCGGCTCTGATCATCGGCGGCTCAATTGCTGAGTCCCAGGCGGGATACGGCGATCGTTGGGAGCAGTGCGCGGACCGGTTCCAGTCGTTCCGGTGGAGCGATGGCACCTATCAGCCCTATGGCGATAATCCGCGCCGCCTGTGCCCGTACCTGCGACGCTAACGGCCCTTATGATCTGAAAATACTTGGAACATCGGGTCGGCCAGCAATGGTCGGCCCGATGCCATATGTGCGCGAGCTATCTCGGCACTTCCGGCACAATTTCGATCCGCGACGCGGGCGCGCCAGTCGCCAGATCCAGGATAACGATACCGCTGCCTTTCGGGCTGTCGTAATGGACGGCGAGACGGGCTCCCGATAGCGAGAGGGTGCGGATAATGGCGCCAGCCGGCAGCGCGAGGCGAGCGGCATCCCGGATGGGCTGAGAGACTGCCGTCGTCGTCGCGGTATCCCCGGTGCGATTGACGAGGTAGACAATGCGGGCAATGACCGCGACGAATCCCAGGACCAGCACCACACCCATGGCAATCACGGCGAACTTGAGCAGCCGCAATTGGCGATCGCCGAGGACGATGGCCGCCTGTTCGCCGGGTTCGGATGGATCGTCGCGCATTCATATCCCTATCGATCGACGTGGCACGACGCCATGACTGAGCCCAATCACCAACCCGACGCGACCCACTACACCATCGAGATTGCCGAGACCGAGGCAGGCCTCCGGCTCGACCGGGTTCTCGGCGGACGCATTGCCGAGCTTTCGCGCGCGCGACTTCAGACCCTCATCAAGCAGGGCCGAGTGACCGGCACGCGCGGGACGATAGAAGAGCCCGGGCACAGGGTCAAACCGGGTGAGAGTTATGTCGTCCTCGTGCCGCCGCCGGAAGCGGCCGAACCGGCGCCGGAAGCCATCGACCTCACGATCGTCCATGAGGATCGCGACCTCATCGTCGTCGACAAGCCCGCCGGTCTCGTCGTCCACCCCGCGCCGGGGCATTCAGGTGGCACGCTGGTCAATGCCCTCATCGCGCACTGCGGGGACAGCCTGTCGGGTATCGGCGGCGTGCGTCGCCCGGGGATCGTGCACCGCCTCGACAAGGACACGAGCGGGCTTCTCGTCGTTGCGAAGTCGGATGTCGCGCATCACGGGCTGTCGGAGCAGTTCGCCGCGCATGGCAGCGATGGCAAGCTTTCGCGCCGCTACGTGGCGCTGGTATGGGGCATGCCGGTCCGGCCGCGCGGCGCCATCGATGCTTCGATCGCACGCAGCCGCCACAACCGCACCCGAATGGCGGTGTCGCAAGGGCCGACGGCGCGCCATGCCGTCACGCATTATTCGGTGCTCGAAATTTTTCGCGACAGCGAAGGTGTGCCGCTCGCGACGCTGATGGAGCTCGAGCTCGAGACCGGTCGCACCCATCAGATCCGCGTCCACCTTGCCGAGATCGGCCATCCCGTGATGGGCGATCCGGTCTACGGCAGCGGTTTTGCTGCCAGCGCGCGCCGTCTCAATGAAAAAGCGCAGGCGGCGTTTATGAATCTCGGCCGGCAGGCATTGCACGCAACGGGCCTCGGCTTCGAGCATCCGGTAACGCGGCGAAAGCTGAAGTTCGAGAGCGCGCCGCCCGCCGATTTCGCGAATCTGCTCGCGGCCTTGCGCGGCTCCGGTGGCGTCAAGGCGAGCACGCGCAAGAGAGAGAGGCCAAACAAGCCGGCCGCTCCAGCCGTACGCAGAAGGCGCGAAACAGACGCCGACTAGAACGAGCTCATCGGCTCCTTGAGGAAGGCGATCTCTTCCGGTGCCGACTCGCGACCCAGCGCGACGTTGCGGTGCGGGAATCTGCCGAAGCGGTCAATGATCACCTTGTGCGCGATCGCATACTTGTCGAGTTCTGCATCGCCAAGCGAGCCGAGCAATGTCACCGACCGCACCTGATCGGCGGCATCTTCGCTGTGTTCGAACGGCAGATACACGAATATGCGCTCGCGCTTGCTCAACTGCTTGTCGATGCCGCTATCCAAGGCCGTGCGCGCGAGCTGGCGCGCAATAGGATCGGACGCAAACGCGCGGGGAGTGCCGCGGAACAGGTTGCGCGAGAATTGATCGAACACGACGATTGCAGCGAGCAGTTCGCGCGGCGCCGCCGTGTCGATCGAACCGGTGTCGGCGGCGAGTCGCGCATGGATAGCGCCGAACCGCTCGTCGATCTGCCGATCGACCACGTCATCCTTTTTGAAGCACTGCTCGTAGGTGAGTTCGGTGAACCAGAACCGAAGCACCTCATCCACCCAGGCCGGCTCGCCGGGGGGGCGGGACATTTCGAGAGCGGACATCAGGCCTTCAGCGCCTCGAGTCGGCCCTTGTCGACCGGCGTCAGGTTGACGCTCTCGCCGCAGCCGCAGGCGCTCGACTGATTCGGGTTGTTGAAGACGAATTGCGCCGACAGCTTGTCGACCTTGTAGTCCATCTGCGTGCCGAGAAGGTAGAGCACAGCCTGCGGATCGATGATCACGCGGGCGCCATCCTGCTCGACCACCTCGTCGAATTTGCCGGCGCTGGTCGCCCACTCCATCGTGTATTCCATGCCGGCGCAGCCGCCCTTCTTGATGCCAATCTTGAGTCCGGCGACATCGGGGCCTTTGGCGGCCATGATCGACTTGACCCGGGCCGCGGCGGCGGGGGTCAGCGACAGGACAGTGGGGCGTGGACGGGGCGTGCTCATCGGTCATCTCCAGGCGTCGATTCAAGGTCGACGCGGTGGCTCGGGTTTCCTGCTTTGTATCATGAAATGGGGTTTCGTGCGAGGCCCGGCAACCCCCAGTAGACGGCCTGCCCTATCGGAAAAGCAGACCTCAGATCATCTCCCGCGTGGCCAGCCGGTGCCGAAACCACAGCGCCGTCAGGGGCAGCAGGACGGCGGCGGCGAGGTATATGGGTTGGGCGCCGAGGTGGTCGACGATCGGGGCCGCCAGCGCCACGCCGATCGACTGGCCGATGAACAGGCAGAACGCGAACAGCGACACCGCAAGCCCGCGTGCCTCCGGCGCCATCTGCGTCGCGTTGGTCTGCAGCGTGTTGTGGAACATGTAGAAGCCGAAACCGAGCAACACCAATGCCGGGGTCGTCAGCGCCACCGTCGGCGCGACGGCGAGCAAGCCAAATCCAGCGGCAATGATCCCACCGCCGAGCATGACGAGACCGCGCTCCCCGAACCGCGAGAGCAGCCAGCGGGCGCTGAACGAGTAGCCGAGCGCCCCGACGCCGAACACCGCGAGAACGATCCCCGCCAGCGCAAAGCTCGCGCCCAGCCGGTGTACGAGGTCCGCGCCGACATAGGAGAAGGCGCCGTACATCGCGAACGCCTCCAGGAACACCGCGATGAGCATGACGCGCACGAACGGTCGGGCGAGGATCTTGCGCGATCCCTCGAGCATGGCGCGGAAACTGTTGGCGCCTGGCGCGCCGACGGGCTGAGCCCCGGGATTGAATTTGAGTTCGGTCAGCAGCGCGATGCTGGCGGCGAGATGGACGGCTCCGACAACGACGAACACCGTGCGCCAGCCGAACTGCGCGCCGATGTATCCGCCCGCCGCCTGCGACAGCAGGATGCCGCTGAACTGCGCGGTCAGGAACCGTGCCAACACCGCCTGCCGTCGCTCGAACGGGATGGCATCGCCGATCCATGCGAAAGCCAACGGAATGATGGCGGAGCTGATCGCACCGGCGGCAAATCGCGCGAGCGTGAGCTCGCCGAGCGTGTCGGCGAAAGCGGCGGATGTCGTTGCGATCCCCGCGCCGAGCGACATGATGCCCGCGACGCGGTACTTGCCGAAACGATCGCCCACCGGCCCGAAGACGAGCTGAAACAGGCCATAACCGACAGTAAAGGCGGTCACGATGATGGCAGCCGAACCGATGGTGGTCGAGAATCCGGCGGCCACCTGAGGCAGCAGTGAATCGCTAATGCGAATGTTGAGCGCACCGCCGAATGCTGCCAACGCCAACAGCACGATGGTCCGCAGCGGCGGTTCGGCCGGCACTTCCTCGGTGGGCACGCTCATGATCTCGCGGGCACCTTACCGTTGCTCGGCTCATTCACCGCGACGACGCCGATCAGCACCGCGGCGAGGCCGATCGCAATGGACACCGTGAAGGTCTCGCCCAGCAGGAAACAGCCGATGACGACGCCGAAAGCCGCCTTCAGGAAGCTCACCGTCGAGGTGCCGAGCGAACCCAGCGTCCGGATCAGGCGGAAGTAGATGACGCTGCCGACTCCGTTGCAGAAAATGCCGCCCGCAATCGTCGCGTAGAGCGAGCGCGACGAGGGATCGATCGCCAGCGGTCTCTCCGTGATGAAGGCGAGAATGGTCATCATGATCGCCGAGCAGGTTACGGTCGCGGCCGCGGTCGCAACCGGCGAAATACCCGTGAAGCGGCGGCCGAACAGCGTCGCGCTGGCATAACCGAGCGTCGCCATCATGATCACGATCTGACCGGCGAAGCCGCGATCGAGACCCTTCAACGCCTCAAAGCCGATGATCGTGATGACTCCACCGAGCCCGATGGCGAGGCCGAGAAAGCGTCGCGGCCCGATGCTCTCCTGTCGCGTATAGAGGAGCGTCACCAGCATGACGAGAATAGGCGACGTCGAGTTGAGGATCGCGGCCAGCGCGCTGTCGACGTACTGCTGACCCCAGGCAATGAGGCCGCCGGGCCCGGCGCTCGTCAACAATCCCTGAGTGGCGAAGTCCCGCCATGTCCTGAACCCGAACGGCACCGTTACGCCCTGGGCGATCACGATACCCCACATGAACACGGCGCCAAACATCAGGCGGATCGCCACGCTCGTCACCGGCGGCATCGACTCGAGCTGGATCTTGGTGAAGCCGAACTGCGCGCCCCAAAGGAAACCGACGACGCCGAGCAGCAACAGCTCCAGCGGCAGCCGTTGTGCGCGCTCTGTCGTCTGGACGGCCATGCTCCCCCCGGTCTCGATCCGGCCTCTGCGGCGAGACGGTCACATGGCTACAGCGCTGTACCGCCGCTGTCGATATGCCGTGGGTGCTCTGGAAGGCAGACCAGACCGTCACGCGGAGGTCGAGGATGGTGGGGACCGCGCGATCAACCGCCCCAGGTGCAGATGAGTTCGGTGCACTGGCGGCGGCCGCTCGCGATGTCGGACGCCGAGCAGCGCACCCGTTGCGGGCGGCAGATGCGGCAGGTGTAGGACGAGAGGCAGCCGCGATAGGTGCCGCCGCGGCTGAAGTTGCAGGTGCGAATGGTCTGGCAGTCACGGCCGGGGTCGATCCCGACAGCCTGCTGGGCATTCGCCGGCGAGAAGGCGCCGACGGTGAGCATCAATAGGAATGGCGCGCCGGCGAGTGCCGTGAACCTGCCCAGCCGCCGCACGAAACCGCGATATTCCATGACAGCCTCCCGGAATGCTGAACATTCATAGGATGCATTGTTTCCGGGAAAGGCAAACGCGGCAACGGGGCTTGGTGAAGACTGTGGAAATCCCACCGTTCAGGCGTGCCCATTTGGCCACGGCCAGGGCGCATCTTGCTCAAATCGTACGCGCGGTGGGGCCTGACGCCGGCGAGCGCCGGAAGGAGCGATCCGCCGTTGAGCGCCCTGCGATCAGCCAGCCTTGATCAACTCGACGATGGCGTCCGCGAGTTCGGTGCACATGGCTTTGCCACCCATGTCGCGCGTGCGGACATCGGTGTCCTTGAGCAGCTTCTCGATCGCCGTGACGATCGCATCCGCCGCATCCTTGTGGCCGAGGTGCTCGAGCATCATCGCGCCCGACCAGATCTGGCCGATGGGGTTGGAGATGCCCTGGCCCGCGATGTCGGGCGCCGAGCCGTGCACCGGCTCGAACATCGAGGGGTAGTCCTTCTCGGGGTTGATGTTGCCACCGGGTGCGATGGCGATCGTGCCCGTCGTCGCGGGGCCGAGATCGGACAGAATATCGCCGAACAGGTTCGAGCCGACGATGACATCGAACCACTGCGGGTTGCGCACGAGGTGCGCCGTCAGAATGTCGATGTGATACTGGTCGGTCTTGGCCTTCGGATATTCCTTGCCGATGGCGGCGAAGCGCTCGTCCCAGTAGGGCATGGAGATCGAGATACCATTGGATTTGGTGGCACTCGTCACATGGTTGCGCGGGCGCGTCGCCGCGAGTTCGAACGCATAGCGCATCACGCGATCGCAGCCGCGCTTCGTGAAGATCGCCTGCTGGACCGCCATCTCGTAGTCGCTGCCCTCGTACATCCGCCCGCCGACCGACGAATACTCGCCTTCATTGTTCTCGCGGACGATGAAGTAGTCGATGTCGCCGGGCTTGCGATCAGCCAGCGGCCCTTTGAGGCCCTCGAACAGGCGCACGGGGCGGAGGTTGATGTATTGCTGGAACTCGCGCCGGATCGGGATGAGTAGGCCCCACAGCGAGACGTGATCGGGGACGCCGGGAAAGCCGACCGCGCCGAGGTAGATCGCGTCATGATTGCGGATCTGGTCGAGGCCGTCCTCCGGCATCATGCGGCCAGTCTTCTTGAACACCTCACAGGACCAGTCGAAGTTGTCCCACTCGAAAGCGATATCGAACTTGCGCGCTACCGCCTCAAGGACCTTGATCCCTTCGGGGACCACTTCATTGCCGATGCCATCGCCCGGAATGACGGCGATCTTGTACGCGTTGGGTTTCTTGCCGGCTTTGGCCATCGTGCGATCACTCCCCATATAAGCTTGGACCGCGGGTACGGCGTTAACCAGCCGGCGGTCCGTTTGATTGAATTCAGTGCCTGTCCATGCCACGCGCGGCCCGAGCGGTCCAGGCGCATGGCAGGCGGCGCACCAAATGCCTGCCATGCCGAAGATGACAAGCGGGCGCCCAAGCGATACGACAAGCCCGTGGCGGCCGCAGCGGCCGCCCCCGTGAAAGCCTCGACCCCATGAAGTTCCTCGACCAAGCCAAGATCTACGTCAGCTCCGGCAGCGGCGGCGCCGGTTGCATCAGCTTCCGGCGCGAGAAATTCATCGAATTCGGCGGTCCCGATGGCGGCGACGGCGGCAAGGGCGGCGACGTCTGGGCAATCTGCGTCGACAATCTCAACACGCTGATCGACTTCCGCTATCAGCAGCACTTCAAGGGCAAGAACGGCATTCCCGGCATGGGCCGCAACCGCTCGGGTCCGGGTGGCGACGATTGCATCATCAAAGTTCCGCCGGGCACCGAGATCCTGGCCGAGGACGGCGAAACACTGCTCGCCGACCTGACCAAACCGGGCGACAAGGCGCTGATCGCTCGCGGCGGCAACGGCGGGTTCGGCAACGCCTTCTTCAAGTCGTCGACCAACCAGTCGCCGCGTCGCGCCAACCCCGGCCAGCCCGGTGAGGAACTGACACTGTGGCTGCGGCTGAAGCTGATCGCCGACTCCGGCCTCATCGGGCTGCCGAACGCGGGCAAATCGACCTTCCTCGCGACGGTCTCCCGCGCCAAGCCGAAGATCGCGGACTACCCGTTTACGACGCTGCATCCCAACCTCGGCGTCGTCCGCGCCGGCGACGTCGATTTCGTCCTCGCCGATATTCCGGGGCTCATCGAAGGTGCGCATGAAGGTGCCGGCCTCGGCACGCGGTTCCTCGGCCACGTCGAGCGCTGCCGTGCCCTGCTGCATCTCGTCGATGCGACCCAGGAAAACGTGGCCGAAGCCTACAAGACGGTGCGCGCGGAGCTGAAAGCCTACGGCGGCGGCCTCGCGCGCAAGAAGGAACTGCTGGCACTGACGAAGTGCGACGCGCTCACCGAGGATGTCATCGCCGAGAAGGCCGCTGAACTGCAGCGCGCGGCGCGCAAGAAGCCGCTGCTGATTTCGGCAGTCTCGGGCCAGGGCATGAAAGAAGCGCTGTTCGCGCTCGCGCGCGAGATCGAACGCGGCCGCGTGGATGAGAAGGAAGCCGAACGCGAAGCGTCCGGAGTTACTGATCCGCCCTACGATCCGGCTCGAAGAGGCGTATGACCGCGCGCTGAATGATAGGTGCCGCCACGAGTACGACAGGCACCATCGCCAGCCACGCAATCACCCACGCCAGCATCCAGCGTTCCATGAACTCCATGACCGAGTGGGCCAGCGGATAAATCGCGATCGCCGTGGCGACGGCCGTCGTGATCGCTGCCTGCAGAACACCGTAGGCATAGGGCGCGTAGCGGTAGGGAAGCAGTGGTGCCATCGAATAGACCGCGCGTCGTTATTGCGTCACCAACCTTCAAAGACCGAAAATCCGCGAGCGTCGAGGTCGAAGAATCGGCAGGGCGCTGAAATCCCGAGCGAAGGCCAGTCAAACTGCGGCGGAATGTCAGCTGCGGCCGTCCCTGTTGGCGCAACGCGCGAACGGGCTATGCTGCGACCTCCCGACACTCTATGCCGAAAGCCACCGCTCCCATGCGCGATCTCTCGCCTGAATCCCTGCTTGCCGCTGTCAATGCCTGGGTCGCGATCGAAAGCCCGACGCAGGACGCAGCCGCCGTCAACCGTGTGTCGGTTCACGCCGAAGGCATCCTGCGCGCGATCGGCGCCACCATAGAGCGCATTCCCGGCGAGGGCGGCATCGCCGACATCCTGATCGGCCGCATTCCGGGTGAGGCCAACGGCCCCGGCATCCTGCTGCTCGGCCACATGGACACCGTGCATCCCGTCGGCACGCTCTCCGGTCCGCTGCCGATGCGCGTCGAGGGCGATCGCGCCTATGGGCCGGGCATCTATGACATGAAGGGCGGCAACAGCATCGCGTTCTCGGCGCTTGTCCACCTGCACGCGACGGGCCAACGGCCCAAATTGCCGGTCACCGTGATGATGATCCCCGACGAGGAAATCGGCAGTCCGTTCTCGCGGCCGTACATCGAAGTCGAAGCGAAAAAGCACGCCATCGTCCTCGTCGTCGAACCGTCCGGCGACTTCGGCCGGGTCACCATCGCGCGCCACGGCATCGCCCGCTACAACGTCAAGACGACGGGCGTTCCCGCGCATGCCGGCGCGTACCACTCGAAGGGTCGCAGTGCCATCCGCGAGATGGCACGGCAGATCCTCGCCATCGAGGCGATGACCGACTACGACCGCAACGTCACGCTCAACGTCGGCATCATCCACGGCGGCACGCACGAGAATATGGTGCCGCTGTCGTGCGAGGCGATCGTCTACTGCCTCGTCCCGCTGCCGGAGCACGAGGCGGAAGTGCGCGCAAAACTGCTGGCGCTGACGGCCGTCGATCCGGATGTGAAGCTTGAGGTATCGCCCGGTCTCTATCGGCCGTCGTTCGTCAAATCACCGGCGATCCAGCGACTCTACGATCACACGGCGAAGCTTGCCCACGAGATCGGATATCCGGTCAAGGGCGAGCGCGTCGCCGGCGGTGGCAGCGACGGGAATTTCACCGGCGCGCTCGGCGTGCCGACACTCGATGGCCTCGGCGTGCTCGGCGATGGCCCGCACACGCATCAGGAATATCTGCTGGTCTCGTGCCTCGTACCGCGCACGAAGCTGCTGATGCGCTTGTTCGAGACACTGGACGCTTCGTTCGGGTCGCGCTGACCGCCTACACGCCGAGAATGCTTGGCAGCGCCATCAGCGAGGTGATCTGATGCTGCGGGGCGCCACTTTCGGCGACGCGCTTCGCGTCGTGGATGCCGCCGTCGCGGACGATCTGCACCGTCGTCCAGCCCATCGCATTGGGTGCGACGAAATCCTTGAACGGGTTGTCCCCGACATAGACGAAGCGGTCGCCGGGCTCCCCGATCGCGGCGGCGACGCGCTCGAATGCCATCGGATGCGGCTTGAAGTAGGCGCGGTCGTCGCCAAGGGCATCGGTGTAGACGATCTCATGGAAACGCGGCTCGAGCGCGAGTGCGGCGACCTTCTTGCGCTGGACGGTGTGCGTGCCGTCGGTGATCAGGCCGAGCGGCCCTTTGCTGGCGTAATGGTCGAGCGCCCAGGCGCCATCTTCGAACAGTGAAAGCTCGGCGACAGCGCCGCGGTACGCCTCGCGGATCGCCACGAGGTGCTCCGGCTTGTGGTCGGGAATGTGGGTTTGGAGAACGGTCGTGAACAACTTGCCGAGCATTCCCACATCGAGAAGCCGCGTCATTTCCTCGCCGACACCCTCGACGCCGAAGTTCGATTTCGCCCATTCGCCACACGCGCGAAAACCGCTCAGTGCGAACTGCCGCTCGGGATAGAGCGTGTCATCGAGATCGAACACGACGCGCAGGCGGCTCACAGGAGGACTCCGGTGCAGGGTTGTAGCTCGGCGGTGCGCACGCACCACAACCATCATACCAGCGCGCGCAACGACAACAACCTTCGTGAGCGCACGCCTCTCTCGACGTGACGCAAGTGGCTACCGCGTCATAGCCCAGCGCAGACGGATAGCGCACGACCTGGATGGACTGCTCGTCGACAAAAATATCGTGCGCTAGTGCGTCGCCCAAGCGATGCAGAGGAGGTCGAGAGACGGGCATATGAAAAAAGAGGCGTCAACCGCCATCATCGTGATCAGAATTTTCCTCCGATGGCTTAGGCCGCTCAACTTGTTGAGCCTGAGCTTTCCGAAGGAAGTCATTCACGAAGTCTTCCGCCTCACCATCGGCCGAACGAATAATCTCCGTTGTCCGCGCCTCAAGATTTTGATGTATCTCAGCCAACTTTCCGACAATCTCGGTCGAGATCGTGCTGTATCCTTGGTCACCGATAAAGAACATATCGGTGTGTTTTCCTATGCCGGGCGACACCTCTGCGCGCTTTTTCGCCGTCAGTGTCAGCAGCAAAGCCTTGTGATGCATGACCTGCCTTGTGTAATGGGAGAGCATAAACTGCATCTCGGCGTTTCTGCCGCCAGAACCAATTGCTGCGAATGAAACTGCATCCATGCGGTACACATCGCCTGGATCGCGGACCACAAAGATGTGGGGACCAGTCGAATCAATGCCAGCGACAATTGCCTCAGCCTCAACCTGCACGCCGTTCTGAAGGTTATAAGTAAGGTCCGCAACAACCTCGGGGCGCATATCTAATTGCCGATCAATGAACGAGTTGGCGTCTAAACCACATGGCACAAGATACTTAGTCTCGGCGCGTTTCCGTCGAAACGCAGTGAAGGCATCCGCATAGACAGACGCTGCCTCTTCAACGGTTCCGGCAGGCTTGAGGGCAAAGCGAGCGTGTGCAGCGCTGCAGATCGCATTTTGCGCAGGCATATCACCCGCAACCAATGCGACTGTCTTCTGATTGAATTGCCAGATCTTCTGCTGTGGTGGCTCGAACTGGATATCACCAGCGGTCAGCATGCGATCTGACGCCCCCACTATCATCAGGTGACCGGGAAGCCACGAGCAGATCGCTGCGATACAGACGGTCACGAAGCTACTCCGGGGCTGCGTTACATGCGCTTGTCATCGCTACTGCGGAAGGCCCATCTGCAACGCGGCCTTTGAGTTCAATATGCCGCAAGATGTACTGAGCACGACCATCCTCCGCTACGGCAGCGGCAGCGTCTCGTGCTCGCGCAGCTTGGCGCCGGTCATGTTGTCGACTTCGACGAGGCGCACACGGAAGCCCCACAGCCGCGCG
>LNFM01005385.1_pt1 | contig 22225 bp, 23 predicted proteins | sample 596031 | NCBI WGS metagenome assembly LNFM01 (sample SAMN04254537, study PRJNA301005) | activated carbon metagenome | isolation source: dual media filters at the Ann Arbor, Michigan drinking water treatment plant | place: USA: Ann Arbor
AGCTCTTCGAGCACGATCATGGGCAGGAAGATGTCGTGTTCCTCAAAGCGGAACAGGCACATCGGGTCGTGCATCAGCACATTGGTGTCGAGCACAAACAGCTTGGTCGGGCCGGTGTGTTTGGGCTTTTTGGGTTTGGCGGCGGCTTGTGGCCGTGCCGGTGGATTGCCATCTTTGTGATAGCTGCCTGCGCCCGTTTTTACTGGGCTGACGAGCTCTTTGGCCTGATACGCCAGGGGGGGCTCATCATCGCCGCCGGCAGAGCGGCTGTCGAACAGCTCAAGCGCGGGTTTGCGCGAGGGCTCGGCCGGTTCCGTCTTTCGCGCGGCTTTGGAGGGCGACCGGGCCGGGGCGTCGAAAGCCTCGGTGGAAAGCAGAGCGGCACGTTTTGTCGGGGCGGGGGGCAGGGGCATGGTGCTTGGAGCTCGCTGGGTGGTTGGGGTTCTGAAAGCAAAAAAGCCGCCTGGAGGCCAGGGCGGCTTTTTCGGTAAACGCAGTCGCTAGGGTCAACAGCATGAAGTCACTATACACGACTCCCATGTCTCTCCCGCGGGGGTTTTTTCAGGGCATCAGGCCGCTTTTTTCAGCGCCTTGACGGCCTTGAGCACGTCGTCCACATGGCCTGGCACTTTGAGGCCGCGCCACTCTTCCTTGAGCATGCCGTCAGCGCCCACCAGGAAGGTGCTGCGCTCTATGCCTTTAACCTTTTTGCCGTACATGATCTTGTTCTTGACCACGCCAAACATGTGGCACATTTTTTCTTCGGTGTCGGCAATCAGCTCGAAGGGCAACTCGAGCTTGGCCTTGAACTCGTCGTGCGACTTCATGTTGTCGCGCGAGACGCCGAACACGGTGGCGCCGGCCTTGACGAAGTCCTTGTAGCGGTCGCGGAACTGCATCGCTTCGGTGGTGCAGCCGGGGGTGTTGTCCTTGGGGTAGAAATACAGGACCACCACGTGGCCCAGATGGGTTTGGTTGGAAACCTTCACGCCGCCTGTGGCGTTGGCTTCAAATTCGGGGAGTGGTTTATTAACGACGACTGCCATACTGCTTGGACCCTGACGAAAGTAGTTGTAATTGGCCGTTGGGCTCTGGTGGCGTAGTGGACCCGGCTCAGGGAGCCCGTCCGGTTTCGCACCAAACGTAACCCTAGATTTTACTCTGAAAGCTCCCGCGTCACTTCGGGGCGCCCTCTGGGGCCTCCATGAGCAGCGCAACCAGCACCTGGCGTCCTTCCCCGGCCAGAATGTTGTAAGTGCGGCAGGCCGCGATCGTGTCCATGGTCTCCACACCGATGCGGGCGGCCATCAGGCCGCGCAAAAACGCCGGCGGCGGGAAACGCAGCCGCGTGCCGCTGCCGAAAATCACCAGTTCCGGCCGGCTCTCGGCCAGCCGGGCAAAGTGCGCCTCGGTGAGGTCTTCAAAGCGGCCGCAGGCCCAGTCAAACTTCTCGCCGCGGGAGCCGATCACGACGCTGTGCTCGATTTTTTCGGCCACGCCCTGGTTGGCCACGCCGATCCAGCCGGGGCCATAACCGAGGATGGACTGGACGTCGAGGCGGTCGGGTTGCAGTTTCATGCGGTGTTCGGGGAGGGAAGGGGAGGCGGCGGCCCGGGAAAAGCGCGGCTTTATGTGGTCAAATTATAGATTCCGCCCGATGTTCCAGCTGCTGCGCCACGCTTCAAACCCGTTGCGAGTGGGGTTGTCAGCCTGCAGCCGGTGCGGTACCCGCTGTTAATTTCCGAGAGACGCATGAAACCGATCAACAAATCCGCCAAACTGGCCAATGTGCTGTACGACATCCGCGGCCCGATCATGGACGCCGCCAAGCAGATGGAGGAAGAGGGGCAAAAGCTCATCAAGCTCAACCTCGGCAACCTCGCGGCCTTTGGTTTTGACGCGCCCGAGGAAGTCCAGCAGGACATGATCCGCAACCTGCCGGCCTCGGCGGGCTACTCCGACAGCAAGGGCATTTTTGCGGCGCGCAAGGCGGTCATGCACGAGACCCAGAAGCAGGGCATCAAGGGCGTGGTGCTGGACGACATCTACCTCGGCAACGGCGCCAGCGAGCTGATCGCCATGGCCACCAACGCGCTGCTCGACGACGGCGACGAACTGCTGCTGCCGGCGCCCGACTACCCGCTGTGGACCGCGTCCACCAGCCTGTCGGGCGGCACACCGGTGCATTACCTGTGCGACGAGGCCAACGGCTGGATGCCCGATCTGGCCGATATCCGCGCCAAGATCACGCCCAAGACCAAGGGCATCGTGGTCATCAACCCGAACAACCCGACCGGTGCGCTGTATTCCGACGAGCTGCTCAAGGGCATCGTCGCGATCGCCCGTGAACACGGCCTGGTGCTGCTGGCCGACGAGGTTTACGACAAGGTGCTTTACGACGGCGTCAAACACACGGCGCTGGCCAGCCTGTCGACCGACGTGCTGACGCTGACCTTCAACTCGCTGTCCAAGAGTTACCGTTCCTGCGGCTACCGTGCCGGCTGGCTGGTGGTGTCCGGCCCCAAGAAGCAGGCGCAGGACTACATCGAGGGCCTGAACATGCTGGCCAACATGAAGCTGTGTTCCAACGTGCCGGGCCAGTGGGCGATACAGACAGCGCTGGGCGGCTACCAGAGCATCAACGACCTCACGCGCGAGGGCGGACGCCTGCGCCGCCAGCGCGACCTGGCCTATGAGCTGATCACGGCGATTCCGGGCGTGAGCTGCGTCAAGCCGAGCGCGGCGCTGTACATGTTTCCGCGGCTGGACCCCAAGGTCTACCCGATCACCGACGACCGGCAGTTTTTCCTCGAGCTGCTCAAGGAAACCAAGGTGATGCTGGTGCAGGGCACCGGCTTCAACTGGGCCTCGCCCGACCATTTCCGCATCGTCTTCCTGCCGCATGAAGAAGACCTGCGCGAGGCGATCAGCCGCATCGCCAAATTCCTCGAAACCCGCAGGAATGCGGCCCAGCCCGCCACCGCGCAAACCGCCGAACTGATCAAGTGAGCCAGACCAAGAACATGACGACATCGACGACCATGAAACCGATCAAGGTAGGCCTGCTGGGCATGGGCACCGTGGGCAGCGGTGTGTTCACCGTGCTCAAGCGCAACCAGGAAGAAATCCTGCGCCGCGCCGGCCGCGGCATTGAAATCGCCATGGTGGCCGACCTGGACACGGCGCGCGCGCAGGCCGCGGCCGGCGCCGGCATCACGGTGGTGGACGACGCACGCAAGGTGATCGCCAACCCCGAGATCGACATCGTGATCGAGCTGATCGGCGGCTACGGCATCGCCAAGGCGCTGGTGCTCGAAGCCATCGAGGCCGGCAAACACGTGGTGACCGCCAACAAGGCGCTGCTGGCCGTGCACGGCACCGAAATTTTTGCGGCGGCGCACCGCAAGGGCGTGATGGTAGCGTTTGAAGCCGCTGTGGCCGGCGGCATTCCCATCATCAAGGCGCTGCGCGAGGGCCTGACGGCCAACCGCATCCAGTGGATCGCCGGCATCATCAACGGCACCACCAACTTCATCCTCAGCGAGATGCGCGACAAGGGCCTGGACTTCGACGTGGTGCTGAAGGAAGCGCAGCGCCTCGGTTACGCCGAGGCCGACCCGACTTTCGACATCGAGGGTGTGGACGCCGCGCACAAGGCCACGCTGATGTCGGCGATTGCCTTCGGCATCCCGGTGCAATTCGACAAGGCCTACGTCGAGGGCATCACGAAGCTGGGCGCGCAGGACATCAAATACGCCGAACAGCTCGGTTACCGCATCAAGCTGCTGGGCATCACCAAACAGACGGCCCAGGGCATCGAGCTGCGCGTGCATCCGGCGCTGGTGCCGGCCAAGCGCCTGATCGCCAATGTCGAGGGCGCCATGAATGCCGTGGTGGTGCAGGGCGATGCCGTCGGCACCACGCTGTATTACGGCAAGGGCGCGGGCAGCGAGCCGACCGCCAGCGCGGTGATTGCCGACCTGGTCGACATCACACGCCTGCACACCAGCGATCCGCTGCACCGGGTGCCGCACCTGGCCTTCCAGCCGCAGTCCATGAGCGACAAGCCGGTGCTGGCCATGAGCGAGGTGGTCACCAGTTATTACCTGCGCCTGAACGTGGCCGACGAGGCCGGCGTGCTGGCCCGGGTGACCGGCATCCTGGCCGAGGCCGGCATCAGCATCGACGCGGTGCTGCAGCGCGAAGCCGATGAAGTCGGCGGCGAAGGCTCGACCCACACCGACCTGATCATCCTGACGCACGACTGCGTCGAAGCCAAAATGAACGGCGCGCTGGCGCAGATGCAGGCCCTGCCCACCGTGCTGTCGCCGATCACGCGCATCCGCAAGGAAGAGCTGGCATGACGAGCCCCCACGTTCACTTCGTTCTCTGCCCCCCGAGGGGGCCGTTCTTGCCCTTCGGGCGGCCGGGCGGGCAATGATGAAATACCTCTCGACGCGCGGCCACACTGGCCGCAAGCGCTTCTGCGAAATCCTGCTCGAAGGCCTGGCCCCTGACGGTGGCCTGTATTTGCCCGAGACCTACCCCCAGGTCGATGCGGCCACGCTCGAAAAGTGGCGCAAGCTGCCCTATGCCAGCCTGGCCTTCGAGGTGTTGTCGCTCTACATCGACGACATTCCCGCAGCCGACCTGAAGGCCATCTGCGACAAGACCTACACCGAAGAAGTCTTCGGCAGCAAGGAGATCGTTCCGCTGCGAAAGCTCGAGGACGGTGTCTACCTCGAAGCCCTGTCCAATGGCCCGACCCTGGCCTTCAAGGACATGGCGATGCAGCTGCTGGGCAACCTGTTCGAGTACGAGCTGGCGCGTCGCGGCGAGGAGCTCAACATCCTGGGTGCCACCAGCGGCGACACCGGCAGCGCGGCCGAATACGCGATGCGCGGCAAAAAGGGCGTGCGCGTCTTCATGACCTCGCCGCAGGGCCGCATGAGCCCCTTCCAGCAGGCGCAGATGTTCAGCCTGCAGGACGCCAACATCCACAACCTCGCGCTCGACGGTGTGTTCGACGATTGCCAGGACATCGTCAAGGCGGTGTCCAACGACCTGGACTTCAAGCGCAAGTACCGCATAGGCACGGTCAACTCGATCAACTGGGCGCGGCTGATGGCGCAGGTCGTCTACTACTTCGCCGGCTATTTCCAGGCCACCGCAGCCACCGGCGCCGGCAAGGTCAGCTTCACCGTTCCCTCGGGCAACTTCGGCAATGTCTGCGCCGGCCATGTGGCGCGCATGATGGGGCTGCCGATCGCGCAACTGGTGGTCGCGACCAACGAGAACGATGTGCTCGACGAGTTTTTCCGCACCGGCGTCTACCGCGTGCGGGGCAGCGCCGACACGCATGAGACCTCGAGTCCGTCGATGGACATTTCCAAGGCGTCCAACTTCGAACGTTTTGTGTTCGACCTGCTGGGCCGCGATGCGGCACGTGTGGCTGAACTGTTCGGTGCGCAGTTGTCAAAGCAGGGCTGCTTCGACCTCAGCGGCGACGCGGTGTTCCAGTCGGCGGCGCAGCACTACGGTTTTGCCAGCGGCAAGAGCACCCACGCCGACAGGCTGGACACCATACGCGACACCTTCCAGCGCTTCAACACCATGATAGACACCCACACGGCCGACGGTCTGAAGGTTGCGCGCGCGCACCTGCAGCCCGGCGTGCCCATGGTGGTGCTGGAAACGGCCTTGCCGATCAAGTTTGCCGAGACGATCCAGGAAGCGCTGGGCCGCCTGCCGGACCGGCCGGCGAAGTTCGAGGGCATCGAGGCCCTGCCCAAGCGGGTGCAGGTCCTGCCGGCCGACGTCGCCCTGGTGCAGGCCTATATCGCCAGGCATGTGAACTAAATGGGCCTCCAGCCCATGTCGGGCAAGGCCAGACAGCTATCGAATTGATAGCTAACCAGGATCGGTGAAAACTGTTGTATGAGAGTGGTTGCATTTGCCGGCTATTCCGGTTCGGGTAAAACAATGCTGGTCGAGGCCATGATCCCCGCGCTCAGGCTGCGCGGCCTGCGGGTGTCGGTGGTCAAACACGCGCACCACAATTTCGACATCGACCATCCCGGCAAGGACACGCACCGGCACCGCGAGGCGGGCGCCTTCGAAGTGGTGGTGGCCTCGGACCGGCGGCTGGCGCTGATGCGCGAGTTCGAGCAGCCCGCCGCGCTCAGCGTGCACCACCTGATCGCCGAGCTGTACGACGGCGTGGACTGGGTGCTGGTCGAGGGATTCAAGAGCAGCGACCTGCTCAAGATCGAGGTCTGGCGCGACGCTTCCGGCAAGCCGGCGCGTTACCCGGACGACGATTTTGTGGTCGCCATCGCGACCGACTCGCCGGCGCAGCTGCCGCAAACCACCCTGAGGCCGGTGCTGGATTTGAACGACCCCGATGGCGTGGCGCAGTGGCTGGTCGACAATCAGGACCGCTTTGTTTACAACGCTGACCTGTACGTCATGAAGACATGAACGCTGCCCCTGCCGCTCCCGCTCCCGCTGCCCGCCCGCCGCTGCGCTCGCTGGACGATGCGCTGGCTGAGCTGCTGACCCACGCTGTGCCGCTGGCGGGCAGCGACAGTCTCTCCACCTTTGATGCGGACGGCCGTGTGCTGGCGCAGGACGTGGTCTCGGCCCTGCAGGTGCCGCCCGAGGACAACAGTTCCATGGACGGTTACGCGGTGCACAGCGCGGAGCTGTCCGACGAGGGTGTGGAATTGCGCGTTTCGCAGCGCATCCCGGCCGGCAGCAGCGGCAGCGCGCTGGAGCCGGGCACCGTGGCGCGCATTTTCACCGGCGCGCCGGTGCCCGCCGGCGCCGATGCGGTGGTGATGCAGGAGGACTGCGAGCCGGTGGCCGGCCGTGAAGGTTTTGTGCGCGTCCTGCAGATTCCCCAACCCGGTCAGTGGATACGCCGTGCCGGCGAAGACGTCCGGCGCGGTGCCACCGTGCTCCCAAAAGGAGAGCGCCTCACGCCCGCTGCGCTGGGGCTGGCAGCCAGCATCGGCATGGATGTGCTGCAGGTGGCGAAGAAGCCGCGGGTCGCGCTGTTTTCCACCGGCGACGAACTGGTGATGCCCGGCGAGGTGGCGCCGGCGCAGATGCGTCCTGGCGCGATCTACAACTCCAACCGGTTTTTCCTGCGCGCGCTGCTGCTGCGCCTGGGCTGCGAGGTGACCGATATGGGCATCGTGCCGGACCGGCGCGACGCCACGCTGGATGCGCTGCGCAGCGCGGCCGCCAGCCACGACCTGATCCTGACCAGCGGCGGGGTGTCGGTCGGCGAGGAAGACCACATCAAGCCGGCGGTGCAGCAGCTCGGCTCGCTGGACCTCTGGCAGATCGCCATCAAGCCCGGCAAGCCGTTTGCGTACGGCAAGGTCGGCGCCGCGCATTTCATCGGCCTGCCCGGCAACCCGGTGTCCAGCTTCCTGACCTTTCTGGTGCTGGTGCGGCCCTTTCTTCTCAAGCTGCAGGGCGCCAGCGAGCTGCGGGTCACACCGGTTCCGCTGGTCGCTGATTTCGACTGGCCGCGCGCCGACAAGCGCCGCGAGTTCCTGCGCGTGCGGCGCAATGCGACTGGCGGCCTCGAACTGTTCGCGAACCAGAGTTCGGGCGTGCTGACCTCGGCGGTCTGGGGCGATGGCGTGATCGACAACCCGGCCGGCCAGACCATCCGCCGCGGCGACACCGTCCAGTTCCTCCCGTTTTCGGCACTGCTGTCATGAAAATCACCGTCAAGTACTTTGCGTCCATCCGCGAAGCCATCGGCCAGGGCAGCGAGACCCTGGACACCGGCGCGACCACACTGGCCGGCCTGCGTGACGAGCTGATCACGCGCGGCCCGGCTTACGCGCAAGCGCTGGCACGCGGCAAGGCTGTGCGGCTGGCGCTCGACCAGGTCATGGTGGATGAGGCCGCCTTGCTCAGCGAGGGCTGCGAAGTCGCTTTTTTCCCTCCTGTCACCGGCGGCTGAGCGCTCTCACCCCAGCTGCGCATCCAGCCGCAGCAGCTGCTCCGACAGCGCGGCGGACGCCGGCTTCATCGGGCTGCGCAGTTCGTTGCGCAGCAGGCCTTGCCGGGCCAGCACGGCCTTGAGCGGGCCCGGGTTGGGTTCGGCAAACAGCGCCGCTATCAAGGGCAGCAGCGGTGTCCACAAGGCCTGGGCGCCGGCCTGGTCGCCGGCGCGAAGACGGCGCAGTACTTCCACGAAACGCGCCGTGTGCAGATGCGCCGCCGCCGAAATCGCGCCATGGCCGCCTTGCACCAGGGTTGAAAAAATGGCGGCATCCTCGCCGGCCAGCACCTGCAGCCGCCCGTCGCTGATCAGTGCCCGGGTTTTGGCCGGGTCGCCGCCGCAATCCTTGAGGGCCCGTATGCGCGGGTGGGCCGCCAGTGCCAGCAGGGTCTCCAGCGCCAGCTGGCTGCCGGTGCGGTAGGGGATGTCGTAGAGCACCAGCGGCACGGCGCTGGTATCGGCCAGGGTCGTGAACCACTCCACCAGGCCGGCCTGCGAGGGGCGGATGTAAGCCGGCGCCGGCAGCAGGATGCCGCTGATGCCCAGGGCACTCACGGCCCTGACGCGCGCGGCGGCCTTGCCGAGGTGGCTGCCCGACACGCCCATGATCACCGGCAGGCCCGGTGCCAGCGCCAGTACGGCTTGCAGCAAGCCGAGTTGCTCCGCCTCATCCAGGGCCGCGGCTTCGCCGGTGGATCCGCAGACCACCAGCCCGCTGATGCCGCTGTCCCGGTAGTGCGCCAGCAGGCGCTTCAATGCGCGGTGGTCCACCTCGCCGTGCTCAAACGGGGTGACGAGCGGGAGCCAGAGTCCCGAGAAATCAGGACGGGCCGGATCGGCCGGGTACACAGTGCGCGTTGTTGGCATGATGACATTCCCAAAAAACTGACCGGCTTGAAGGCCGTCATCAGAGCAGGGGAAGGTCCGCAACCAGGGGGTGTGAAAACGGCTCCATCGCTCATTCGACGACGGAACCGCAGCCCCGGTCAAATGAGCAACGGTTTTTTCGATGTGCCGGCGCACGCCGCCCGACCCGCGGCGCCGGAGGGCGTCAGGGTGGCAGGGAACAGGGTGCAGCCGGTCATGCCTGAAATCTTAGCGGGATACGCCGGCCTTGGGCAGACGAGTGGCAAAATTGCAACCATGAGTTCACCACGCGTCCTGATCAGCCCCGACGACTTCAATCTCGCCAACGAGATAGCCGCATTGCGCGCGGGGGACAAACGCGTCGGCGCGGTCTGCAGTTTTCTGGGGACCGTGCGTGATCGCAACGATGGCAGTGATGTCCGTGCGATGGAACTCGAGCACTACCCGGGCATGACCGAAAAATCCATCGAGGCCATGATCGACGAGGCGCACAAACGCTTCGACATCTACGCCGCCCGCGTGATCCACCGCGTCGGCCTGTTGCAGCCGCTGGACCAGATTGTGCTGGTGGCGGTGAGCTCGGCGCACCGCGGCGAGAGTTTCCGGGCCTGCGAGTTCCTGATGGACTACCTCAAGACCCAGGCGCCATTCTGGAAAAAAGAAGACACGCCGGAAGGCGCGCGCTGGGTCGATGCCCGTGTCAGCGACGATGCGGCGCTGGCCAGGTGGGGCATCCAGGCGTCCAACGGCTGAGCCGCCGATTTACTCCGGCGCGAGCCTGCCGTCGTCCTGCCCCGGCGGCACAAAAGCCGCACGCGCCTCGTTTTCCAGGCCGGCGGTGAGCAGCTGCAGCAAATCCACCAGTTGCGCCCGCTGGGCGGCATCCAGCGGTGCCATCAGACGGTTGTAGGCGCGTTCGGCCGGCTCCTGCGCCTGCATCAGCAGCTCGAGGCCGGCTTCCGACAGGGAAATCGCCAGGTTGCGGCGGCTGGCCGGCGCCTGCGCCCGCGCGATCAGCCCGCGCGTTTCCAGGCCGCGCAGGACCCGCAACACCGTGACCTTGTCAAAGCCCAGCGCCCGCGCCAGGCTGGACTGGTCCAGCCCCGGGCTGGCGCGCAGCACGCTGAGCACGCCGAACTGGGCCGGGGTCAGGCCGACGTCGCGGCACTCGTCCTCGAACACGGCGGCCGAGATCTGGTGGGCCCGGCGCAGGAGAAAGCCGGGGCGGGCGTAAAGCCGGGTCAGGTTGTGTAAAGCGGGCACGGTGGTCAAAAAAATTGTCGGCTGAGGCGGGCCCGGAGGGCAAATGGCTGAACTAAGGGATTACATGGATTGTGCCTTGCCGACCGGAGGCCAATAATCGTTAGCATGCCAACCAAATGGACGGCGCCCGCCCCGGGCGGTTCAGGCCAGGCACGTTGTTCACTGTTTCTGATGGAGCCATGATGGAACTGGTCAAGACCCAAAAACCGGATATTTCGCGCCGCCTGTACACCGCGCTTGTGTTGCCGCTCAAGGACAACCTGCAGATCGACGAAGCCGGGCTGCGCAGCCTGGTGCGTTACTACGTCGACGAGCCGCGTTTTTCGAAAGTCGGGGGCCTGATCGCCAACCCCGAGGCCGGCGAGGCCTTCTACCTGACGCGCGAGGAAAAGCGCCGCGTTCTGGAGATCGTGCTCGAGGAAAACGCCGGCAAGATGCCGGTGCTGGCCGGCACCTTTGCCTGGACCACCGAAGAAACCGTGCAGACGGCCATCGATGCCAAGGCCATGGGCGTAGACGGCATTTTTGTGGTGCCGCCGGCCGGCTCCATGGACGTGTCGATCGCCTGGGATTCGGTGCGTTACCCCGAAGTCTGGCTGGACCAGATCAAGGAGCAGGACCAGGCGGTGAACCTGCCGATCTTCACGCATCCGATCACCAATCTGTCGCAGCCCTGGGGCATCGGCCTGCCGCTGGAGCCAACACTGAAGTTCTGCCGCGAGGTGCCCAACATCGTCGGCTGGAAGATGACTTACGCCTACCCCGGCCACCGCATTGTTTCGCGCGCCCTGCGCGAGCAGCATCCGCGGGTTGCGCTGTTGTGCTCCAGCGCGCATTTTTTCCACGAGTTTCTGTCGGTGGGCAACTTCGACGGCACCATCAGCGGCTCCTGGAATTACGCGCTCGAGCCCATGCTGGACCACATCGAAGCCTTCCAGCGCAACGACCTGGTGGCCGCGCGCAAGGTCTGGGATTCGGGCATGGCACGGCTGCATGAATACATCTATTCCGAGCCGGGCCGGCTGCATGTGCGTTACAAGATTGCGACCTGGCTGCGCGGCCTGATCGCCTCGCACCGCATGCGCCCGCCCATGCCCATCGCACGCCCTGAAGAAATCCGCCGCGTGGCCGAACTCATGACGGCTGCCGGCATCCCCGTCGTGCGTGAAGCCTCGGCCGCCTGATCCACCGTTCATCGAAGGAAAAAGTCATGTCCATGTCTCTACGCATCAAACAGCTGCTGCTGGCAACGGCGGGAGTGCTGTTCCTGACTGCAGCCTCGGCACAATCGTTTCCGGCCAAACCGGTGCGCATCGTTGTGCCCTTCCCGCCGGGCGGTTCCACCGATGTCGGCGCGCGCATCCTGGCGGTGCAGCTGACCGAAGAGTTCAAGCAGCCGGTGATCGTGGAGAACCGCGCCGGCGCCGGCACCACCATAGGCGCGGCCTACGTCGCGTCCTCGCCGGCCGACGGCTACACGCTGTACCTGACGGGCCCGACCACGCATGCCAGTTCGCACGCCCTGTACAAAAAGCTGCCCTACGATGCGCTGACGAGTTTTGCGCCGGTCGGCAACTTCACCGCCTCTCCCTTCATCATCGTCGTGCACCCGGACTCGAAAGCGAAAACCCTGCAGGACCTGCTCACGCAGGCGCGCGCCAACCCCGGCAAGCTCAGTTATGCGTCCAGCGGCAACGGCGCGGCACCGCACCTGGCCACCGAACTGATCGCCAAAGCCACCGAGACCAGCTTCACGCATGTGCCTTACAAGGGTGTCGCGCCGGCCATGATGGCGCTGCTCGGGGCGCAGGTCGATTTCATGATTGCCGACGTGGCGGCCGTGCCGCAGGTGCGCGAAGGCAAGCTGCGCGCGCTGGCGCTCACAACGGCCAGGCCCTCACCGCTGGTGCCCGGTGTTCCGTCGCTGGCGGACGCCGGTGTCAAGGGCCTGGACATTCCGAGCGCACTGGCGCTGTTTGCGCCGGCAGGCACGCCCCCTGAAGTGGTTGCCAAAATCAACGCCGCGATGAACCGGGTGCTGGCCAAACCGGATGTGAAAGACAAGCTGGCGCTGCAGGGATTTGTTGCGGCGCCCGGCACGCCCGAGGAACTGGCCCGTTCGACGGCCAGCGACATCCAGCGTTACGGAAAAATTGTCCGGGATTCCGGTCTCAGCATAGACTGAGCCGGTCAGCGTCTGACCCACAGGAGACCTTCATGAACACAAGCTTGACCTTGATGCGCCGGCTGCGGACCGGCCTCTTGCTGCTGGGCGCCGGCGCCGGCCTGGCCGCGATGGCCCAGACCGCGCCGCCCGCGGCCGCCAATGCCTTGCCGCAGGCGCCGATCCGGCTGATCGTGCCTTTCACGCCGGGCACCGGCATCGACCTGATTGCGCGCACGGTGGGGCCTAAGCTGGCGGAGCGTCTGGGCCGCCCGGTGGTGGTGGACAACCGGGCCGGCGCGTCCGGCAACATCGGCACCGAGGCCGTGGTGCGCGCCGCGCCCAACGGCTCGACCTTGCTGGTCACGGTCAACACGCTGGTGATGAATGCCGGGCTGTATCCGCAGTTGCCGTTCGACCCGGTCAAGGACCTGACGCCGGTGACGCTGACCAGCTGGGGCCAGCTGATCCTGGTGGCGCATCCCAAGACCGGCTTCAGGACGGCGGGCGACATGGTGGCGGCTGCGCGCAAGGCCCCGGGCCGCATCAACTACGGCTCGCCCGGCGTCGGCACGCCGCACCACCTGTCGATGGAGCTGTTCAAGGCCACGGCCGGTGTGTTTGTGACCCACATTCCCTACCGCGGCACCGGTCCGGCGATCACCGACCTGCTGGGCGGCCAGATCGAGGCCATGTTTTTGCCCATCCATGTGGCGCTGCAGCATGTGAAATCGGGCCGGCTGGTCGCGCTGGGCATAGGCAGCGACAAGCGCCATCCGCTGCTGCCGGACCTGCCGACGCTGGAAGAGGCGAAAACCGGCAAGGTCAGCGTGGACATGTGGTACGGCATTTTTGCGCCGCCCGGCACCTCGCCGGAACTGGTGGCCTTGTACAACCGCGAGATCCGCGAGATCCTGCTCAGCGACGAGGTGAAAAAGGCTTTCTCGACCCAGGGCATGGACCCCAGCGGCAGCACGCCGGCCGAGTTCAAGAGCCTGGTCGAGACCGACGCCAAACGCTGGGCGCAATTGATCAAGGCCCAGGGCATCACCGCCAACTGAGTCGATCTGCTACTGAATTGATAGCTGGCTGCCCTTGACTGGCATGGGCTGGCAGCCGATTTGATGCATAAAACGGCGCAACCACGAGAACACCATGAAGATCACAATCGTCGGCGGCGGCATAGGCGGCCTGAGCCTGGCGCTGGCCCTGCACCAGCGCGGGCTGGCCTGCGAGGTCTATGAAACCGTGCCTGAAGTCAAGGAACTTGGCGTTGGCATCACGCTGCTGCCGCATGCCATGCGCGAACTCGCCGCGCTGGGCCTGCAGGCGGCGATCGAGGCCGTCGGGATCGAAAACGAGGAAAGCGTGTTTTTCAACCGCTTCGGCCAGTTCATCTACAAGGAAGCCCGCGGCCGCCATGCCGGTTACGCGCTGCCCGAGATCGGCATTCCGCGCGGCAAGCTGCACCGGCTGCTGTATGAGGCGGCCCTGGACCGCCTGGGCGCCGGCGCCATCCACACCGACCACCGCTGCACCGGCATGACGCAGGACGACAGCGGCGCCACGGTGCAGTTTGTGCAGACCTCGACCGGCGCGGCCCTGCCGCCGGTGCGCACCGATGTGGTGATTGCCTGCGACGGCGTCAACTCCACGCTGCGCCGCCAGTTCTACCCCGATGAAAAGGTCGCGTTTGCCGGCATCAACACCTGGCGCGGCGTGACGCGGCACAAGCCCATCCTGACCGGCAAGAGTTACATGCGGATAGGCTCCATAGACACCGGCAAGATGGTGATTTACCCCATCGTCGACCAGCTGGACGCCGAGGGCCACCAGCTGATCAACTGGGTGGCCGAGATCAAGCGCGACAACGCGGCCATGAACGACTGGAACCGGGAGGGCGAGCTGCAGGACTTCATGAGCATCTTCGAAGACTGGCGCTTCCCGTGGCTGGACGTGGCTGCGCTGATTGCCAATGCCGAACAGATCCTCGAGTACCCGATGGTCGACAAGGACCCGGTGCCGCAGTGGACCTTCGGCCGCGTGACCCTGCTCGGTGACGCCGCACACCCGATGTACCCGCGCGGCTCCAATGGTTCGGCGCAGGCCATCATCGACGGGCGCACGCTGGCCGAGCAGCTGGCCGGCGCCGGCGGCGACGCCCGCGCCGCGCTGCTGGCCTATGAAAAGCTGCGGCTCGCGACGACGGCCAACATCGTGCTGACCAACCGCTCGGTGCCGCCCGACTTCATCAACATCAAGGTCGATGAGCTGAGCGGCGGCAAGCCTTTTGCCAACATCGACGAGCTGATCAGCCAGCAGGAGCTGCGCGAGATCTCCGAACACTACAAGAAGGTGGCCGGCTTCTCGCTGGAAGCGGCCAAGGCCGGCTGAATCCGGCCCGGTTGACGCCTGCGCCTCAGTTCAGGTAGCGGGGCTTGGGCAGGTCGGCGGCGAGTTCGGCCGGCTCGGTGCTGCTGACCGCATCGTCCGGCGCAGCCAGCGCGGGCAGCAGCAGCCACTGCGAGGCGTTCACGCTCTGGTGCAACAGCTGCAGCAGGGCATTGCTCAGTTGCGGATCCATCATCACCTGGAAGTGGCGCACGGCCTCCTGGCCCGGCAGTTTTTCGAACAGCTGCAGCCGCAGCTGGCCGCTGCCGAGCAGCGTCACCTTGACTTCCGTCAGCAGCAGCGGTTCGGGGCCCAGCAGGGGCTCGGCCGGTGCGTCTTCAGGGGGCTGGTAAGGCGTTTCAAAGTCGCCGCTGCGCAGCGCAGCTTCGGTTTCGAAGGCCGCCAGCGCCTGGCTGCGCGGGTCGCCGGCGCTGAGGGCGGGCAGGGCGGCAGCGGCGACCTTGCTGATCTGCTCGGTGGAACTCTGGCTCAGGACCGGCAACAGGGCCAGCGTCAGGCGCCGCGTCAGCCAGGCCCGCAGTTCGCCGCCTTCCTTGCCGTTGATACGGATCAACAGGCGGTCGTGTTCCTGCACGTAGCTGACCGACACCTGGTGTATGTTCATGGGAATGATTCTAGGCCGGTTCTTTGCGGGCGCGCCTTGCTGCCGGTGCCCGGGGCGGCGCAAGGGCTATTGAAAACCGCTGCCTGCAGCCCCAGATCAACAGCAATCATTTTTGAAGGGACGCCTCATGCGCCAGGACAAACTTACCACCAAATTCCAGGAAGCCCTCAGCGACGCGCAATCGCTCGCGCTGGGCAATGACAATGCCTACATCGAGCCGGCCCACCTGCTGGCCGCCATGCTGGCCCAGGACGACGGGCCGAAAGCGCTGCTGCAACGCGCCGGTGTCAATGTGAACGCGCTGCAGGCCGCCACCGATGCCGCCGTGAAGAAGCTGCCGACGGTGTCGGGCCAGGAGCAGATCCAGGTCGGCCCCGAGCTGGCCAAACTGCTGCAGGCGACCGAGAAGGAATCGATCAAGCGCGGTGACCAGTTCATCGCCGGCGAGCTGTTCCTGCTGGCCGTCGCCGACAGCAAGGCCGAGGTCGGCAAGCTCGCCAGGGAAGCAGGCCTCACCCGCAAGGCGCTGGAAGCCGCCATCGACGCCGTGCGCGGCGGCCAGGCCATGGACAGCCCGGAGGCCGAAGGCCAGCGCGAGGCGCTCAAGAAATACACCCTGGACCTGACCGAGCGCGCCCGCTTGGGCAAGCTGGACCCGGTGATAGGCCGCGACGACGAGATCCGCCGCGCCATCCAGGTGCTGCAGCGCCGCACCAAGAACAACCCGGTGCTGATCGGCGAGCCCGGTGTCGGCAAGACCGCGATTGTCGAGGGCCTGGCCCAGCGCATCGTCGCCGGGGAGGTGCCGGATTCGCTCAAGGGCAAACGGGTGCTGAGCCTGGACATGGCGGCGCTGCTGGCCGGCGCCAAGTTCCGCGGCGAGTTCGAGGAGCGCCTGAAAACCGTGCTCAAGGAACTGGCCAAGGACGAGGGCCAGACCATTGTGTTCATCGACGAGCTGCACACCATGGTGGGCGCCGGCAAGGCCGAAGGCGCGATGGACGCCGGCAACATGCTCAAGCCGGCCCTGGCGCGTGGCGAGCTGCACTGCGTGGGCGCGACCACCCTCGACGAGTACCGCAAGTACATCGAAAAAGACGCCGCGCTCGAGCGCCGCTTCCAGAAGATCCTGGTCGGCGAGCCGACGGTGGAAGCCACGATTGCCATCCTGCGCGGCCTGCAGGAAAAGTACGAGGTGCACCATGGCGTGCAGATCACCGACCCGGCCATCGTGGCTGCGGCCGAACTGAGCCACCGCTACATCACCGATCGCTTCCTGCCCGACAAGGCGATCGACCTGATCGACGAGGCCGCGGCCAAGATCAAGATCGAGATGGACTCCAAGCCCGAGGTCATGGACAAGCTGGACCGCCGGCTGATCCAGCTGCAGATCGAGCGTGAGGCCGTGCGCCGTGAAAAAGACGAGTCCTCGCAAAAACGTTTTGCGCTGATCGAGGAAGAAATCACCAAACTGCAAAAGGAAATCTCCGACCTCGACGAAATCTGGCAGGCCGAAAAGGCCCAGGCGCTCGGTTCCAAGGACGTCATGGAAGAGATAGACCGCATGCGTTTCCAGATCGAGGAGTTCACCCGCAAGGGCGACTTCAACAAGGTCGCCGAGCTGCAATACGGCAAGCTGCCCGAACTCGAGAAACGCCTGAAGGAAGCGCAGGACGCCGAAGCCAGCAAGGGCAAGTCCAACGCGCCCACGCTGCTGCGCACCCAGGTCGGTGCCGAGGAAATCGCCGAAGTGGTGGCGCGCGCCACCGGCATCCCGGTCAGCAAACTGATGCAGGGCGAACGCGACAAGCTGTTGCTGATGGAAGGCAAACTGCATGAACGCGTGGTCGGCCAGGACGAGGCGATCGGCGCGGTTGCGAACGCCATCCGCCGTTCACGCTCGGGCCTGTCGGATCCGAACCGGCCCACAGGCTCCTTCCTGTTCCTTGGCCCCACTGGGGTCGGCAAGACAGAACTGTGCAAGGCGCTGGCCGGCTTTTTGTTCGACAGCGAAGACCACCTGATCCGCGTCGACATGAGCGAGTTCATGGAGAAACACTCGGTGGCCCGCCTGATCGGCGCGCCCCCGGGTTATGTCGGTTACGAAGAGGGCGGTTACCTGACCGAAGCCGTGCGGCGCAAGCCCTACAGCGTGCTGCTGCTCGACGAGGTCGAAAAAGCCCACCCCGATGTGTTCAATGTGCTGCTGCAGGTGCTGGACGACGGCCGCCTGACCGACGGCCAGGGCCGTACCGTGGACTTCAAGAACACCGTGATCGTGATGACCAGCAACATCGGTTCGCCCATCATCCAGACCATGGTCGGCCAGCCCTATGAAGACGTCAAGGAAGCGGTCGAGGGTGAACTGAAAAACTACTTCCGCCCCGAGTTTTTGAACCGCATCGACGAGACCGTGGTGTTCCATTCGCTGGACGCGAAAAACATCGAGTCGATTGCACGCATCCAGTTGCGCACGCTGATCGAACGCCTGCAGAAGATGGACCTGGACATGGAAGTGTCGGAAGCGGCCATTGCCGAACTCGCCAAGGTCGGTTTCGACCCGGTGTTCGGCGCGCGGCCGCTCAAACGCGCGATCCAGCAGCGTATCGAAAATCCGCTGTCGAAGTTGCTGCTGGAAGGACGCTTCCCGCCGAAAAGCACGATTCCGGTGGACGTCGATCCGGTGCGCGATCCCGGCGTGTTCCGCTTCGACCGCGCGGTGGCGTGAGACGCTAAAGAAACCCGCCTCCTCGCGCAGGAGGCGGGTTCGCTATCATGGGTGTCCACCTACTGCGATCTCCATGACCACCCTGATCTACACCCACCCAGCCTGCTTTGAGCACAAGCCCGGCCCGCACCACCCCGAGTCGCCGGAGCGGCTCGAGGCCGTGCTGCAGGCCCTGAAAACGCCGGACTTTGCAGACGCGCTCTGGCGCGATGCGCCGCTGGGCACTTTCGAGCAGGTGCTGCACGTGCACACACCCGCCTATGTGGACCAGGTGCAGGCGGTCTCGCCGACCGAGGGTTATCGCGCGCTCGATGCCGGTGACACCATCCTGTCGCCGGGTTCGCTGGAGGCGGTGCTGCGTTGTGTGGGCGCGGCCTGTGCGGGTGTCGATGACGTGGTGTCCGGTGAAGCCGTCAATGTGTTTTGCGCCACCCGCCCTTGCGGCCACCATGCCGAAGCCGACCAGGCCATGGGTTTTTGTGTGTTCAACCAGGCGGCGATTGCCGCGCTGCATGCGCGCGAGAAACACGGCATCCAGCGCGTCGCGGTGGTGGACTTCGATGTGCACCATGGCAACGGCACGCAGAACTCGTTTTACGACGACCCCGACCTGTTTTACGGCTCCTGCCACCAGTCGCAGTTTTACCCGGGCACCGGCGCGCGCCATGAAACCGGCGTGGCCGGCAACATCGTGAACGTGCCCTTTCCGCGCGGCACCGGCTCCGCCGCTTTTCGCGCCGCCATGCGCGACCAGCTGCTGCCGGCCCTGCGCAAGTTCGCACCGGGCCTGCTGATCATCTCGGCCGGCTTCGATGCCCACCACCTCGATCCGCTGGGCGGGCTGCAGTTCACCGACGACGACTACCACTGGATCACGCGCGAACTGATGAAGGTCGCCGATGAAAGCGCCGAAGGCCGTGTGGTGTCCGTGCTGGAAGGCGGCTACAGCCTCGAAGGCCTGGCCAGCGGCACGGCCGCGCATGTGCGCGCGCTGATGGGCGGCTGAGGCATGGAACGTAAACTGCGGGTGGGCCAGCCCATCACCCCCGAAGAATTCGACGAGTTGTCCGACGCCCAGCTCGAGCGCCTGGTGCCCAAGGCCTACCGCGAGTTCTTCCCCGGCAAGGACGATTGCGCCGACGGTTATTTTTACCTGCACGACGGCACGGCCTGGAGTTTTTACAAGGGAGGTTTTCTCGATGACTGATCTGGCCAGGGAATTCGCGCCGACCGGCAGGCTGCGTGCGTCGCTGAACATGGGCAACCCGGTGCTGGCGCACAGCCACACCGCGAAAGAAAAGCCTGCGGGCGTCACCATCGACCTGTCGCGTGAGTTTGCGCGTGAGCTGGGCGTGGCGGTGGACTTCCTGCAGTTCGACACTGCCGCCAAGTCGGTCGCTGCGCTGGCCGCCGGCGAGGCCGACATCGGCTTCATGGCGATTGACCCGCTGCGCGCGGAAACCACACATTTCACGCCGGCCTATGTGCAGATCGAGGGCTATTACCTGGTGCGCGAGGACTCGCCCATCCGGACCAATGCCGACGTGGACCGCGCCGGCACACGCATCGTGATAGGCGCCGGCAGCGCCTACGGGCTCTACCTGCAGCGGCACATCCAGCACGCCACGCTGGTGCCGGTGCCGACCTCGGAAGCGGTGGTCGATGCCATGCTCCAGGACGGCCTGGAGGTGTCTGCGGGTGTGAAGCAGGGGCTGGAAGCGGACGCGCTGCGTCTCGGCGGCCTGCGCCTGCTGGGCGAGCGTTTTATGGTGATCAACCAGGCCATGGCCATGCCGAAGGCGCGCAGCGCCGCAGCGGCGGCCTTCATCGATGATTTTGTCGCGCGCATGAAGCGCAGCGGCTTTGTCGCCGCCTCACTCGAACGCCACGCGATTGTCGGTGCGTCGGTCGCAGAGAGTTGATTTTCCGGTCAGGCTGCTATTGTTTTAATAGCTGCTGGCGCCCACCGCTCATGGGCTGGCGGCTTTTTTTGGCATCAAACCAGGCCGCGGCGGCCCCGGCTATTTGTAAAACGCCTCGACCTTGCCCTTGAGCTTGATCATCAGCGGGTGGCCCTTGCGGTCCAGCGCCTTGCCGGCCGGCACCTTGATCCAGCGTTCGCTGATGCAGTACTCCTCGACGTCGCTGCGCTCCTTGTCGTTGAAGCGGATGCCGATGTCGTGTTCGAACACGGCCGCGACGTGGTGCGGGCTGCGCGGGTCGGCGGACAGGTGGTCGGGCAGGGGTGGACGCTGGGTCGCGTCGGTGGCGGTGGTGTCGTTCATGCTGGTCTGGAATTAACGGTGGTCTGTGGTGATCTAGGCGCCGAGGCCCGCATAAATGGTCTGCACATCGTCGTTGGCGTCGATGGCGGCCAGGAAGGCTTCGACTTCTTCGAGTTCGGCAGCACTCAGTGTGGCCGGGTCGACCGGGTTTTTCGGCTTGTAGCCAAGTTTGGCCGACAGCACGGTGAAGCCCTGGGCCGGCAGCGCGCGGCTCACGATGTCGAGGTCGGCGGCATCGGTCAGGAACAGCGTTGTGCCTTCTTCCTCGCCGGCCTCGAAGTCCTGGGCGCCGGCTTCAATCGCGGCGAGTTCGGGGTCGGTGCCTGCTGCGGCCGGTTCGGCCTCGATCATGCCGACATGGTCGAAGTCCCAGGCCACCGAGCCCGAGGTGCCGAGCTGGCCCTTGCGGAACAGGACCCGCATTTCGGACGCGGTGCGGTTCAGGTTGTCGGTCAGGCATTCGACCATCACCGGCACGCGGTGCGGCGCAAAACCCTCGTAAATCACATGTTCGAAATGCACCGCGTCGCCGGTCAGGCCTGCGCCCTTCTTGATGGCGCGCTCCAGCGTGTCCTTGGGCATGGACACCTTGCGCGCCTGCTCGACGACCAGCCGCAGCCGGGCGTTGAGTGCCGGGTCGGCGCCGCTGCGCGCGGCCACCATGATTTCCTTGGCCAGTTTGCCGAAGACCTTGCCCTTGGCATTGGCCGCCAGCTCCTTGCCTTTTGCTTTCCACTGCGCGCCCATGCTGGATCTTCCTTGAGGTGTGTCAGAGAGTCCTGCGCTGGTGACAACTGCGCGCGGGACCGGGGGTCCTGTTTATACACCCTGCGAAGCCAGCGCCGCCGATGTGGCGGTTGGCCGTGCTGTCTAGCCGCGCGCCGGAATGGCCAGGCCCCTGATTACCGCCGGCCGCGCGACAAAACTTTCCAGCACACGCTTGACATTGCCGAAGCTGTTGAAGTCAACCAGCTCTCCGGCACCGTAAAAGCCGATCAGGTTGCGCACCCAGCCGAAGGTGGCGATGTCGGCAATCGTGTAGTCCTCGCCCATGATCCAGTTTCGCCCTTCGAGGCGCTGGTCGAGCACCGCCAGCAGGCGTTTCGATTCGGCGACATAACGCTCCAGCGGACGTTTGTCCTCATAGTCCTTGCCGGCGAACTTGTGGAAAAAGCCGAGCTGGCCGAACATCGGGCCGATACCGCCCATCTGGAACATCAGCCACTGGATCGTCTCATAACGCCCGGCCGCGTCCTGGGGCATGAACTGGCCGGTCTTCTCGGCCAGGTAGGTCAGGATGGCGCCCGACTCGAACAGGCCCAGCGGCTGGCCGCCCGGACCGTCGGGATCGATGATGGCCGGGATCTTGTTGTTGGCGCTCAGCGAGATGAACTCCGGGGTGAGCTGGTCGTTGCTCGCGAAATCGACCAGGTGCGGCTCGTAGGCCAGCCCGGTTTCCTCCAGCATGATGGAGACCTTGACGCCGTTGGGTGTCGGCAGGGAATACAGCTGGATACGCTCGGGATGCGCTGCCGGCCATTTGCGGGTGATGGGAAAGTCGGCGGGGAAGGTGGAGGGTGTGCTCATGGTGCCGGATTGTCTGGTCCCGGCCGGGCGGCCTGTTCCGGCGCACGGGCTAGTCCGCGCAAAACGTGGGGGTATTTCGGGGCGGCGGGCCGGGCGGCGCAAATGCGCTGGGCGCCAGTGCTCAGAAGCAGCCGCGGGCCTGGGCGTCCTGCAGCTCGACCATCAGCAACTGCACATCGTCCAGGCTGGTGATGGGCCGCGCGAGCTGGGCCAGCAGGGGAACCGGCAGCGTCACCTCGTCCGGTGCCGTCGCACGCAGGCGTGTGGACAGCGGCAAGGTGTCGAGGAA